>Ga0056128_1010303_pt1 | contig 11658 bp, 7 predicted proteins | sample WorMetLIZISLAND2_FD_71113 | JGI IMG/M metagenome (GOLD analysis project Ga0056128, IMG submission 71113) | Marine gutless worms symbiont microbial communities from Max Planck institute for Marine Microbiology, Germany - Olavius geniculatus... ... | reverse complement strand
AGCAATGTGTGCTGGTGCACTGTCATGCTGGAAGGTCTAAAAGTCAAGCTATCCTTACAAGTGTGTGAAAGTGATCGTTTTAGGCGTTTTTGTGGCTGCAATGGTAAAACTTCAACAGTTCAATGTCATCAGCGACCCAGATAAAGTTCACCATCGATGCAGGGCTGCTATTCAGCAACTTACAGCACCGGTTGTGACAAACCAGTTTGTACTCGCGCTACACTATGACGTCAGCATTACATCACAACTAGCAAAGAATATTTAACTAACAGTCGTATTTTGTCCATATATTTTGAATTAGCATTTTTTCAGCTACATCTGTTAAAAATTTCGTGTAAATTGATCATCATTTGAGTGAATTATGAAAGAAATAAAAAGGGTGCCATTTTTTATGAAACACCGTGTAGTTAATTAGGCTGCCTGTATGTAGTAACGGGAGGCTTTATGTTTTCACTTTGTTTCTTTTACTTTTTTTATTTTAATGTTTTTCTTCCACTTCTCCGAAACTGGACAAAGTCCAAGACTAAAATTGGGAGAAAGGATGAGCCTTGCCTGTAAGGAATTGAGGCAAAATTTCAGCGAGATCCATCCAGGGGTTTTGGGCATTTTATCGCATTTGTGATTAACAGCTTGATGCATCAGCAGTTGTGGACGAAAACCATTAAACTTAGAGCTTTAGGTGGCATTGTGTTTGGCCCTGCCTCAAATCTTTTTGTTTATCTAATCTTTATTCCATTTCCGGCATGTGTCTGTATGCAGCATTAGCAACTCTTCTGCTATGTGTAGTTACTTGGTGCATTTTACTATAGATGTGGTTTTAGTGGAATGTATCTGCTTGAGGTCTACTGGTGTATGATGTTATATTTCTGTATGTTTAGTCATGTTGACAACGTTTACCCTACGTCGAGCTGGGTTGGATTGGGCCACCACTGCCAACTCAGTCTGGCTATCCATGTGTGGATAGGCAAAATGAGTAGTGGCAATGGTCACAATCATCACTAGGAAAGAAACAGCGAGTTCTGCCTCACAATAGGCCCTGTTATCAAGACCGCTGTTCTACTGATTCAGTCGGTTAAACGCATTGACTGTTGTCAGAGCTACGCTGTTTCAACTGGGTTTAACCCTCGCCAGCTCAAAGTGCTGCATGGGTGATGCACTGGGGGGTGCACTGCACAGCAGACTACGGTTTTTGTGCAAATTGTCTTCCTGTGCTTGCTGTATGCACTGGTTTGATATCATTCGGCATGCAGCAGTTTTACCAAGTGCTGTGAAAAGTCGTCCGCCGCCGCCGGCACCGAAACCAAGGAAGTTGGCTTCATCGGGAAACACAGAGTTGACCAATACAACCAGTGACAAGCCGAATTCATTCCAGACTGCAGCGTCTAAATCAGCCAGTAATTCTCCTGCCAGATTTGGTTTGTCATATGCTGTTATTGTATTTTTTGTCGTTTATTATGGGATATTTCAGCTGCCTTAATTAATAGACAGCATTGTGGGTCTAGCCCATTTATCTGTCCATTTTGTCACATACTGGCTCTCAATTTGAAACAATGAATTCGTAGAAAAAAAATCATGCAAAATTGGTGAACATTCCCTTTGAGCAGGAGTAGCTGGTGTACCAGTTATGTGTTCAAAAGTTTTCAGTTTATGCTTATCGGACATCAAAAACCTCAATAATAAGTCAACCTGTTTCAGGTAACTTGAGGTAAGCATGGCCTGCTCTGTGACTGTGTGAAAGTTGACTCTAAACTGAAGTTCAGAATAAGCAAGTTTTGTACGTGCATGGTTAGGCAGACTGCTGCATCTCATTTGGCATTGGGACAACATTTTTGCTCGTTTATTACATTCTTAGACTGCAAGTACGTAATAACGGATGGCTTTATGTTTTTGCTTTTTTATTTGTTACTTTTTTTCAGAAACCGGACAGCAAACCAAAACCAAAACTGGAGAGAAGTACGACTCTTATTTGTAAGGAATTGAGGCCAAATTTCAGCGAGATCCGTTAAGGGGTTTTGGGGGAAGAGCCATTTTAGATATCCAAAATGAGTATTTAGCCGCATCAGACTTTTAGCACCAGGCAGCCTCACATTGGGCTCTGTCCCAAATTTTCATTTACCTTTGTTGTTATTTTGTTGTCACTTGCTACTTTTGTCACTGCATTATTACAAGATGACTTTTCGTGATGACATTTGCTCGGATGTGCTGTTTGTGAATGCTCTAAGTTATCGAGTGGCTCACAGTTTGTTGTTGTTGAATGTTTGCAGCTCAGTTGTCGTCAAACAGAGGATCAGCGGGTTAGCAGATAATTATTCTTTTTATTCTGCTGCCTCTAGTTGCTATTGCTGTTGTTGTTATTGATCTGTTCTGAACAGGAAAATTGAACTAAATTGCAGTCATTGAGTTACAGCACACTTGGTAAATTTTTGTTCGGCTCTACAGATATTTGTTCATGCTGTCTTTTGTTATTATTTGTAATAATTAAAAACTAGTTAATTAAAAACAGTAGCATGTTCTTACGTTTTGTTTTGTTTGTGTTACCAGTGCGGCAGTACTTGAAGCGTTTTGCAGGTCAGTGAATATTTTTCATTTTGATTATTTTTTTATAAAGTACAGTGTCAGCATTTTTGCACGTAAATAGATTGTTTATTAATTTTTCTTTGTGATAATTTTATTGTATTAAAAGTTTATTGAGATGAAACCTAGAAATTGGTCATGTTCATGGGTGGAAAGTGTGCACTGTGCAGATCTTGATTTTATTGTCAACAAAATTCAAATGCAAACAATCTCTGAAGTGACGACTGATTGGCATAAGCTAATGTTACTGAAGCGCGTTAGAAATGTGGCCATCCTTTGCTCACATCAGCAAACATACCTTAATTCACCACACTAGCCATTTACTCTGTAGCCTGTAAGTTACTACCAACTCATTTCCTATCCCACTGAGGGTAGGAGGCTGAGTTGTCCAGCACTGGTCTTAGCCAGTCAGCAGCCCTGTTCCAACTGCACATCAGAGTTAACCTCTTTCCTTCTCTTTAATTTTTGCCCCTTTTCTTTCCTTTTCACTCACTCTCCCTCCTAGTTGCAGAGGGGCCCTTTTAAAACAAGTTAGGGGGTCTGTGGAGTGCTATAAGTTACTTGTTGATACAAGAGCTCTTGTACGCCGATGACTGTGCGGTTTTTGCTCACACGGAAAGTGATTTCCAACAAATGGTGGACCACTTTGCAGCTGCAGCTTTGGCCTTCGGCTTCCAGATCAATGTTAAAAAGACAGAAGTACTCTAAATGGAGCTAAACTGAATTTAGAACTGCTACATTCACATACCTGGGAAGCATTCTGTCTGATGATGCACTCATGGACAGTGAGCTGACTGCTTGTATACGTAAAGCTAGCTGCAGGTTTGGCCGACTTTATGACAGGGTTTGGAGCCAGATAGGACTTCATTTCTCCACAAAGTCTAAGTCTACCAAGCTGCTGTTCTGTCAGCTCTTCTTTACAGCTGCGAAACATGGATTCTGTATATGAGACATGTCAGATTGTTAGAGCTTTTCACATGCGTCACCTTCAAACCATACTTTGCATTAGATGGCAGGACAAAATTACAAATGAGGGAGTTCTACAGCGGGCACATATGACCAGCCTAGAAGCTATACTAATAAAGTCTCAGCTGAGGTGGTCTGGCCATGTGTTGCGCGTGGATGATTCTCGGCTCCCCAAATGTGTTCTGTATGGTGAACTGAGTCTGGTAAGCATTCTGCCGGTGGCCAGTATCTCTGCTACAAGGACAGCCTTAAGCGCAGTCTTAACAACTGTAACATAAATCTGACAGACTGGGAAGTGCAAGCAACACAGAAATCAGGGTGGAGAACTATTGTTCATGATGGAATTAAGAATTTCGAGGCTAATCAAGCTACCTGGACTTAGGCTAGGAGAAGTACTCAAAAATCGAGAAGTCCATCCGACATGGTTTCGTGGCAGCCGAGTTCTGATTTCACATGTTCGGTCTGCGGCCGTCTGTGTGCTGCTCGTATTGGTTTGCAAAGTCACATAAGGAGTAAGGACTCGCACAAAAATGAAGAAATCCAGCCAACGTTTCTGCCTCTGGTCTATGAAGTCATCATCGGTACTTGATGCGACAGCCAACATAAGTTACCCCCACTGGGGTCTGCGGCAGAGTCCCCGCTGCAGTTGCATTTTACTGCATTATGTGCTTTCCAGGGTTTCCACGCATCCTTGAAAGTCCTGGAATTTTTTACTCTTTAAATTCAAGGCCTTAAAAGTCCTTAAAAACAGGGTCAGTCTTTGAAAGTCGTTGAATTTGAGTTTGTAGGTCCTTGAAAGTCCTGGAATTTGTTCAAGGAACTGGGAAAAATTAATAAAGTTATAACCATAAGGCATATTGCACTACATGGTCTAATTTTACATTTTGCAAAAAAAATATTTTGTTTGCTATGTTTGCGTGTCATTCTTAAATTGTTACAGCCATGATTCATTAAGTGATGAATCCTGATGTCAACATTATGTCCTTGAAAATTAATGTCGGCAGTCCTTGAAAGTTCTTGGAAAGTCCTTAAATGTTATTTCTTGACCACACTGGGAACCCTGGCTTGCAAAACGTATCATTTCTGGTACTTTGGTCATCAGTACGAATTTTATACAGAATTTTTGGGGTCCAAAATACCAATCCTTGCCTTGGAGTTGATATGTTGGTAATCGTTTGCATCTGCATCTGCATGTTGTTTATTGTTGTGACTGCAGATGCATCAGAAGACGAAGAAAAAAAGAGTTCAACAACAACAACAATGGCAACTACAACAACTACAACAACAACTACTACTACTTTTACTACTACAGCAGCAGCAATGACATCGCTGAAAGACACTGTGGCCACTACCAGCACTGTGAGCAAGTCCACAAACTGTGGTCAGAAACGTCAGTTGTCTGTTCGTGAGAAGGCCGCTGCTTTCCTGGAAAATGCCACAACAAAAGATTCTGTTTGCTAGAATACCAACCATACATTGCATACTGTGTAGTTGTGTTATGAAAAGTGGATGAAATAGCCAAATATCATGTTCTATTAAGTTGATGTTTATCATGTCTTGTTGTTGTACCTTGGCTGTTTGTGCAAATATGTCTGTTCGTGCTGTTTCTCTTTGAAACTTTATTTTTGTGCGTTATTTGCATTTTTTGCACCAGTACTCATCGCTATTTGTTTTGCGTCGTTCTATTGCTGCATTTATTGTTCATTTGCCGCCATTTTCGTAGTAGCAAATATTATCTTTGTGATCATTATATTAGTTTCTGTTTTGTAATATTGACATACCAACTACATGAATTAATTACAACTAATAAATATTATTTTTTACAACTTTTTTGTGAAAAATTTTGCCAAATTTCATGTGCAGTCATCTTCAAAAAATTCCGTAAGTCATTGTGGAAAAATGTCAAAGTTCCGCAGCATCTTCTGACTGGGCATTACACTCGGAGAGTTGAATAAAAATAAATTATCATTTTTCTTTACTAATAATTGTGAAGAAACTGTACTGTGTGAAAACTAAAATCTGAAATGTATCTGATATTCTGTATTAGAGTGTTTCAACTATGTCGTGTACCAAAATGCTAATAACATGAAATTATTATTGTTAATTATTCGGTCACGCTGTCTATGTTTATGTGCATCCATATTTGACGTATGTGTCTTTGAGCTGTATTCTTTTTGTTTACTTGTTCTGTATTTCAGGTACATTTTTTGTCCGTTAATTTTAAGTTTACTGTTTTTTTTTCTATTTAGTGAGTATTCATATTCCACTGCATTTTGAAAGAGATTTTTGTGACTTTATTGTTACATGTACGTACGATTTTTTGTCTGCATTATATTTACATTCCTATTACTTTGCTTGACTTTACATCCTTCTGCATTTGATTAATTGTTAACTCTTGTAAATATTGTCCGATGATATGTTGTACGCGTACTGAAAACTTTTTGTGTCGTATGTAATGAATGGGAGCAATTTTGTGAAGTGTTTTGGTGAATTTGTATTTGCAGTAGAGTGACCGACCATAGTTGGCTTGGGTCCACAAGTAACTGATATCGTGTGACATGTGTAACTGTAATTTTGTTGAATATTTTGTTGTTTAAAGGAGCATAATGATGTTATCTATGCAACGTCCATTTCTAGTGTTAAGATACTTGTTGTACGTGCATTTTCAGCTCATTTATAATTGTTGCTACTTGCCAGTATTTTATTATTGATTTACCTGATACAAGTTTCCTTGAGTTTATTAATTTTCACAGTTTTTATGCATCGTCTCACTATGATTCTGGTCAGCTTTATTTTGTCATACTTGATTACGGTAAGTAACAACTGTGGCAACTCAATGCTGATATATGATGTGGCTGTCTGTAACCTAACCCTAACCTAACCTTGACCTTTCATCTTTAGAACTGAAAATTGGCATGCTGGTTACTTCTTATCTGGGGAATGTTTACATGACTTTTTTTATTCTTCTGTGCCTTTTTGTTTTCAAACCAGTTTATACAATGAAGTAGGAGCCTGTGTGGAACAAAGAAATGGCCACATAAAGGCACGTACAGAGTGATGTAACTGAACTGAACTGAACTGAACTGAACTGACATGGTTTCGTTTTTGATGAACTGACCAATGGGCAAGCGGACACACACATGAGCGTAGTCACGTAACTGACGCCGTTAGATGGTGCTTGCTGTAATGTCCTCCAATAGACAGCATTATCACATTGATGACTGTCTGGGGGATAACAGGGAAGATTATTAGAACTACCATTATTCTTAATTATATATGCTTGCATATAATAGAGTTCTTAACAATTTTCGGATTAGCTCGTTCTTTGTGTTTTTTTGTTTCTGTAAAGGTTAAACTTCCTGTTTATTGTAAAGGTTAAACTTACCATTCCATTACTATGTGTTTGTGTGCATTCCACCTGAAAAGTTCCTCTCCGAAATGACTGTCAGGCACGACGTTAAACCCTACTCACTCACTCACTGTAATTACACTGAGTGAGTTGGCTCACAGTTTGTTGTTGTTGAACGTTTGCAGCTCAGTCGTCATCAAACAGAGTGAGATGAGTGTAATGTATTAGTGCTTGTCCATTGGTGAGTTTGTTAAAGACTAATCTATATCAGTTCAGGTCAGTTCAGTTCAGTTACGTCACTTTGTACGCACCTTAATGAGTAATAATGACTGTGGTGATGTGATAGTCATACATTTGTGCCTGGGCAGGGTGAAACTGCTAGCTATGTCAGTGGTATATTATGCTATTTTTCTAGTCTACAGGGTTCAGCAAAAAAAGTAGCCCCTAAAGTTTTTTGCTATTTTCTTAGCAACCATTTAGCATTTTAATTTGAAATTTTAAAGATTTATTTACTGAATTGTTTAACGTCAAAATGCCAAACAAAATTTGATTCCATTGAAAAATGACGAAGTTATAGATTTTTAACATGACTGCATACAGATTTTTTAGCGTGAAAAAATGTTCAAGCTACAACACCAGTTCAATAACATCGTTAAAACAAGTCAAACAACACAGTTAACTAATGATCAGATGCCAAAATTCTATTGTCACTGTGAATTTCCAAAGTGTCCACCGACAGCTCCAAACTCCAACACAAGCCTTCAGTCGCTTATTTTGAGAAGTCTTTGACAGTCTTGTCGATTGGTCTTTGTGGTAGGTTGCGCCAGATAACCTGAAGCGCTTCCTTGACTACGGCGATTGTTTTCGGCTTTGTTTTAAGCTTGCAGTGGTTTATTGCACACCACACGTGGTAGTCCACTGGGTTTGTATTTGGCGAATTTGGAGGCCATTGGCTTTTTTGTGATGAAATCTGGACAGTTGGCCCACAGCCAGTTCCGTGTGCTATGTGCTATGCGCGCCATCCTGCTGGAAGATGAATCCAGTGGATAGCCGGCAATTGCTTTAAAAGAACGATAATTTAGTGATAGTTTATAAACAAAATAAATTACTGTTTGTCAAAGCATCACTGTGACGTCATCAGCAGTAAAGTGGTAACCGGTTTTTGAAATTAAATAGCGTTTTAGCTTGAACATTTTTTAATGCTGAAAAGTCAGTAGGCGGTCATGTTTAGAAGTCTACAATTTCATCGTTTTTCAACAGAATCGTTTCCGCAAATAAACCTGTAAAATATCAAGTTAAAATTCTAAGCAGTTGCTGAGAAAACAGCGAAAAAATTTAAGGGGCTACTTTTTTACATATCGTGTGGATGCAGTCAGTGCTCATATACAGTGCACATACTTTATCATCTTCATGAGTAGAAAGAGATTGTTTTTGCCTATGAACGAGTATCGGTGATATTTTTCGGAGGTGTTTAGTGAGGTCAAAGAACCAATCTGTTAGATTTTGGAGGTGATCTGGATCACAATCATAGTCCAGGAATTTTAGACATTTTTCTCCGGTGTGGAATATTAGCACAGTGCGTAACTTTGGATTTGCCGGTGTGTAACTCAAGTTTGCCTGTGTTGATCTTTGTGAAATTTCCTGACAATGTTTAGATGTACATTCCCGGTCTACAGACTGGGTATTAATCCCACCCCCTAATTTTTTTGTGGCTAAAATGTTTAACCTTATGACTTTGCACCTTTTACTTATCTCAGGTCGGAACTTAGCACGTTCTTTTGTCCCTGCATTTAGGGACTAATTTTTCCTCAAAGTTTGGGGGTTGGCATTTACCACTTTGACTCGGATCATGCTGAGAGTTATATTACTGTACTGTTGCAGCTTAGTGCTGTGAAAAAAAACCAACATCTTGTCGGCTGCTTCAGCCTACTTGTACTCTACAAGTGCTTTTAGGCTTATAGTTCTGTATTTGCTTCTTCTTTATTTTTTTTTGTTATATTGAGTACAGATAGATGCCTAGAGTTATCTGTTATTGTCACTACGACAATAACTTTGGCATGACACTTTCTGCGTGGTGTGTTTTATATCAAACTGCATAGGCTACATTTTGCATATGATATGTTAACTTATGATGCATTTTACCGTTGAGGTCTGAGATTAGTGGAATTTTCTCTAGTTCTGTTTACGTATGATTACGATAATACTAAAAAAAGTTTTGCTTATGAAACAAAAGTGTTGTATTTCTGTCTTGGGGCGATGTACTTTTCAACACATTGTGTCCATCATTCCAAGAAACTGCATGATGCATAAAAGGCTATCAAAAGTACCAACTTGCTAGTTCTGATGTAATTCTGATTATGAAGTTTGTATATCTGCCAACCCTATTCTGTGTCGGGTGGGTCCGTGGGATACTAAACCCTACTCACTCACACTCACTGTAGCCTACAGGGTGTGCCAAAAAATGAGCAAAGTTGTTTTTGTCAACTTATTGTCTGCTATTTTTAGTGTAAAATATTTAATACCACAAATTAATTAAATCGCGTGGCATCTTCTGTCAAATTGATAATGATAAGGTGAGCCATCTGTTACTGATAATTATGGCATAATGTAACAATTTGGAGCAATTTTTCCCATACACTTTTCTTACCAGTAGTTTCCCAGCTCCCCTCAATGCAGCTAGGAGGTCTGAGGGAGCGCTGTGAGCAGATGGAGGTTACCTGGGGCCAAATTTTCGAAACTTTTTTGGAAAATGTCTTTGGAAGAATTTGAGTAGATCTTCTCCTATATAAGCTGTACATCCAAGTCGTTGTTGTTGTAAGTGTACTAGCAGTAGTAGTAGTAGTACACTCACTCTAAATTGTATTGTAGTAATAGCATTGCGCACACTAACCATAGAAAAAGTGTATTACCCTGGTATGCCACGTTGACAATGTTTTAATAGAAGCCGGGGGCTTCTATTAGCAGCAGTTTACGGTATTTTATAGCATTTTGGCTGGCCAGAAATCGCATCTGGAAACAATAAATTTCGCGTTTATTAATTTTGGACCCGCTAGACTCGCCCCCCTCCGCATTGCGGTGTTTGCGCGGTCGGTAGTTAAAGTTACGCCACTGAGGTGAGGCCATGGATGAGGCTGAGCGTTGGTTGCGTCGGTCGGCCGGTCGGTGCGATTCCGCGGCCTGTGCGGTGTTTACGTAGGCCGTTTTAGGTAAAATACAGACTGGTGGAATTTCCCGGTTTCATTTCTGTCTGAGCCATGTTTTCGATAGTGAATTAACGACTGCGTATGCTAGCTTACATGTACTTGAAGTGTGAATTATTGAATAATGCGCACGAAGCTAAGAAATTTCTTAGATGATGTAACTTATTTACTAGTGTAAAACTGCAGTGGCTAACTGGTGGAGCTTGGTGAGTATATCAATCATAACGGTGCACAGTTGCACACTAGTGTCTCATGAAACGCCCCTGACATTGTCAGTTAACTTGAAGAGTCATAGACTTTCACTAATTTTTGGTACAATTTTTTAAAGTTTTCCAACTCAGTCAATGTTTGCTTCTGCACTACCTCGGAAAGGGGTCGTCCATAAATGACGTCACGCGATGTTAAGAAAAATAACCCTTTTCTCCCCTTCGTCACGTCGTCACATTTCTCTGAACCCCCATCAAATATGACTTTGTAAACGTCTACTATACCTCCTCTCTTCTGGCATGTAGTGTAGTCTACAGTTCCCGACAGGCCGTCGAGAGCCACAGTGGGGCCAGGAAAAACATTCTTGCATGGCCACTAAACATTTCTCTGCGGCCCCTCTGGGGAGAAAATTTGTGAATTTTTCTTTTCAAAGTGGTGCATTCTGTTGTACTTTTTATTTCTGAGTGACGGTAGGGCCTTCCAAACGTTGCGGGGCCCGGGTAGCTTACCCCCTACTCCACCTTTTCGACGGACCTGGTTCCCAAAACCGTTTGCTAAGGCCTTAGTGGCTGGTCTGAAGCCTTAACAGCTGGCTTAGCAGCCCGGACCGCTAAGACATCTGTCACTGATAGTAATTTTTGAGATCCAAAAGCAATATGCAGTGACTATTAATCCACCAGTCATAACAATGGCCTATAGGCTATTATTCCAGTAGAGTGGGTGGGACTTCCTGTTGATTGAGTGGACTTCCCACTGATTGACAATGACCGTTTAGTTTCCCACCTCACTCAATGTATGTTTCTGCACTACCTAGGGAAATCAGAAAAAACATTCCCGACATTATTGATCGTAACTTGAAGAAAGATTAGCAGATTTTAATTTTTGGCAGCAATATTTCTGACACAACCGGCTATTAAATAAGTGTTTTAGTTTCTACCTCACCCAACGTCTGTTTTTGCACTACCTGGGTAAATCAGACCAAGCATAATACGTGTTAAAATGAATGAAAAACCGTTGATAAATTCCATCTGTGGGCCCCAACAACTGGTCTATTAGAAGTTTTGACTGTAATGCAGCAGTGTGTCTATCAGATAAAATTTAGGAATGTTTGTGAAGTCAAGAAGCGACTGGAACAGCCTGGATTGGTCTGCAGCAGAACATTATCAGTACTGCTGTCAATGAATGGAGAAAGCGTCTGCTTGCCTGTGTTTGCATAGTGGGCCAGCACTTTAAAGGTCCATGGCCATGGTCAAACTCACTCACGCAATTTCTGTAGATTTAAATTAGACATTTAACCTCGCATATATAATATGTCGATTTGAGCTTCATAAATATATGAAATTAATGCGTGAATTCAAACGA
>Ga0056128_1010300_pt1 | contig 11660 bp, 8 predicted proteins | sample WorMetLIZISLAND2_FD_71113 | JGI IMG/M metagenome (GOLD analysis project Ga0056128, IMG submission 71113) | Marine gutless worms symbiont microbial communities from Max Planck institute for Marine Microbiology, Germany - Olavius geniculatus... ... | reverse complement strand
TAGAGCCTGTATTGGTCAGGAGCAGAACATTATCGATACTGCAGCTGTCAAGTGGGCCAGTGTACAAGTGTCATAGTGGGCCAACACTTCAAGCAGTTTTACTGTAGGCAGTTAAAAAATGGATAACTGAATGAAATGTCAGCCACGATGTTTTAGGCGTTATGTTAATTCAGCAATCATATCGCATTAAATAAAAAAGTGATATTTCGCTGGTTGTGCTTTCCCCCCAGGTAGTGTAAAAACAAACGTTTGGTGAGGTGAGAAACTGAATGGTCATTCTATGGCAAGTTGTTTCAGAAATATTTGTACCAAAAATTATCCAACTCTGATAATTAGTTTTTACATTACAGTTGAAAATGTCGGGGATGTTTTTTTGAGACACAGTGTAGTTAATGATATATTGTTGCTAAACGCCATGGCCTTTAGCTGTTGTGTGCTAATGCCGAGTGTCAGATATGCATTGAACCTATTATTTTTCCAAAGAATGACAAACAGTCGGACAGACAGGCATGTACAAATAAAAGCACCACATCTGGCAAAATCACCAAACCTAGAAGTTTTCATCAAGTCAAGAAGTTTGTATTAGAATTGCAGTTCATGTGCAACTAACATGACCGCATGATCGGGGTGATTAAAATGTATGTCTCAGGATAACTCTAGTATGCACATGAGTACTGTGGTTTGGTGTTCAGTTGCTGGTAATACTGGTAATTCTGGTAATACTGGTCCAGCTGATCAAAGCAGCAACACTGGCACTGAAGATGAATCCACCACAGCGCAGACTAATAAAGAAGAACGGGTTTGTTTGTTCTGTCTGTTGTTTACAAGGACAAAGCCTTTGTGCTTCCGCCACTGTTAAGCATTGCTAGAGTCGTTATGTTTTTGTAATGTCTGTTTTTCTGTCTGGTGATGTTTCTGCAGTATCTGATACGCTTAGATGGATTTCCTAACAGTTTTATTAGTGCATCTTAGGCCAGAAGTAAACTGATTTGGTTTGGGTCCAGGGTCACGGTGTTAGCATCCTATATAAATGTTATAACTCATTGCCATTATTGTAATACTGGAATATCTGCTCTGTCTTTATATTGAACGACTATAGAAACATTAATACGGTTCAGTCAGTGGTGTTTCTCTCCAGTTGCTTGGTTTTTATTTGCATTAATTATCTGCAGAAAAAAATTGACAGTTAAACAGATTAAAAGCGTAGTGAGTATTATACTTGGCTAACATTACAACATGTAATTATGGGTAAGTATGTGTGTAGTGTTCATCAGGAAGGAGGTTGTGTTTGCGTAGTTCTGTTTGCTTGTCCATTTTGCTTACCTGTCACAAGATTAATTGAACAGTTATGAAAGGCTTTTGATGATCTATTTGGTAGATGGGGTGGCTAAGGTAACGGTTATTAGATTCTGATGGTGATTGTGACCACAGTGTGGAGCTGGCAATGAAAAGTCCTGGAGGTGGTTTGTGTTCTCAGAATGCTTCGGGTTTTGTTGTCGTTGTCGTCGCATTCCATTCTTGGTGCTGAGGGTCGGAGATTACGGAATGAACCAGTTTTCTCCACTGTTGTCTGTCTCTTGCTGTTTGAGTGCAGTGTGCTACCGACATGCCGGACCATGCAGTCACAGATGTTGTCCATCCATGTCCGTGCTGGTTGGGCACAAGGACCAGCAATTTGTCCTTCTAGTATGTGTGTGCAGAGTTCTCACGCACTTCATATGATGTGGTCGAAATACTGAAGTTTATGTTTACTGTTTGTGTCTAGCAGACAGTGTCTCGAGGATTAGAGGGAAGATTATTAGAACTGCCAGTACTGTTAAATGCATATGCACGTATATAATGGCGAGTTTTTAATTTTCGCATGCTACATTCCTAACGTAGCGAAGAGGAGTATATGAGATTAGCATAATATTGAGGACTGATCGACGACCGACTTCTGTTCCTGGTCGTGACCCCACTATCTAATAATATTTCTTGTTACAATTTTCGATTTAGGTCGTTTTTTGTGTGTTTTGTGTTTCTGTAAAGGTTATACTTTCTGTTTCATTATTATGTGTATGGCATTGCCTGGAAAGGTGTTCCCGAAATGACCTATACTGTGTCAAGTGGGACGTTAAACGCTACTCACTTGCTTACTCAGTGTGAAATTGCGTGTATGTTATTAATTAGCATTCACGCGGAATGTTGAAGTCTGGGTGTTTCCTGATGAGTCAGAAGGGTCCCGTGCATCGGATTAGAAAATACTGCCAGCACTGGGAGTCGGAGCCGTTGTTCAAAGGTTTTGCTTTTGGTCGTTTTGTCTGTTGCTGTTGCCATCACAATGACTATCACTACTGCAATTACTACTACTGTGACTGCAGCTGCAATTACAACAATGAGTGCAATTGTTTTTCAACTTCATATTAGTCAATTAAACTTTAGGAGTGTTCCGAATGACAGAATTGAAGTTCAGTTTAGTTAAGTCCGCAAGTTATCTAGAGTAACAGAACTGTCGGTCGCTTATGCATTTGAGAGTTGCACAATTTGCAGCATAATTTATTTCCATTGCTTTGTACACATTTAGGAGGTAGTTGCTGTTGCATGGCTGAAAATTTTGTTTTGTTTGTCCGTTAACTGGAAAGAAAAAATAAAGTCCGGTAGCAGAGCATCATAGACTGGAGCTATTATACTACTACTACTACACGGTGTTTCATAAAAAAGGACCCTTTTTTGTTTTTTTTTTCATAATTTACTCAAATTATGGGCAATTTACATGAAATTTTTACCAGTTGTAGCTGAAGAAATACTAATTCAAAATATTTGAACAAAATATGGCAGTTGATTAAATATTCTTTACTAGTTGTGATGTAACGCTGTAGGTTGGGTAGCTCGGGTGCCGGGTGACGTGCGCCATGCCCGCTGCCGGTACTGCTGCGTGTTACTCAACGCGCATCGCAACGACTTGCTCAAGCACTGTCGGTCATCAAAGCATGCTGTCAATGTAGCGTTTGGTCAGCCATACTCTGACGATGATATTACCATTGATGCCGTGGCGCGCTCAGCAATGAAACTTAGCTCAGTGAAGAATGAACGTCTCACACAGAAGAAAAGTCGATTCAGTAAGCTAGCGCTGCTGCTGTTACTACTTAAAGTGTCAACCACCATCGCTAAGAGAGCAGTGCTGGTTAGTTTTGACGTTTTTTGCAGTCAGTTTACTTTTCGGGAGGCTACTCCCCTCAAAAACCTGGAAATCTTGGGAATTTACCGGTTCTTGAGGATTTGTGGGGGTTAACTTTGCAGGAACTGTTTATTATCATCTGCACATTTGGGGCAGCTTCAGTGTTCAGTAATAAGAATTTATATGAAGGATTTTAACACATTTGCAGCATATTGTTCTGCATCATTATAGTGTTGTGCTGTAGCAGTTATAATATGCTTCGCCCATGCATCTATCTGTCTGATACAGGCTCGTAATATATGGCATAGGGGACAAGTTAATTGAGTAAGTATCACTTTGAGCTGTGTATATAGTGACAACTTACATACTGCCAGTCAGCAGCATTGTACTCAGTAGTTTAGCTTCGGCCCCAACACGTTTGCTTTTTCTGAGTGTGATTTTGGTTGACTATTGAGCATTTTAGCATTGTGTGTCACGTTCAGCCACTGTAGCAGTTGTATTAGTAGTGACTTCGGCCCAGTTTCTGGTTTTTTTAGTTAACTACTCAGTTAGTAAACTGTCTGTTAATTTTAACTCACTAGTTAAGTTTATGCACGCTTCTGAACAAAACCTTAACTAGTTGTCAGCTAACTGAACGGTAAACTATTTGCTTAGCAACGATGCACACAGCACTAATTACTTTCGCCTAGCGCAGACGGGTGTCATGAATATTAATGAGCACATGTCAGCCAACCCACGAGCCAGCCAGTCGATTGCGGATGGCCATTTTGTCCATACATGAATGGATTTTTGTAGTAAAATTTGTAGTAGCAAATGTCCCCAGGCGTTTTGGAGGCATTGCTTTGCGGTAAAATTGTTCTATACTGTCACATTTTTAATTAACTGCTTGCAAAATACTACAAAAGTTGTGTTAAATACGATAACTACGATCGACAGTTAGCTAACTGGTCAATTTCGGTCAGTTGAATTTTTGGCCATTTTGACCGTTGGTTAGTGAACGTGAAACTCGGGTTATGCAAATCTACCAGTTAACACTTACTTGACTGGCCAGTTAAGATCCAGAAACCCGGCCTTAGTAGCTTAACAGTTAGGACATTGGATTATACCAGCTCGGAATATAACTATTAACCAACCATGAAGGTCAACTCAGCCTTACATACTACTGGGGTATGTATTACTGTCACCTGTTACCTGCATCAGCTAGCAGGTAATACGGTATGTCAGGTGATGATGCTACGCAGCTGTGAGATGGGCCACCATTAGGAGCTATACACAGCCTTTAATCATTTTAATGTGTGGCGACAGCGTCTCTGAGTATCATGACTGAACGTCGGCTTTTTTTCATACTACGGCCGTCGTCATGATGTAGACTCTATGCCCTACCTAGTAGTAGTACAATGTAGTAGTAGTGTAGTAGTAGTAGTAGTAGTAGTAGCAGCAGCAGCAGCAGCGGCAGCAGCAGTAGTAGTAGTATGACTTGATATGTTATGACAGAGCCTCCGGGTGTAGTGACCGAGAGTCGGCCTCTGTCATACTATGGCCAACGTCGTCACGTAGACTCTAGTTCTCTGCTACGGCCTGATGACAGCCTCACACCGTACGAGGACCTTGCTGCAATGGCGATGTTATCAGCGCAACCAGCTGCACCATGCAGCGTCACCAAACTGCTGCTGCCCAATGAGTCGACCGCACAGCAGCTGTATCCGACACTGTTTCCACATGCCATCAGTGCTGACAACACCATGTACCATCTCACCACCGCTGCCAATGACTCACAGGTCTGCTCAATGCTGTTACTTATTGTTACTTCTCAGGCCTGTAGCCAGACTTTACTGCAGTGGGTGAGTTTGACTTTGTGATTCACTTAAGGGGTCTGGAATAGGACCTTAACCATTCTCAGTGAGGTCCGGGGCAAAGCCCTGGCCGGCAGCTGCAAAACTCGAAAACTGCATCTGGTTGCGATGATTTTGTTTCGGCTGGTGGAGGACGGGGTTTGATTAACCCCGTCAAATTCGTCTTGCTGAGCCATTTGTGTTTTTGTAACTGTTTTGTGTGTTTGTCTGTGTGTACAAAATATCTCAATAAGTTGTGAGTGAATTATGGTGATTTTTTTTTGCACACTTGGGGCATGGTTTAGGAAGCAGCCTGCTAGATTTTGGTACTGATCTGGATCTTGGATCATACAGTTAAGGTTTGCAGTGTATTTCAGTAAGTTAAAATGTAATATAATGAAACCTACGCTGCAACAAAGATCTACAGCACTACGTTGATGATGATACAGTCTGTTGTTGTTGTTGTTGTTGTTGTCATCGAGATGACGTTGCATTGGTGACTGCCAGACATCTTGCTGTCAGCAGCCACTGTAAGCAAATTTTTCGTCTCGTCAACTGCACAAGCAGTTTAAGCAGATGCTACAGATTCGTTCAGACGTTTGATTTTAGTGCACTGTGGCTGCTTTGTTAAATTCATGCCTCCCCATATACTTGCTTACTTACATAGTAATGACAATTATGGTGGTGATGATCAGGTATCAAAATCCGAGAGCAGTTGTTCGGAGGACGTGTTGTCACACATGGCACGTAACGTGACCATGTGGGAGTTCCTCAACATGAAGGTAAACCGCAGTCTGCAGCGTCCGCAGGGCCGGGTCCGCATTGCTAACATGTTAACCGAGTTGGAGGATCTGCATCGGCATTACAAGCAGCTGGCTAAAGATGAGCTCAGACCGGTGCCCTGTGACACCGAACAGCCATCTCCTGCCTCAAAGATTCTTGTCGTGAGTTGGCACTGTCGGCTTTTTGACTTAGAATTTGCTGTGTGAGTTTGGCAAAGGTCAGGTTAAATTGTGACCACGTTTTAACTCTCATTCTGACTACAGCTAAACTGAAACTGTGTGCATAGCTTAAGTTAAGTCATACTGTTTCTGTGTCATTGTGTTTCAGCTGCAGAATGAAGAGCTGTCTTATGTTCCTTGCCTAGAGCCTGTTGATACAAGTTGTCAGTGTGACTTCAGCTTAACTGGCCAGGTGTGCGTGTGTCATTTGTATCGTAGTTGGAGAGCGAGGAGTTGTCTCATGTGCTGGGTCTGCAGCCTGGGCGTTACTACATCCGAGATGTGACACGCAACCCGGCGGTGCCACGACGTGAACGTTCGCCATCTCCACTACTGCCTGGGGGCAAGAGACGACCGGGCCGACCTCGCAAACATGCCAGTCTGCCTTGCTGACCACTTACAGACCTTGCTGTTGCCGAAACAATGTCACTTCCTGGAAATGTGTCTTTTCTTTGCCTCTCCATTTCGTTAAAACAGAGATTAAAAAGTAAAAGGCATGCATGGCTGTTCACAAAATCTTTTTTGCTGACAATTTCCTGGACTGGACCCCATCTAACCCATATTCTTGTGGTGGCATAGGGGAGATGAATGTTATGCATTTCTGATGTTAGTCCAGGTACAGAAGTGATCAAGTGAACAATTTTGACCCTTGATATGGTAGGCAATATAATTATGTTGGCTTTACTGTAGGTGTAAATTTCATTGATAAAAATCAAGTTTTTCAGCCAGTGATATTACTGGACAAGGTAAACTGTTCATCCCTTGGCTACTGTATGGGGCCACACCTGGCATCTCAATCGACATACTGCTGACAGCCGTCACTGTGAAGTTGCATCTTTGTGTAAATATAGTATTAGTAGTTATATTGGTAGTGACAGTTGTTTGTTTGATGAAATCCCTTAGTGGAGCTGAATATTACTAACTTTATGGATGGGTCTCTCTCTCGATAGTGAGGCAGAATGGAACAGGAAAGCAGTTGAGTGCATACTTTCGCTTAGGCGACGACTGCATTGCAGTCGTGGAAAATAATTACATATCCACAAAAATAAAGTTTTTTCTTTAGATCACAGGGCTTAATCCTTATAGTGTGTCGTTTAATTCAGTTTATAGGAGTTGTCGGTAGCCCCAGAGGCGTGGTGGGTTAACAAAGTAGGCCTCGCAGGAAATTGCAATTATTTGATAGACTTGTGCAGATTTCCGACAGGGTGCTCACCATTCTACACTTACTGAATAGATGGCTGAGTGACCGAATGCTTGCTTAGTAGTGCTTGATATCGTACAGCAATGTAATGCCTCTGGAAGTACAATAGATCTACAACTTGGATTAGGTCTATTTTGAGGAAGTCACTGAACAGATATATACACTGTGTCTCAAAAAACATCCCCGACATTTTCGACTGTAACTTGAAAACCAATTATCAGATGTTGATAATTGTCTGTCTAATGCAATGCATAGCATGGGACGGAGTATAAAATCATCTGAGCGTCCGTACGTGTGTCCGTCTGTGCGTCCTACATTTTTTAAGCTATATTCCTTCCCTTCCCCTTCTCCTTCCCCTTTTCCTTTCCCTTCTCCTCCTCTTTTTCCTTTCCCTTCTCCATTTCCTTTCCGCGTCCTCTTCTATACCTTTCGCTTCCCCTTTCCAACTCACTGATTATATTTATACTTACATATACTGTAAACTGTTGAAATGCATTAGACAGCCTCCGTGTTCATATGAACATTATCTTGTTTTTGGTACGAATATTCGTGACACAACTTGCCATCAAACGACCATTCAGTTTCCCACCTTACCCAGCGTTTGTTTCTGCACTACCTGCGGAAAGCACAACCAGCAAAATATCACTTTTTATCCAATGCAATATGATTGCTTAATTAACATAACGCCTAAAAACACATTTTGTTCACATTTCTGACACTTTGGCTGACATTTTATCCAGTTGTCCATTTTAACTGCCTGCAGTAAAATTGCATGCAGCGTTGGCTCAATATGCGAACACAAGCAAGCAGACGCTTTCTCCATTCGTTGACAGCAGTATCGATAATGTTCTGCTCCAGATGAATCCAGGCTGTACGAGTCGCTTCTTGATTTCACAAACATTCTTAAACATTATCTGGTAGACACACTGCTGCATGACAGTCAAACCTTGTAATAGACCGGCTGTTGGGGCCCCCAGATTAGTATAGAGGGAATTTATCAACGTTTTTCATTCATTTTAACACGTATTATGCTTGGTCTGATTTCCCCAGGTAATGCAAAAGCAGATGTTGGGTGAGGTGGAAACTAAGACACTTATTTAATAGCCAGTGGTGTCAGAAATATTTCTGCCAAAAATTAATAAAATCTGCTAATCTTTCTTCAAGTTACGATCGATAATGTCGGGGATGTTTTTTTCAGGTTTTCTGTTTATTTCAACACGTTTCGCTTGACTTGATTGCCCTAGATAGTGCAGAAGCATACACTGGGTGAGGTGGGAAACTGAACGGTCAAGTTGGCAAGTTGTGTCAGGAATATTCGTACCAAATATTAGCACAATCTGACAATTGGTTTTAAAGTCACAGTCGAAAATGTCGGGATGTTTTTTGAGACACAGTGTATATATACACTGTGTCTCAAAAAATTACCTAGCGCATAAACTAAAAAGAACTCAAATGTTTTAAATAGGACTGAAATGAGGGAAGTAATTGAAATGGAAAGTACTGTTATGTTATGTAAAACTTTTTCTGAATCCAGAAAGTGAAACAGACGTTTACGAGTGGGATGAAAAACTGAAATGAAAGAAATAACGATAACTGAAACTAGAAAAAAAACTGAAACAAAAAACTGTAAGCAAGTGCATATGTCCGTGAAAATCAGTGCCATTGGCTGATAGCCGCAGCTACCGTAAGTGGAATTCCTCCTGTAGAATGAACATTTATACTTAGGAACATTTGTACTTAGAACATTTATATTTATACTTATACTACCTGTGGTTCTCGGTGCATATTATGCAGGCCTACGTGGGTCAGTAGAAAATTATTTCGTCGTAATATATTGAATAATGCATGCATTTTTGTGCATAGGCCTGTGGTTGTATGCGATTGTTCTGGTAGATACAAAAAAAACAGTCAAATGATCGATCACTATTTGCATACATCATACACGACACTTCCAGATTCGAGTACTATTTTAGGCCTACAAAACTTACCAAGCCATGATTACGTGTGGAAATGAACAGTTGGAAAACTGAAATAGGGGTAGGGGGTTATTGGCAAAATTTTAGCATGTTCAACCACGTGATGCTGAAAGTAAGACATGTTTAGGCCTAGGCCTACGTGTCAAATTACCTCGTCCTAGAAGAAAGTCTAGCAAATGAGAGAAGCCTGTCACTGACGAATTCATATTTGGGATATGTTTTGGTTTTGCTGGACGAACGTCGATAGTGTGCACCAGCTGCTGCACGGTGGGTAATCCTGCCCGTGGACTGGCGCTAAACGCGATACTCAAGTTAATTAGCATAATACACACTCTCATTCCAACAGCACTGTTACAGCAGAACCGTCAAACTTATTAGGCCTATATTGTTATGGTCTCGTATCATCTGACGTATAGGCTTTGTGTAGGCCGCGTGCAGGTTACGTAGGCCTAAGCTTAGGTGTGGTGTAGGCCATCATTCCTGCTTATAGACATTGTTTAACAGTTATATGTACTGTAAAGGTAAAGGTAAAGTCCAGTACTTGCTATAGCGCTTCTTACATGAGACGGACTCAAGACCAGAAGCGCTTTACAATCTTGGAAGTGGCAGCTGATTGGCATGAGGTCATGATACCGCAGCGCACTATGCGGCTATCCATTGCCCGCGTCAACGAACAACTGGACCCGCGGTTTGCAGCAAGCAGACATACCACTGCCCCAATCAGCCACACTAGGCCTTCGCCCCATGGCCCGTAAGCTACTAGGCCTACTCATTTCCCGTCCCACGGAGTGTAGGAGGCTGAGTTGGCCTGAGCACATAGTAGGTTAGAAACTTGCTCAACGTTGCTTGCAAATGACGGCAGTGAGAATCGAACCGCAACCTGAAAGTTACGAGTCGACACTGACCACTAGACACTTGCACCTACACAGGCAGGTAGGTGTGAACAACTTGCCCAAGGCTCGGTAGTGCATCGGCTGGGAATTGAACCGTGGACCTTCCGGTCTCGTATCCAACGCCCTAACCGCTAAGCCACCAAGTCACCTACTGCGATTATAATTATTTGCTCTATTGACTGAGGAGGTCAGACCCACCACACACATATGTCGCACTGCCGTGACATTCTGCTGCTGATGACATTATTGAGTGTCGATCGGCCTCAAAGGTTGCGAACATTTCTATTAAACTCCGTGTCTCGTTGCTCGAAACGCGTCATAAGTGACTGACTTGCAGTCGAGACTCAACGTTGTAGTAACCTACAGGTCGACTCATCGCTCTCGCTTCTATTACCGGTAAGCCTATGTTAAGACTATACCATTGTTTTCTGTTTTGTATTTCAGTGCTATTGTAAGTTTAGTTGGAGATCTAAGATTATTCATTTGTGCAGACTGTATTAATGATTAACTATTGATATTTAAATATCTGTAGGCCTAAAAATTATTCAGAAAAAAAGTAATGGTCAGGCCAAAAAGCATGTAATGAAAGATGATTAATTTGCAGGAGTGATGGCGTTTCTCGCAGTGTTTTCCGCTATTCTTGCGGTTGTCGCTTCTCAACACATTCCGGAACCCGGGACTTACCCAGAAGTACCCCCTGTATACCCGCAACCTAAACCTCCCGTCTACCAACCTCCGCCCGTTGAGTACCCAAAGGACTCGCCGCCAGCATACCCGCCAGAACCTGGTCCTGTCACAGTAGTACCACCCTATGTCGATGAATGGGGCTACGACAACGACCCAATGTTGAAGTTCAGATATAACGTTCTCTACAGAATCCAGCAACAGAAGTCGAAGTTAGCGTCTTTGATCGAGTTCCGTGACCTGACGCTTGTCTCGATCGAAAAGATTTCGTCACTGACCGCCGCCTGGTGTAGGAGTAAGTATCGGCATACAGCTCAGCTGGTTATTTCTTTTGCTGTTTTAGTTTTATTTACCCAAAATCTATAGATAAAACTAAACTATCAGTCTCAATAGTTGCGTTCTCGCGTGGCCTATATCTAAACAGCAGCGGAAAATACCAGTTAATAAAATATACATTTATCCTTTTTTAGTCAGGATCCACCTGTGCGAAACTACGAGTAAGTAACGAGGTTGGGCTTTAGCATATGACTGTCAGTTAGATACTCAGGAATTGTGATTATTTGTTATGAATATTTGTGGAGGGGTTGGACACAGATAAGAAGAGAAATAACTTATGAGATAGCCTATTGATGGTGATCTGGATTTTTGTAGTGGCTTTTGGACTATTTTCTAAGACGTTTTACCATTGTGGTATACTACACTGTGTCTAAAAAAACCGGACCCCTGCTACCTTATGCAATAACTCCAACAGTCCTGGTTCAATAGCAATAGATTTTGACAAAAATAATTGTTAGAAAATTAGCACTTAATAGCATGTGTTACTTTGCGAGAAATTTTAAGAACAGAGTACCAGCTGAGGTTTTCCTGTGGCACCAACAGTAGAGGCAACTGCACTGCAGTACTCCAACGAACCAAC
>Ga0056128_1010297_pt1 | contig 11662 bp, 10 predicted proteins | sample WorMetLIZISLAND2_FD_71113 | JGI IMG/M metagenome (GOLD analysis project Ga0056128, IMG submission 71113) | Marine gutless worms symbiont microbial communities from Max Planck institute for Marine Microbiology, Germany - Olavius geniculatus... ... | reverse complement strand
GTGAAACTACGAAAAATCTATCTCACGCAAAGCCGCAAAGACGCAAAGGAAATAACTAATATTATAATTTATCTTGGCGCCTTGGCGTCTTTGCGTGAAAATAAGCAGTTTCTTTTCTGATCAGGCCGGCTGTTCTTTAGCCGGAGGTCGGGCTTATGTGAAACTACATTTAAATTAGTCCCAAAGAGGGTATTTGAATCGTCCTCGTCGTCGTCCTCGTGCTCGTTATCGATACGCAAAGCGGCCCGCATTGAAAGGGCTAAAGATATTGTTCACAAACATTGCTCTTGATTTCCGCTTCGTCTGAAAATTCACGCACGACCCGGCCTTCTTTGATCGCATACACCCTTTCGGAAATGGCACTGACAAGCGCCAGGTTTTGTCCGACAATCACGAGCGCCGTTTTTTTGCTCAATTCCAGAAAAACATCCTGCAGCTGGGTCACAATACTCGGCGCCAGCCCTTCGGTGGGCTCGTCGATCAGCAGTACCTGAGGGTCTCCCAGGAGTGCCCTGCCGATCATCAACATTTGACGCTCACCACCGCTCAAAAAGCCGGCTTTGCGCTCCATCAGTATTTTCAGCTTGGGAAAATATTCGGTGACCTTGTCCCAATTATAGTCCTGGGTGGCATAGCTGCCGAGTTCCAGGTTCTCTCTGACCGTTAAATCCGAGAAGACCTTCTTGTCCTGGGGGATGTATTTAAGGCCCATCTTGGCGATATTGTAAGACCTGATGCCGATCAAACTGGTATCTGCGAACATAATCGAGCCGCTGGTCGGTTTGATAAATCCGCCGATAGTCTTCATCAAAGTCGATTTGCCGGCGCCGTTGCGCCCGACACATGACACAATCTCGTTCGAATTGATATGAATGGCAACGTCAAACAATACTTTGGATTCGCCATAAGCGACATTCAGATCCTCGACCGCCAAAATTTCATCGTTAGGCATGTTATACTCCGTACCTTAGCTGGTATGCTTAGAGCTGTAATTAAGCGATCTGCCAGTAGCTTTTGCGCACTTCAGGCGCCCTAAGGCATTCTTCACACTCGCCGTCAGCGATAATTCTGCCATCATGCATGACGGTCAATCTTTCAAGGAAATCTTCGATCTTGGAAATTTTGTGCTCCACGATAAGAATCGTCTGCTTGCTGGCATTCCGGCGCAATACATCCAGAACGCCTGTTATCTCCAATTCGCTCAAACCGGCCAGGGGCTCATCCAGCAGCAGTACTTTGGGCTCGGCCAAAATGGACATGGCAATTTCCAGCCTGCGTTTTTCTCCCAGTGAAAGATTCTTGACTTCTCGCCGGGCCACACTCTGCAGATCGAACGTTTCGAGGCATGCCTCAATTTTTTCGTTGCTGCGATGACGGCTGCGGGGTGTAAAAAACAGATTGGCCAGAGACGGCTGGTGGTGGGCCCTGAAAAATGACATGACAAGGTTGTCGATCACGGTCAGGTTGTCGAAGGTCGATGTCAGCTGAAAGGTCCGCATCATACCCAGGGAGACCCTTTGTTGAGCGGGCAGCGCGGTGATGTCCTCGCCGTTATACTGAACCACGCCTTCGTCCGGCTGGTAATAGCCGGTGATCAGATTGAAAAATGTGGTTTTCCCGGCACCGTTGGAGCCGATGATACCGGCGATTTCATTTTCATTCAGCGAGTAGTTGACATGATCAACCGCGACCAATTCACCGAATTTCTTGGTCACATTTTCAGTTCGAATGATTTCCCGACTTGCATTTGTATTCACACCAAACCTCTTCTGGAAAGCAAAGACCATCCCGGCATCGGGTAAAATACCGCCGGGATGGTCATATCTTCAGTGCGCTAGTACCCTAAAGACTCAAGGGTGGGCATAACGGAATTGCCGCCCTGATAGCCTTCCACGGAAAAAAGATCCCATTCGTGTTTTTGTTCCTCGGGGCCTTTGCCGCGGACGAGAAAGGCCGCATACTTGTACACGGCTGCGTGGTCTTCTTTGCGCCACTGGCCGGGGCCTTTGACGGATTCAAATTTTCCCTCGTTGGCCAGCAGGGCTTTGGACACCTTACCGGGATCGAAGTCACCGGCGGCTTCGAATCCACGGAACATTTCCATATAAGCCACATAGGCGATCGTGGCATATGCATCCGGGGGTTTGTTCCATTTGGCCTTGTACAAATCGGTGAATTCAGCGGCACTCTTGGTCAAGGCCGCATCTCCGAGGGCACCCAGATCATAATAGAAATAGTGCATGGAATAGACGCCCTCGAGAGCCTTGGGCGGAATCCCTTTGGCAACCACGTTGGTGATGAACGCGTTGAAAATCGTCATGTCCTTGTTGAGGCCCATCTGATAGCACTGTTTGAGCAGTGCGACGGCATCCCCGGCAAACTGAGCGGAAATAAAGACGTCGGGCTTGGCGGCTTTAACCTTTTGCAGGGTTGTCGTATAATCACCGGTTCCTTTGGATAACTCGTCATAGCCGACGATTTCAGCACCGTACTCCTTGGCTGCGGCATAAATGCCGTCACGGATGTCCCACCCCCAGCTGTCGGCCCGGGCCAGGACGAAAATCCGTTTTTTGCCCAGTACCTTAATGGCCGCGGAGCCGTCCATGTATCCAACGGTCCAGGGACTGAACGCAGTCGCGAAGGTAGTGTCGGACAGCTTACCCTTTTCGAAACCTTCCTTGGCCATGACGCAAACCGGAAAATATGGCAGGGGATCTTTTTTGACGACTGCATTGATGGCAAATGAAAGCGGTGCCCAGGTCTGCCCGCCGACGGCTTTTACGCCTTCGGATCGCATGTAGCGGAAACGCCTGACGCCGACATCCAATTTGGCCTCGTCATCCGCAACAATCCCTTCGACCATCACCTTGCCCCAGGGCATGTCCAGCCCGCCTTTTTTGTTGACAACGTCCACCGCCAAAAGGGCGCCTTCCTTCTGGGTCTCGGCAACGGCTGCAAACACACCGGTCAGCGGAAGTAATATGCCGACTTTAATTTTACTCGGATTGGCGGCCATCGTGTTGTTCAGGGTAAAAGCAAATACCAACAGAAAGACAGAGAGTAAAATCAGGTACTTTTTCATTTTTTCCTCCTTGGTAAATTGGTGTGTAAGGGATTTTGCTAGGACGAAGTAACATTAGAAAGGAGCGGGCATCACCTCCTAGTGGATAAGGTTAAAGAAAGTGCCGGCGGTACCTGGCTCTATATTTCCGGTAGAATAACCTGCAAACAGAAAGGGGTTTTGTATACCCCCAATTGCCAGAAAAAAATACTAAGCGCTAATGGGTTGACTTAACAGTGAGAAAGTGCGATGTCAAGAAAAAGGTTCACTCTGAACATAATTGAAAGTGTTTTCCTCGGACTAATTTCGAAGCAGACCCAGCGGTTTAGGCCGTCTATCCACACTGCTTGAATGACGGCGATTTTCGGTCAGCCCGGGCGCTGATCCCCTTCGGGTGCGCTGACGCCAGCGGGTAGGCCTGTTCGTTTATGGAACCATTATAAATATTTGTTGTCTTCGAACAAAATTCACTGTAAGGGAAAAGAGTTTTATTTGATAAAAAATAAGCAGCAATTCAGTACTGAAGATTTGGCCTGAGTTATCAGGCCTTTTTTGTAAAGATCCTTCTAATCGATATGTCGCATATACTTATCATATTTCTGGCCGGGTTCTTAGCCAGTCTTTTCGGAACCTTGATAGGCGGCAGCAGTCTGGTGACCATACCGACCCTGCTATTGTTGGGAGTGCCGCCCCATACCGCCATCGGTACGGACCGTTTTGGCATCATGGGCGTCTGTTCGGCCGGCTGGTACCAATTTCACCGCAAAGCGTTGATCGATTATAAAATCGCTCCAGCGATGGCTGTGCCCGTAATCGTTGGTTCATTTATAGGCGCGCGCCTGTGTCAGCAAATCAGTGAAGAGGTCCTGAAGTGGATTATTATCAGCATATCGCTGATTTGTATGGCGTTTCTGATATGGAACCCCAAGCTCGGTATAGAATCCGGTCGGCGGTCGGCAGGCAGGAACAAGTATATCGTCGGCAGTCTCCTGACATTTGCGGTGGGTGTCTACGTCGGCATCTACGGGGCCATGGGAGCAACTTTATTGATCTATATTCTGATTTTGTGGTTTGGCCAGACTTTTTTAGAAAGCGCCGGCACCATAAAAATTGCCGCTTTCTGCATGAATGCATCTGCTGCCGTTGTTTTCGGCTACAATGACGCCATAGCGTATGATTTGGCGTTGCCCATGTTCTGCGGTGGCTTCATTGGGTCTTCCATCAGCGCTTTCTATGCAGACAAAATTGGAAATATCTGGATCAAACGGTTTTTTCTGGTTTTGTTATCCATTTTGATCATCAAGCTGATAATTTAAAGCAGGATTCTTGAGCGGGTACCTACCAATAATTATTTATGTGAGGGGTCGGGGAGTTTTTCAATTCCTGCTATGTCGGGCCGGGTGATTAAATGACAGCCTGGACAATTACGAAGAAACTCCCCGAGGCCTCATCTATTTAGAACACCTTCCTTCGGCGCCATTGTTTGGGGCGATCACTGGGATAGTTGAGGCCGCTGGCATCAACGCCTAAATCAACGAACAGTTTGGCCAGCGTGATCGCGCAGCTGTACCCTTCCAGGACAGGGATCTCCCAGCCGAGTTCTGCCAGCCGTTTTTGCAGAAATGACTGCAGCCAAAAAACATCGGAGCATCCAAACGTGATTACTTCGGCGCCGTCTTCTTCTATGGCGGCGACGGCCTCTTTGACGGCCCGCTCCACCGCTTCGGAAGGTTCGCCCCTCAGGGCCTTGTCGCGTTCTTCGTCGATGGTGCTTTCATCGGTATGGCCGGGCCGGCCGTGATAGAAGTTAATGTTGCGGATAGAAGCGCACCGCTCGGTGAACCGGTGGCTGACTACCAGGTCGTAATAGAACATATTATGGGTTTCGGTGAAGTCGATGATGCTGAACTTATTGCCCAACATCGAGGCGATGTGCATCTGGGAAAATGCGCAGGAGGTGACCGGGATACCATATTGCCGGGCGATCTCGCGGGACTCCTTAAATCCCGGCTCCCCCCCGCCAAGCAAAATGATCGCATTGTACTTGCCGCCCTCGCAGGCTTCGCGAACAATGGGCAGCCGCGCGGCGGCGACGTGACAAAATTCCTCGCGTGTTTCAACCGCCCAGTCCCCGTAGGGCGGGGTCGGCCCCCCGTGAAAATCCCAATCGACATCTTCCAGCAAATGCCGAATATTGAGATACTCCATTCTGAGGCGTTTTTCCTTGTCAAGTTCCGCCGAATGATAGCGGTCGACATACTTGCCCCCGGTAGACAGTTGAAAGGGCTGAATGAAAAGAAACCGGTACTTGTTATTTCTGGCCGTCATTGGGTGACTCCTTCCCTATTTATGGTTTCGGGTTTCGGGTGTTCCTCCGGAGGCGGATTCAGGTTTCAGGTGTCGGGTTTCAGGTTTCAGGTGTCAGTGAAGAACGAATTTTGAGTCCTGATCACTGATGTGATACTGCATCCATATTGGCCTCAAAACAGGTTGTTAAATCGTGCTCGTCGTCGTACTCGTCCTCGTCCTCGATACTGAAAGCGGTTCAAATGCTTCAAGGACGACGACGAGCACGAGGACGAGTACGAAAGAAAAGATGAGTTCATAAAAGACTACGCTGGTTCGGCACAGTTTTATATTTGATCAAACTAAACGCTTGCAGCCTGCGGCGGCGCTCAACACTGAAACCTGAAACCTGAACACTGACACCTGAAACCTAAGAAATATAAATGCATGCGCTAATATCGACAGTAAATTGTCAATGTGATGTCGCTAAGCACCTAACAGGAATTATCAAGCCGGTCCGGCAGGCCCAGGCGATCGGCAATCTCGCGTAGCTGCAGCAATACAGGGCGGGCCACCGGCACACCGTCGGACCGCATTTTTCGCTGGCGCTCAAGGGCCATTTCGCCGGGCAGTCGGATCGGTTCAGCGCCTTGCATGGGTGTCGAATTGCGGATTTCTCGAATGCGCAAATCCATCTCAGCCTTGAATTCAGCCATGTCTCTGAAGAGATCCGGCCGCATGGTGAATATTACCTGACCTGAGTTGGTCGGTGTTGTAAAATCCTGGTTAAAATCGATTACGGCACTGCCAAAGGCCGCGGTGTTCAGCACTCCCGCCAAAACCCCGATTACGAAATTGAGACCATAGCCTTTGTGTTCTCCGATCGGCAGTAAAAAGCCCTCCTTGATCCGCCGGGGATCCGTCAGTGGCTGCCCTTTTTGATCGACCATCCAGCCGACGGGTAGGGTCTCGCCTTTTTGAGCGGCCACCTTGACCTTCCCGTAAGAGGCGGTTGTGGTGGCCATATCGAGCACTATCGGCGGTTCTTCGCCGGCAGGAATGGCAAAGGCAATGGGATTGGTGCTCAGAAGAAGATCTATCCCACCCCACGGGGGCATGTGATTGGCGTTGCCGATGGCCATGTACATCGAAATCAGGTCATGGGGCAGGGCCAACGCTGCGTAAACACCGCCGGCGCCGGCGTGGTTGCTGTTGCGAATTCCCACCCAGGCCATGCCGCTTTCTTTGGCCTTTTGAATGGATAGGTCCACGGCCCGGGTGACCACGACTTGCCCCAGGCCGTTGTCGCCGTCCACGACGGCACTGACAGGGGTCTCGCGTTCAACCTTGATGTCCGGGCGCAGGTTGTAGCCCCCGGCCTCTATCCTCCGGCAGTAAGGGGGCAGGCGGTAGATCCCGTGACCGTGCATGCCCCGCAGGTCGGCTTCAACCATTCGCTGGGCACAGATGCGGGCATCGCCGCTGGTTACATCCAGTGCGGTCAGCACACGTTGGATGAAATTTTCGAGCCGCTCGACGGCGAATACGTTGTTATCCATGAATTCTCCAGTTTGGTAGATCTCCGCGCGATTTAAAGAGTTCGCCGGAGTAACGTCCCGATAGCGCTAGTTGGTTGAGGGATCGGGGAGTTTTTCAATCCCTGCTATGTCCGGCCGGGGTATGCGCCCGGGCCAGCTGTAACAATATGACCTTGCAAATTGGGTGCGGCAGCTATCCCGCGTCGATTGGATCCGAGCGAGCCCCAAAAGACAGTCTCCCCCGGCGGCGCTGATCGTCTCTGCCTGTACTTACCCTTCGCAGAGGATAGGGGGCGTGTACGAAGTTCGGTACTATTTGTTACAGTTGGCCCGGGCGCATACCCCGGCCGGACACCGCGTCAGACGTCGAAGGGCGAACATATGAGAGCAAAAACCTTCGAGGAGAAACTCCCCGCCCGTCAGTTTGTTGGTTTCTCTCAGGATTGTGCCTAATCGCCAATACGGCCTTGCCCAAACGCTCTGATATTCAAGCTTGCACGAGATCGTCGTAAAAGGCCATGATGGCGGCATTGTCCCAGTCTCCCCGGCCTTTGGTAATCAGAGAGGTCAGGGCCTGGGCGTGCAGGCTGGTCAAAGGCAACGGAAAATCCAGGTGGCGGCCCAAGTCGAGCATCAGACGGACATCTTTAAGATGAAAGGCGAGTTTGCCCTCGGCGGGTAAAAAATCCGCAGTGGTCATCCGATGCCCTTTCATATCCATGGCCTTCGAGTATGCGGCTGAATTCTTGAGAACATTCAGCATTTGGGCGGAGTCCACACCGGCCCTTTTCCCCAGAGCGAGACCTTCGGCCAGAACCATGCGGTTAAGCCCCAGGACCAGATTGACGATCAACTTCATCAGGGCCCCGGATCCGTTCGGCCCCAAATAAAAGCTTTGATCAGCAAGGGCCGCGAAAATGGCATTGCATTGCTGAAAAACGGCTTCATCGCCACCGACCAAAAAGGTGATGCTTTTCTCGGCACACATTTTGGGGGTCCCGCTGACGGTCGCATCCAGCATGGCGATTTCTTTATCCTGCAACTGCGAGGCCAGGGACTTCGACATGCCGGGATCGGCGGTGGTGGTATCGATCAGGATTAGGTTTTTCCGGCCGGTTTTATTGAGCTTTAAAGTCTGTTGCACCACATCGTTGACCACATGCGAATTGGGCAGCGAAAGCATGATCACATCCACCTGCGCCGCCATGGCTTCCGGATTTTCTGATTTTTGGCCGCCGGCCGCGGTGAATGCGGCAACTTTTTGCGGATCCAGATCGTAGCCGATCACCCGAAAGCCGGCTTCGATCAGATTGCGGGCCATGCCGCTGCCCATCAAGCCCAGACCGACGAATCCGATTGTTGTGTTCATAGGCTTTTCCAAAATCTGACGGTTGAAAAAAACCGGCACCCTCTTTTTATGAGGATGCCAGTTTTGTCTTAGTGAAACAGGGCGGCTGACTATTGCCCCGAAATCTTTTTAACCAGTTTGCGATACTCTTCCTGGTTCATCGATCGACGCTTGTCGTAGTCGGGTCCGTCCATGAATTCCATGTTCTCGCCGATTCGGCTCATCAGCTTTTTATAGGTTTTGTCCGAATTCAGTTTGGCAAAAGCATCTCGCAGAATCTTCATGCGGTCTTCAGGCACACCTTTGGGTGCCAAAACGATGCGATCCATGGTTCCGGTTTCGTATCCCAGCGAACTCAGGGTCGGAACATTTGGAAATACCTGTTTGTCGCCGGCACTTGCGAGCGCCCGGATTTTACCGGCCTCAATCAGCGGGCCGGCCTGGGAGGGAAAAGACATCATAAAATCGCCATCACCGGCAAGCAGGGCCTGCATGGCCGGGCCGCCGCCCTTATACGGAACATAGGTGGCCTGCACCCCTGCTTTGAGCAGCACTCTGGCGCCCGGGGTCATGGTTGCACCCCAGTTTCCGGAGGTAGTGAAGACAAGTTTGCCGGGTTTTTCTTTGCCGTAGGCCAGCATCTCGTCCAATGTTTTCCAGGGTTTTTCGGCTCGAACCACCACGCTGGCCGGGCCATAGTTGATGCGGCAGACCGTCTTGAGATCGTTGAGGGTATCGTAGGGCAGTTTTTCGAGCAGCGGCTGCAGCTGATCAATGTAATTATGGCTGAAGAGCAGCGTATAGCCGTCCGGCTTGGCCTTGATCGCGGCCGCCGTACCGGTCTGCCCGCCGGCGCCCGGCATCAGTTTGACGACCACTGCCTGGCCCAGGTAGGTCGGGATGACGCTGGTAAACACACGCGCATTTAAATCATGGGATCCCCCCGCACCCAGCGGGATGATCAGCGTGATTGGCTTGCTCGGATAATTGTCGGCCATAGCGGGTGAGAAACCGACCAAACACAACAGAACTGCCACCATTGCCAAACGGATGATTTTTCGAGTGGTCATTTTGGATCCTCCTTTATTATGTTTATGGACAAGACGATTGTCCTGTCGATTGATAAAAATATGGGCCACTTGCCTTTTTTGTGGAGTATCACCTCCTTTCATCCTTGAACCGGCTGTTTCACAGTTGGTTGTTCCCCGATATGCCTACGCCGCAAGCGGGCAGCGCGCCACCAGAGCATGACGGTCACAAAGGGCGTGATCGCTAGAATCGTTGCGGTGACCGGACGCGCAACGAAGATGAAATGCAATGTATCTCCTTGGGCCATGTTCACCGTCTGTCCAAAGGAATATTCAAGTACCGGCCCCAGAATATAGCCCATGACCATGGGGGTGACGTCAAAACTCAACTTTTTGGCAACGTAGCTGAATACTCCGAAGAAAACCAGGATAAGGAGGTCAAAAGGGTCGGAGCGGTAAACATAGGAACCGGCAAAGGCAAAAACGGCCGTGAGCGGCAGAAGGGCCGATTTGCGGATATTGACGACTTTGGCAAACAATGGGATGGCCACATATCCCAGCACAGCGAAAAGAATATTGGCTAGAATCATGGCGATCAGGATGGCAAAAACCAACGAGCCTTGATCGGCGAAAAGCTGCGGTCCGGGACGCAGACCCTGGGCGATAAAGGCCCCCAGCAGGATGGCCGTGACTTTGTCTCCCGGAATTCCCAAGGTAAGCAGGGGAACCAGCGTGGGTCCATTGACGGCATTGTTGGCCGCCTCAGCCCCGGCAATCCCCTCTATTTCGCCCTTGCCGAATGTTTCCGGGTGTTTGGAGGCATTCTTTGCGGCGGCGTAACCCACAAATGCCGCTACCACCTGGCCGACACCGGGAATAATCCCCAGAGAGGTTCCGATGGCGGTTGATCTCATGATGGTCCTGAAACAGCGCCGAAATTCCTGAAAGGTTAATTTTTCGCCGGTCTTTAGGTTGAATTCTTTTTTGGCAAAAGCAGTAAATTTCTTTTCTACAGCTTGGAGTATTTCAGGAATGGCGAAAAGCCCGATGAGCATCGGCAGCAGCGGAATACCGGATTTGATGGCAAAAAATCCGAAGGTAAATCGTGACATCCCTCCGAGGGGATCCTGGCCGATCATGGCAATCACCAGCCCGATGAAGCACATAAGCAAACCCTTGACAAATACGCCGGTGGTGGTGGCCGAGATTATTATGAGGCTGAGTAAAATAATAGCGGCCAACTCCGGCGGTCCGATCTTCATAGCCAGCAGTGCAATGGGACCGATGAATAAAATGGTGAGCACATCACTTGACAGGTCCCCGCATACCGAGGAGAAAAGCGCCATTTCCATGGCCTTGCGCGATTGTCCCTTTTTGGTTAAGGCCGGGCCGTCAAATGTCGTCGCCACCGCCGCGCCGGTTCCGGGCATGGAAACCAGAATCGCCGGTATGCTCCCGCCATAGATGCCCCCTTTATAAACGCCGATCAGAAAAGGGATCCCGACCATGGGATCCAGAAAAAACGAGATCGGCAGCAGCACAGCCATGGCCATAATGGTAGTAAAACCCGGCAGCGCTCCCACAAACATACCCAGCATGAGTCCTAAGCTCAGCATGCCGAAGGTATCCCATCGCAAAGAAAGCATTATACCTTGTAAAAAATTATCCCACATGGATTTGACCTTCTAATTTCAAAAATTGATCTAAAAAAACGGAAATTCCGGCAATGAAACTTTTAACAGCCGCGTAAATACAAAATAGATGCCCAGCGGCGCGCCGACGCTAACCAGTATGCCTACCAGGATGTTGCGGTTGCCGTAAAAAGTGGACAGGGTTCCGGCAACCAGCATGCTGGAAACGACAAATCCCAGCGGATCAAACAAAAGGGCGTAGGCTACAAAAGCCACCAGCGATACAATGATTCGAAAATATCCTTCTTTGGCGACTTCCTTAAAACCATTTTTTTCATCAATACGAAAACTGATGATTAAAAACCAGATGCTCAAACCGATGAGTGCAAGTGATGCCAGACGCGGAAACAGGGTCGGCTTTAAACCCATTAAACTGCGGCCCATAAAAAGCATCGGTTTCTGGATCTGGTAAGGAATGATAAAAAACACCACCGTCCACAACACAATGAAAATGATAGCTGCATAGGTGTTAAAGTTAAATCTCTTGTGCCAGGCTGGATTAGTGTCGTTAGTCATAGTCACCTCTTAACGGTATCATTCCTGGTGATACGGATCGCGCTTAATTTACAAAAAGGGTTTCAGGTGTCAGGATTCAACGGGCTGTTGCCCAAATCGAATTTTACTTACTGACACCGGCTCACCTTGTGCGCCTAATTTCTGGTTTTTTTTCTTCAAGATTTTTACAAACGCACAAATAGCAATTGATTACA
>Ga0056128_1010295_pt1 | contig 11663 bp, 6 predicted proteins | sample WorMetLIZISLAND2_FD_71113 | JGI IMG/M metagenome (GOLD analysis project Ga0056128, IMG submission 71113) | Marine gutless worms symbiont microbial communities from Max Planck institute for Marine Microbiology, Germany - Olavius geniculatus... ... | reverse complement strand
TCAAAATCGTTTAGTCGAGCTTTAAACATTGCCAGGGATGTGGCTGCAACAATATTTTCTGGGAGAGCATTTCACGCACACATCTGTTAATGAGCGGATTTAGTTCACCGCATTCAACAAACACCGCATCAACACAGCGCACAGGTACTCCTCATATATAATTATAGGGAGGGGCCTGCGGAATGGATGCCGCCACCCCAAATTTTTTATTAAATTGTTAGGTCGCGTTCCCCTGCTTAGTCTGACATTTCAACCTCTGGAGAAGCATTGTGAGCTCTTCTTGTGGGCCAAAATCAAATTTGACGTACTTTAAATATCACAGAATGCATTTGGTAGGAGGCATTTTCATGTGACTTTAGTCTTAGCATCTTGGGGACATGACCGCTTGCCCCCTAAATCCGCCTGTGCACCAACGTTCCTAACGCGATATGTATCGTCGTTTTTTACTGCGTGCAATTAAAACGAGATAGTTTAAATGTCTATATCGCGTGATAGCACTGCATACTTTTCGATCGTGAGCCGTCTTGTGCAAATAAAAAAATACTTCAAATCAATCTAATCATCTGATTACTAACACTGGTGTGCAGTGTACATGGCATCAAGACGGATATAAATGCGCGTCCCTTTCGTGGAACTATCTCGTGACGTTCCGTGCGAGAGCAATTAACAGTAATGGGGTGTAAACTAATGCTGGACGTTTGCTGGATCGTGTAAACACCCTATAAATGTGGCTCTGTGCCCGCAGCCGTCCTATAGGTTGCATGCGCGTCTACGTGCAGCCAGCTAATGTAGGCGCTGGCGACAATTTCTGCACGTCCGAAAGTCAACCTTAAACCGGGAAAATTATCGGTTTCCGAATGCGGCGCGACAACGCATGCGTAAAAAATTTATTTTTTTTTCCGCACGAATACTCTGCACTCTGTACTCTGGATTGCGATTCGTTAGCCAGTAGGTCTATATAGCAACTATAAGACAACTCTCACCAAGAAATGTTGCGAAATCAGAAAAAAACGGAGATAAAACGGCTGAACGTCGGTGAAGTATATGCACGGTGATAAGGCGGACAGTCAGTCATATAATTCATTTAGCTTTGCTCGGTAATATTAAACAATTAGTAATTTAGTAGAGGTTACTTTACTAAAATCATGCTTAGCGTCGCGCTGGGATACTGCTTTAAAGTCAGTGTGACAGCGCATGCATTTGTTTAGCAGCTTGGTTACAGTAATAGTTCACAGCAATGAAATGTGGCGAGCAAGCCGGGTATATTACGTGTAGTTTATTTTTGCAACAGACTGCGCTAAAACCGAACAAGAAGGAGCTCATCTGTTATTTCGAAAAACTGTCGTCAGTTTGCATACGCTACACGTATAAGTCATCACGCCAATTGACGAGACGAACAACACTAACAATGTGTCTAATGAGTGCTGTTTGTCATGTTTAGTCGAACGGAATTCGTACGCTTGATGTATAGCGTCGTCAATATTGCGGGAAGCGTAAGTCCGAGAACGAGAAGTCGCAGGCGTCGAGTAGGAGTGGAAATGAAAAAAGGCATTTCCCTCCCACAGCCGACTGGTCACACATTAATTTGATACATTTTTAGCTTCAAAGAACACTTCTGATGAAATGCTGGTGTAGCAATCAAGCGAAAATTGTCTGCATGGTCTTTTTCTGCTTTTCTGGTGCGATTTTCAAGAAAAGGATTGAAACATCCATCCTGACTGCATCGCAAGACATGTGCAACTACTGGGAACGCGCCCCTGCAGGAATGGCGTCCTTGATTGCGTCTTAGACAATAATCTGGGGAAAACCGGTTTCTATCTGAATTTATCTTATGCGTTAGCAGTGAAACGGTAAGACTAACGTTAGACTTGCGATCATCGCAAAGTCGTTGGTTTGACTCTTGGTCGGGACGCTATACTAGAATGGGTGACTGTCTGCGGACAGACATAACCAACACCTAAGTCAAATTAGCCATCTTTTCGAGGTAAGTAAAATCGAGTATCGGTATCGCTCTGTCTGGACGAATTAAAACGGGACGAGTTCACCTATGTCGGGTGCAGGTGACACCGTGCGATGCCATATTGCAGCTAGGTGCTAACGCTTTGTAGCTTTAAGATAAGTTTTTCATGAAAAGCTATACCCTTTAAACCTTTTAAATTTTTTTAACGTTGACCATGATTCACTATTTTTTCTTCACGTTTTCTAGTTTTGATCTCCCGGGTTTAAGGAGTCTTCCGTATGGAAGTCTCATATTTGGGCACCTTTTCAAAACGCATGATTACTTTATTGCACTTTGTAGGCCTACATTGACTTCCCATGTGGGGCACCGATGCTGTCGCGAGTTACGTAAGCTTTTCTCGAATTACTTGTTGTACATTTTTGCTGGTACTTACCCTTACTAAACTCACCCAGATTGCTCCCCGTGTGATCTCATTCCAGCCTTCGATGCTAACCCCCACCGAGTCCGGTAACTCCCAGCTGAAGCCGTGACGTCATCGGCTGCAGTGGCGACATCTAGGGCCACTGCTTCTGAGTCTGACAGCAGAGATGACGTATAATAGAAGTGACGGGAAATGACGCCACGTATGAGCTGACATTTTATTTGTATGCAATTTTGTTCATTACATGACCAAATCGTAACCATCTGCTATCAGCAAATTGTTTTGACCGACTGTTCCGTATGCGCAGTCGCACAAACACACAGCACGACAGCGTGGGGTTGCGCGCAACTGTTTTCTAACGATTGCAAAACTGCAGCATAGTGTATAGGCCTATGCAGTATTTTCACTATACTGCACTTTTGTAATCATTAGAAAATGGAAAACATAAAATGTTCGTGTCGTATGATAGCCATAGACGACTCAGGCTGATATCGGTGTGTCTACATTCTGCCATGATCACTTTCACAGTGCTGTTGACCCTAATATATTTTACGTTAGGGGGCCTACGTACAGCATTCTTATAGCGCCAGTTGTTGTGTAATTAAAACAAACATTCTGATTAAACGGAAAGCCGAAACTTAGGCCTATCCATTTTTTTCAAAAGCTGTCAACAGATAAAATCTCTCTGAGTCGGTTACTAATTCCATAAACCTACTCTTAAGCCGTAGCCTAACTATTTTTTATGAGATTTACCACCTTTACTAAGAAGGACTCGGTGCATCTGGCTTACAGTCTGAACCTGTAAATAAGAAACTTATTGATTCTGCAACCGTGAAAAATACAACGAGATATTTTCTTCAAATATCACACAATGTCATATTAAGTACACATAAGTCAGTTCTAAAGTGCAAAGAATAATGGAAAGGCTTATATTGCAGTTTAAGTCTACCAAGCTACAGCAGACTAATTGGCACTGTTACAGCGAACAGCATTTAGCATTTTCGACTGGCAACTCTAAAGAGAACAAGGCCACGAGCGTGATCTATCTCTAACGAGACGACAGCGCAGAAAACGAAAGCCTGAGTAAATAAGCTACATGCAGGAATGCTTCGTCGCATCGCTCCAGTAATGACACATTTCTTCTCGGGGCATAATTTGACAACGCGCTGGCCTTCGCCGAAGCATTTTCAACGTCGAAGCCTAACGAGTTATCAATTATTTATCGTACTTTTTTGGTATTTAATCACGTGTTCTTTTTAGATTTCTGTCCAGCAATCTGCCGAATTCGTGCATTTTCTAATTCATTTTTGGTCATCCAAGTTTCGTTCACGTACTGTAATCCGCCGACCACAGAACGCAACCGTTTCCAAAAAGTTAAAGCTGAACTTCAGTGACGCAAAAATTCAGATAACGCATATTAGTTTTCAACTTCCTGTCAATCTCAGTTTGTGACGATAAGTACACTTAGGTCTGCATAAATCAATCACTGTTTTATGTGGTCGCTGGCCAGTCGCCAACTAAAACGATATAGCGTTATTAGCCGCGCATAAACGTCGTAAAGAGCAAGGCTAAGAACGCAGGTTTTTTAAAGTTTCTAGGTATTATGTTTTTAAATCTTTAAGAGTTTTAAAAGTTTTTTTGGGGGGAGTTGCTGTAGGCATACAAAGAAAATGACACACAATAGTGCGATTTAGGTAAAACATATTATACATCATTCGCCTTGTTGCATCGATTTCTATAATGTAAACACTCAGCGTGATCGGAGTCGAATAGGCGTTGCGCTGGGTACCAAAGCGTCACACTTGAGGATCAAGAGATGCTACCATAACTTCACATTAGCAACATATGCGTCATTCCCGCGGCCGGTTGGCTGTGGGGTCTATATGCACTGATGGTTTGGTGATCATCGGCATTCAGTTGGCTGAGAAAATTTGAGGGGGTAAATTGTAGTCATTTGGCACTGAGCCAAAACCGGAAGTGGAAATTGAGACTTTTTTCGAGATTGTTGTAGAGCTGAGTGAGACCTATCATGCAGTAAAAAATCGTGCTGATCAGTCGAAAAATTAGCGAGATATGCAACAACAAACATTGCGCGCAAATTGGGTGATTTTAGACCAGTTTGGAGGACCTGCGACCCCAAACTTCTAACGCGCACCTCTATAAAAATAAGTCGCGCGTTGCGTTCACAGATACCTGACCGACAACGCACCACACCGGAAAATTTTGGGCCGTTCGCACATTTTTCGAGATATTTTTTCGATAATTGTCGAAAAATGTCGGAAAATGGGGTTAAGTTTTTTTGGGGGGATAGGGGGGGCGATTTTTTGAACCCGGGCTGAAATTTCGAAATTTTAAGTCGCTTGTAAAGTATGGGAACCTATTGGTGATGATTTAGTACACGAAGCGAATCGATTTGACACAAAGGTTTCGAGAGAGAACAGTATAAAATTTGTTACCCCAAAATGGGGGGAGTTATTCGACCCTTCGCCCTCTTCAAATTATTTTAGGGGGCTGGAATTTTTGCCGGAAAACGTCCATCACAGAGGCCCGTTGAAAAAAAAATTTCAGCGCCTTAGCCCCTCTGAGGGGAAAAATATGGGGGTCAAAGAAAAATTTTCCTCTCACGCTTCTCAAAATCCCTTCGATGTATTTGCTATTTGTTCAAAATTTTCCCTTGGCTAGCGCTCGATGCCCCCTACATGTGGCCAAAATTTGGTGAACGTAGCATCGGCAGGTTTTCGGACAGAGCAAGCAAATGCGGGTTTTCAAAGGCCCGGGTCTAGTAGCGTACATTTCCACTAGAACGGAGTCAGATGATAGGCCTATAGAAAGGCATTATCGTTGTGAATATAGGCCTACGAGTATCAACACGTGCAGAACCGTTGCTATGTTGTTACCACTGCCAATATGATCTCAGCGAAGAGCGCAAACGACTCGGCGAAAAAAAACGATCTCAGTGGGAGACAGTGCAGTTCGCCACAACCACCGTCAGTCAATTAGTCATTTGTTTGATCAAGTCCCTACTGATCAGTTTTCATCGGCTGTTCTTTGCGGCTTCATCGTTGTACAAACTGCTGCCGCAGTATTTCCCAAGTTTCGTGTGTGAAATTGTTAACTTGGTTCGAATGCAAACGGCTTAGTGGCCCGCTGACGAGCTAGATAAATCGATAAAAGACAAAACAAACGTGAACAAGATCATCAGACCTTGCACATGGCTAAATAAATTCACGCAAACAAAGCTAATAAAATCGGCGCAAAAACAGATTTTAGCACTGAAATGACACTGGGCATCACTTTTCAAAGTCATTCGTCTGTGATTTTAATATTTTACGTGCAAAGCGTTATTTTTGTGATTTTGAAATGTTTTCTTGTAATTTTGGATGTCTTAGAAGTAATTAGTGAAACAATTAGTGATTTAGGTATACGCCCGCAAGGAAAAGCGTGACTAATAATTGCCGACTGGCGCACGCAGCGCAGACATCGAATGGTAGACTGTGCCCTAGAAACAGCATAAATTAACTCGGTGAAATTCGTCAGATGACACTAGTACATACGGGAACAGTCCAGCAGCCGGCGTGATTTTGTAGCCTACAGCTTCAGTGGCGTATTTAAAGGGGGGCACGGTGCGATCCCCCCCCCCTTGGCCCGATCATGAAAATTTTTTACAAGCGACTTTATATCAAAAGGTGCGTTTTTTGCCGTTTTCCAGCAAATTTCAGAAAAAATGGGTGAATTTGCGGCTTCTATTGAACGTTTAAAAGCAAAAAGTGTTTCAGCTTCAGGGGGGCTTCGCCCCCTGACCCCCCACCAGGTGCTCTGCCCCTGGACCCCGCTGGGGCTCCGCCCCCAGACCCCCGTTATAGGCTCGCGCTCTGCGCGCTCGCCATGCCTTCCCCTTTGCCAAATCCTAAATACGCTACTGTCCATCTTTACTTTAACGAATCTTTAAATTATGAATTGTTGCCGTTGAGAGTGCGTTGATCATAAGTTGTTTATTTCCGCAATCTGGATCTTCAGCCGACTGTGTCCCGTAATGTGAGTTTTTTTCCTTTTTTATCCTTGGACTGTTTCGGGATGTGGCTTATCGACGAAGAGTGACGTAGCCCCGCCTACAGACTGTATAGCCCCGCCTACAATGAACATCCGCACCAGCGAGCGTCAGGCAGGAAACACGCATTCCGTGACACTCCAGGAAGGTGTGAACCCATAATACGAGACATTATCCTACGGAGACGCCTAGCCACGGGGCGTGCGACGCACGGGTCTGTACGTGTACACCAGGAAATAAAAGATTAAGCGACAAAATATTTTTTCATTAGCCTAGATTTCGCTAGAGTGCGAGTCTGCGACAACCAGTACTACCACGTTTTGGCTGCTATCCTTGAGTACTGAGTGCGCTATGCTGGGATTATTGAAATGTCGCCTGACATCAAAACGTCTATATTTATAGTCTTTCCTCTATAGTTCATCGTCAGCGTACCCTATTAGCGCCCGTTTCTGTACAGTATAACTACACGTAGTGACGGACTGAGAAGGGTTTGGAGGTAGGCTACAGACAACAGACTCCAAATTAGGAATACGAAACTGTTTTTCATAGCAAAAGTAACAGCTCACAGATGTTAAAAAACCTCAAAAGGCCTTTCTTTTTGCCGGCTGTTTTTGGTGAATAAATATTTTGCATGCTTTGTGTCGTAAATATGTTAGCTTTTAACTTTAACATGCACCACAATTCCTTCGTCGGCTTCCCGTCTTAGTTTGGAGCGCTGCTTCAGATTCCCAGCTAAATAAGGAGAAGGAACAAAAGAATAAGAACTGAAGACTGAATAGGGCGGAAAAATGGCAGTAAAAGGAGAAGAAAACACAGAATAAAAAAAGAAGAAAAAGAAAAGAAACGGTGGAAGTTTGGATACGATGTCTGTTGCAAAATCTACGATACTCACACGCATAGCTGTTGTAATAAACGTTTATAAACGTTTTTTCGTCACTTCATTACATCTGTGCTGAGTTGATAGCACTTTTAGATAGTTATGTAAATATATGTCTAGAACTTTAGGTCAATAATAATAGTCGTCAGAACAACCCCGTGTCAGAATCACATGTTATTCGCTCGTTCTGGTTTTGTCACTGTATTTTATTAGTTCGCCCGGAAACGTTAGTTTTCGAAGCGGGCTTACATTTTGCTGGCGTTATTTTCGTTGCGAGATCTCCGAGCTCCGTCGGCCGATCGCCGCGAAATTTTGCACCGTGATCGGAAATATGTTCGACTATATAATCCGGGTCTAAAATTTCACGAGCCTTCCCAAAAAAAGTTGGGGGCCAAAAACATGCAAAATTTGGCGCGATTTTAGACGATTCCAGCCCCACTCTCTCGGTCGCCGCAGTAAGGTGTCCACTGGTACTATGACAGCAACGAGTAGACCACGACGGCGACTGCAGCCTCTAGTTATCCGAACACCCTGCGAGGCGACAGGGGTCAATGTGAAGCGACATGCAATCTATAGCACTGTCAGTTACATGTACCTGTTACCGTCGTTTCTGGGTTCTCCCAGAACCTGTCCACCTCGCGTAGCGCCCTAGGTGGTACTTCGACAATATGTCTTCACCACTGGTGGCATAGCCTCAGAGAGCAATCCCTTACTTAGACGGTAACGCCCCCTCGCACGACGTCAATGCAACAATTTGGAGCATCTGCTTTTAACACGGTTGTGCGTTAACAGATATTAGGTGAGGTAAACAATGAGTGTACCTCACGCAATTCCATCGTTTTGGCCATCTGTCTGCCGTAATTTATCAAATTTGACAAAGTTCTGACAAAAACAAGATAGCAAATTTTTTGGCGCATTATGTAGCCTACCTTACGTTACAGGTAATTAAACTTTTTGATAGCGACTTACCTTTTTCTTTCCCTACACGATTTGATTACATTATATACGACTTTTGCTGGGCGACGTATCAGTACCGAACTCGATACTGTTGAGTCGGTCACATTCGTTAATTACTCTGCATACAAATCAGTTGCTACGCAGATTACTTACTGTACGGTACGCGATGCAGATCATCAGACTGAATATATTCGACGACTTCGTGTTGTCGTCAGTAATGACGAGCAATGCGACCGCAGTTGCTGATCTTGCTGCAACATTCAGATCCCGACAACCCCGGAATATCACACAACATACAGCTGTTTTTTTCAGATTAGGCAGAAGACTAAAATTTGGTGAAATTAATGACGAGGTAGTATGGACGACCAGACATTTTGGCAATAAACTCAGTTAAGCTGCTGACCGATATTTTACCGCAGAACCAAATCCACGCCATGATTTACAAGCAAGTTTTCAGTTTGGGGCATAGATGTAAAACGTTTTAACGTTTTTGCCACGTTTTAAACGTTTTTTAAACGTTTTTCATTTGACAAAAACCTGCATTGAAAGTCCTATCAAAAACTTCGATAAGCATTTTAAAACCACCAAAACGAAACGAGTTAAGAAGTCATAGTGATAGTAGTTTACTTAGTTAGTTCATAACTCCAAATATACTAAATAAAAAGTTTTTTGTCTAGTATATTTAGTTAGTTCAGTGCCATAATTTAGTGACCACACGGTTAAATTGAAATTAAATAAAGTTCTGTCTATCTAGTCTATAGTTTCAGGTATACTGCACCTACAACATTAGGCATTAGGCAAAAGGTTGAACAAATTATGGCCAGCGTTTTTTAGTCAACGCGTTTAATTTTTTTAATGTAGGCGGCAATAACTTCTACAGATAAAGTGAATTATGTTCGCGCTTTTCTGGAATAAATTCTGACAGAGTTAACTACTTAATGATCATATATACTGCTAATAATAATGCATTTATACGTGAATGTGCCCATGCTTGCGTGTTAGATTATCTGATTATGTCAAAAATGCTTATTGTGCTGCTAACGCGGAGCTATTAGCATTTATAAATACAATAAGATAAAAAATCTTAAAACAAACTGTAACCGCTGTGAAACAACTTATCCTGTTTTATATTGTGAACTAGAATTGTCCTTATACAACAGACGCTGATGCGCAGCAGCACAGCAACCCGAATACTCGTAGACGGTTAAACGTGGGCGCAAAATCAAACTGCTGGCTCATCCCTAATCGCGATTTCGAGGCACGTGATAGTTGAATGACCCGCAGATGTACCGGAACTTCGTCGACAAACCGACGAAGTCTGTATTATCACGGCATGCTTAGCGTTGCTTAATAGCAACACGATATCTCTTGGTCTGTCTTTGCGTCTCTCTTTGCGTCCGTCTGTATGTCTGCGTGTGTCTGATGGTGTGTGGATTCTATCTGCCATTTTTCCAACACCTCATTAAGCAGCATTAAGCACGCACCGCAGCATCATCACATCAGCTGCGACCGCTTTAAAGAATCTCTGTGTGTACGCATATAGGCCTACGGTTCCCATGGCACCGCTTTTCATTAGCACCGCCACACGATGACATCACAGCAGCCGCCGTGAAGGCATCCGACTGATAGGCGACATCAGGTATATACGGTAACTCTTACATACGTCGGGTGTAATTGCAAAGCAGTCGGATGAAAGAAACGGAAGAACATGACGCGCTTGCTGTCAATATGATCACGGGCGCTTCTCCTCCTAGGCTGTCCGACGACCGCGAAGATTATGGCAAAGGGTAAGGTAAGGAAAAGTGAGGTAAGGTAAGGTAAGGTGACGTAAAACTCCCCAGTCATACAGCGTAGCCCTCTCACAGCTCTGCGACTTAGGGTGCCGTTTTGATGCATCCAGCGCCTTTGAAGTCTTTCTGACACGGCAAAGTTACCTATACAAGGTAGATTATGATGATGCGACAATGATAATAATAATAATAATCATTATTATTATTATTATTATGAGGCAAAATCGCTTTAATGCAAGCGATTTCGCCTATAGCTACACATTTCTCCGCAGCGTGGTCTGTCTGTCTGTCTGTCTGTCGTCTGTCACACTTGAGCACTCTGTTTAAATTGTTCGACAGATTTACATGCCGTTTTGCAGCTCCACACTTACAGGGTTTTAATGACACATACATTGTGGTAGATGGAGTCTTTGATCTCCAGAAAAAGGAAAGATTTGAGGAGTCGAGCTCTTAGCCGAAACATGCAACTGGTTCCAACTTACGAAAAAAGATTACCGGTATTTACGATTCACCTGCATGGCGGCAGCATCGATAAGCGATTTCGCCCTTTACCAAATCAGTTTAGACCTTGTTGTTATGATTTCTGTTACTTTTTACCGCAGGTAGTAAAGATCTTTGGGTTAAAACAAAAGTTAAAACCAAGTTAGCAAGAGTGACGCTAGTCCAATTCGGTAGGAACTGAGAATTGTAGAGTTGGACCGCGAGAGTCAATGAAAAGATACACGATTAGTATCATTATTGAGTCGGCGCCAAGCTCCAAATCGGTATTATGGACAACAGACCACGAAAAATTGTTAAGTAGTCTGCCATCACCTTCCCAGTTTGTGCTACAAAATTATACAGCTTAATAAACATTCGCCTGCTGTGCGTAATTTGTGAATAGCTTGCCCCAAGATTCGTTGCCTGGCAGCGACATAACAATGAGATTCGAACCAGCGACGTAGGCCTACCTGTTGGTCGTTATAAGTCGGACGCCCCAAACAAACACGCTCTCTTACCGGTAGGCCTACAGAAGATTGATAGGAAATGCCCCGAAAGTCCGAGCCCTGCTCTAGACCAGCGCGTTATCACTACCCACGCCAGTCATCTGTTACTAGTCCGTAGGCATAATAACTTGTAGGCTTATACCTTAATAATTATATCGCATAAAAATTCCTTTTAGTACTCGCCTTTGCGTGATCAGAATTAGTCCAGTGGACTCGGATGTCGTAACGTTCCATATATAGCCTATAGCAGAAAGCAAATGACAGCAAGCCGCACAGCCTGCAGATGTGATTGTATAAAGTGTCCTGAAGTGAAACGAAACCCAGAAAATGTAATTATTATTAAATATACAGGACTCTATTATCGCATTATTTTCTGCTGCGCCATATTTGCCTAAGCATAGTTTTAAAAAGTGCAAAAAACCGAAACCAAATTACATTGTAGCAGATGCCCCCCCTTAAATCCAGGCGACTTTATGCTGACTTAGTAATGTGTTACAAAATCGTTTTTTAGACTAATTAATGTTGACTTTCACACATTTTTTCGTCTTGCACCCTCAAACAACACTCGTGGTCACCGTTATAAATTGTTTGTGGAGCAGTCAACCCATAATGTGCGTTATTATT
>Ga0056128_1010292_pt1 | contig 11666 bp, 7 predicted proteins | sample WorMetLIZISLAND2_FD_71113 | JGI IMG/M metagenome (GOLD analysis project Ga0056128, IMG submission 71113) | Marine gutless worms symbiont microbial communities from Max Planck institute for Marine Microbiology, Germany - Olavius geniculatus... ... | reverse complement strand
GCGTCGCCGGCTTGAGTGCATCATCCACAAGGCGGACACATTGAACAACTTTGATGAGAAAACTGCGAGATGTGACAGTTGCTTTAGACAATAACTGAGACAATAAACAGATTGTTTTCTATTGCTCATTTTTAGAATGTGTCATTACAGATATCGCCTTTTTTAATTGTTACTTTTAAGACACTGATATTTCACCAGGTAGTGTAGCTACACGCTAAAGGTGTGGTGGACCTATAGTGATATGTTGCCACAAATTTTTTCCTGATTCCAGTAGTGAAATAATTTTAAAAATCGGTTAATATTTGACAAAGTTATCGACATATAAAAATATTGTGCCAGTTTTTTGGCCCACCCTGTATGTTTGGGATAAAAAATAAAACAACAGATTTGATGTACTAAATTAACAGATTTAATACTTAGTATGCAGTGTCATAGAACACATTCTATTTGAACGGATTGCTGCAGGCATCATTCTGCAACTTCATGCACTTGTAGAAAGGAGTGCAGCCAACTTCCTCCATACGGCATGGACAAGCCGACCGCGCACACTTGCCACAATTACACGTCACCGTCCATCGCTCTTTCAGATTCTTGCAGCCTGTCACTGGTGCCATACGATCGTTTTGTAGGTAATAGCCAAACTGTAGAGGATCAAGAATGCTGGGCTGGAAGAGATGGATAATCGAGTATGTGGATAGCCAAGCTCGCGTTATGTGTGGAAGTAACCCTTCTGAGGTTGGAGGCAAATTTTGATAAGATGGTGCTTTTGCCTGGTGATACATTTGAGCACGAAGCTCTGTAAACGTTGAACACTGACTCGTTTCACTCAGCACCAGCACGAGAAATTTCTCAGCATCAACTTGGGTCTCTGGTGTAGCTGTCATTTCTTTACCAAAATTTCGCAAAAATTTAATAGGCTGAGCCTTGAGAGCAGCTTTCTTCGTTCCAGTTTTGCTTTTTGCGTCACATCCAGTCAAACTGTGTAACGCAGGAAGGACATTGCAAACGTCGTGTCCTTGACGTTCGTGCAAAATGTGTACTGGTATGTAGCGCATAGTTTTGCCACTTCCAGCTCGCATTCTGAGCTTGCTTAAGCCTGCTTCTTTCATGGTAGGATAGTGGTAAAGTAGGGCTACAGCAACGTCAGTATCATTCGACAAAATTACACAGATTTTGTAGCCTGCCTTGGCACAGTGGAAGGCATGGAGAACCAGCCGCAAGTCTGCCTCGTCTAGATATGAGTACAACTGAGAAAAAAACTCTTATGTTGTTTTCATACAACAAACACGACAAACAAACAAACCTTTAGCATGTCCAGTCGTCACCTGCATTGATAACTGACTCACGACAGTAGGGTGCGGTAAATCTTTAACAAGATCACAGATATGTTTGTAGATAAGCTTGGGTGTGCTTTTGGCAAATAATACAAAGTTCCTCATCGAACTCAACTTCGTCATCACCAGCAGCGCTCAGATTAACAGTTTCCATCAGGCTGTGTAGTTAGCTCCAGTCTGCAATGTAAATTGGAAAGAATGCTAAGCAGCTTTCAAATACTATCTGAAAATTTAAAATATGGCATTTGTTAACGAGTGAAATTTCTCAGCGAATATAGACTAAATAGGCTATATCTATAACAGTGATGGCAGTATGTGAGTTTAGTTTAGTTAAGGCTGCATTTTTTCACTACAAACACCATAAAAATTGTGGTTTAATTGCTGCAGATAATGATTAATTTGCGGTAAATTCGCGACCACGTGTGTTTCTGAGTATAACTCAATACACAAGCACAGTACAATGAAATAGTTTTACACGTGTGTTATCAACTGCCAACTAAAAATTTAAAAAATCACTAAAATCAAAGGCAAATCAGACTAACAAACTTACAAATGCATGTACAGTTTTCTAGAATTCTGGTACAGCATGCAGAAAAATTCTTTGGTTAATGTTACATCTGTCATCTTCAAATACACCAGAATACAGACTAAAAACAAAAATTGGAAAAAAATAACGTGACTTGTGGCATGAATCAAAAAATTTGTGGCATGTAAGCAAATTCGTATTGGCTTATACGAAAATGAAATTTCCCACACAAAGCAAATTAATGTTACACGTTATAATGCAACATAACATACCGCGCAACGCAATATTGCAACATAATATGCAATTGAAAACGCGGTCTTCGAATACTGTTACGAATGCGTTCCAAAACAATGCAAAATTACCAAGAAATACGGAAACAAAAATTTTAAAAAATGCGCTAAAAATAAATTGCATTTGTTTTAAATAAAACATGAGTGAAGTAAAACTCAAGAAATAGAATCAAATTATGGAAACACAGCAGTAATGTTAACTCTTGGTTTTAGAGTCACGTTTCGAGTATTGTTTTTAACCTTAGAGCGATCTTGACTTTAATTCCGATGCTCAGATATTTGTGTACTATTTTAGCAAGGGCTTCAATGTGTGATTTTTAAAGTGTTTTGTAATTTTATGCACACAAATACAAATACTGTTGTTAATTTATGCGTTAACGTTTTTAATACCCAGGAGTATACAGGGTGCGACAGAAACAAAGTGGCCCCCTAAAGTTTTTCGCTGTTTTCTCAGCAACCGTTCGAAATTTTAATTTGAAATTTTACAGGTGTATTTATTGAGACAACATAAATCTAACTGCCAACTAAAATATGATTCTGTTAAAAAACGATCAAGTTACAGATTTTTTAACATGACCGCCTACCGATTTTTCAGCATTCAAAAATGTTCCGTGTACAACACCAATTTAATAACATCGTTGAAACAACACAGTTAAATAATGATCAGATGCCAGAATTCCATTGTTACTGTGAATGTCCGAAGTGTTTACCACCAGCTTCAAGCTACAACACCAGCCTCCAGTCGCCTTATTTGGGAAATTTTTTACAGCCTTGTCGATCGGTTCTTGTGGCAGGTTGTCCCAGATAACCTGAAACGCTTTCTTGAGTTCGGCACATGTTTTCGGCTTTGTTTTAAGCTTGCGGCAAGCCCCAACATTGCACCCCATACGTGATAGTCCACTGGGTTTATATTCGGCGAATTTGGAGGCCATTTGTCTTTTATGATGATATCTTGACAGCTGGCCCGCAGCCAGTTCTGTGCGCTTCGCGGCGTTGCGCGCTGTGTGCGCGCGCTGTGTGCTGACGCGCCGTTCTGCTGGAAGATGAATCGGGTGGGCAGCCGGCGATTGCTTTAAAGGAACGATAATTTAGTGATAATTTATAGACAATATAAATTACTCTTTATCAAAGCGTCACTGTGACGTCATCGGCAGTAACGTGTAACTAGTTTTTTTAAAAATTAAATAGCAGTTTTAGCCTGAACATTTTAATGCTAAATAATCGGTATGCGGTCATGTTAAAAAGTTTACAACTTTTTTCGTTTTTCAACAAAATCATATTTTCCTTGGCAGTTATATGTAGAAGGTTTCACTAAATAAAGCTGTAAAATTTCATATTAAAATCTCAAACGTTTGCTGAGAAAATGGCGAAAAACTTTAAAGGTCCACTTTTTTGCCGCACTCTGTATATGCAAGTGTAATTATTGAAAACAAATGAAAAACAAGCTGCTGCTGAGTTTAATGGTGTATTTTGCATTTTGTTTAAATAGTTATATGCTGAAAAAACAAGTAAGCACAAAGCTTGATTATTTTGGTATTTTATCGCAACTAATAAAGAACAAACGATTGCTTAAAGTAGTAATAAACAAAGCTAGTCGGTCATAGACGGTGAGCAGCATACGCCAAAGAAGTTTGTTTGTGACCGAGTCTGAGTCAGGAAGTTTGGTTTCGCTCTAATAACGCCGCCATATAGCAAGCACTTAACATCACAATAAAAATACCTTCGTGTTTTGACGTTTTGACTCATTAGAGCTTTTCAGGTTATGTCCCGTCACTGTGATATGAACTTCGGTTGACTTTTACAGCGGATAAACAGTAACGCAGACTATGCAGTGGTAGGCTACAGTAGTAATCAAATATTTGAATCGGTAAATAGGTTTATCGTTTGAAAAAAAAACATAGTCATTGGTCTATACTTAATGTTCGCTGTCTGACTGAGTACACGATTTAGTATAATCGCATGATCAACGTCACGTGGTCGTCATCGTTGCATATGACTGTTTTATTTTCTTCGCATATAATGCAGCCGCCGCGGCATAAGTTGCTATTATGTTGCCGTTCCATATGCTGCTTTTCGCGTCTTTTTCGTCAGTCATAAGTCTAGAACAACAAAAAAGCAGAAAAAAACAAAATCGATGTAAACCATAATCATGACAAAAGAAACCGGTGTACCAGTTTTCAACAATCAATGTAGTCAAATGTCCAAAACTTAAAGAAAATTGACGCCATGACGTGCGTAGTTACATCAAGTGACTAAATTTAACGTCAACGTTTAAAACGCTACATCGATTCGAGAGCACATGACGCTAACATTAATGCATGTTTTCGGCGTCTTATTGTTATTACAGACACCTGACATCGAAAGATGACAATAACCAATAATGTTATCGTAAGTTATTACCTGTAATACTAACTGATAAACTGCGGTTGTAAAATCAGAATGTTAACAAAAAAAAATGCAACACGTGTAATAGCAATAAAGTTTATGCGTTGTTCACTTGAAAAATGCACATTTTGGATGCTAAGTTAACCGCAAAAAATAACCTATACTAAAAATAACAATTTAATTAATCTGCAAACAAACAATAAAGCGCGCAAAACTAAAAAACAACGTTTTTTGTAGTGCGGTTTCTGCGCCATAAAACAGCACAAAGAACTAACGGATATTACACAAAAACAACAAATAATTCACAGGTAACAAGTGTGTACAAGTGTGTAATAAGTATGCAAAAGATAGAAGCGTTTGTAATAGAAAATAATCTGAGAAAAAATGCTCTGCTGCCTGAAAAAAATAAATAATATTTTTTGCTAACATTATATCTTCCAGTGACACAACAGTTCAAAGTAATTTAAACAATCAGAAAAAAAACAGTCAGACAAACAAAAAGTCGTCAAGCTACTGTTAGTAAAAAATGCTAAAATTGTAACAAGTTTGCAATAAGTTCGCCATAAAAAAAAACTTTTTGGTAGTGTGATAAACGTTAACGTTCTCATCTGCACGGCGTAACGAAATGAGGAAAGTTAAACATTCTACGAATGTACAAAATACGTCGTTTATTATAAAAATACAACACATGTCGCTAAGATTTTAATTATTGCACAATCCGTATAAAATACAACTTCAAGTATACACGATAGTTTACAGCATTCGTGTCGCACAAGGTTGTGTAACTAACAACACGCTTCTGGTGACATTTGGTCAGTGTAGCGACAATGGCATTTTTGCATATTGGACAGTGATCAAATTGTGGCACACCAACAGTAAATGGGAAAATGGCACAGAGAGCAGCGCGGCGCTAACTTCCACGCTTTGACATTGGGTATTGGCAAGACCGTGGCGCCAACCTACTAAGCAGTACTTTAACAATGGACAGACCACAAAGAATTAAAAATAAAAATACGGCAACAGTTTAAACTAAATGCGTTTACAGTTTCCAAAAAGCAAAGTCTCGTAAAAGTAAATGACACCAACGTGTGGTTGCCATCAGATAAATAAATTTCGTAGGCCAAATACTAGATACATAAAAATATGTTCACAAAATATCAAAATACATGTAATACGGCTCTCCTAAGCAGCTAAACCTTTTACAGCACGTCTGCTGCGTTATGTAAGGCTTTGGCACACACCAAATATTATGCTACAAAATTAATGTCAGTTTACAGTACAGCGTCGCACAGTAGGCATACAAAAAACCAAGCGCTTCTAAGTCATGTAAGCAGTTTTGCTGGAAAATTTTTACGTCACAAATCCAGTTCTACGAAATAATACTGTAACAATACGAAGTGAGATCTAATTCGAATGGGGCCCGAGAGCTAAAAAGTTATAACTGCAAGCATATATACTGGCCTACTTTATCTAAAAAATGTTTGGCGATAATGGCAGTAAAACTAAATACTTTAGAAACTTACAGATTGCCTGTCCAAGGCTATAGATTATCGGCACTGCCGCAACTATACAAAAACGTAATTACAATCCCAATGTAAGCCAAGCAGTATAATTTTTGTATGTGTGTCTAAAACAGTATTTTAACCACTGACTAATTCCGTTTATAATGTTTTGCTACCGTTTATTAAGTCAGAAAAGTATTAAATAATTATGTAGCTTGAAACAGTAAAATACATAGTTTGCATTAAGCAGCAAGGAAAAACGCTGACCAGATTATTTAGTAAGCTTACGTTTGTTATCACATTGGTCATATACATTGCTGCACTTAGTACAGCAAAAAAGTAAACTTACAACGAATGCATGCCCGGCATAAAACAATAAAATGCCTACGTGCATGCTATGTTATGGTTCGCGTTCAGTGACGACATACGTGGTTTCAACTATTACAAATGTTAGCGCAAACTTTATTAACTTTAATTATTTCCAGTTAAACAAAAGTTGACAGCAGAAGTAACAAGATAATGTTCATACGAACACGGAGTCTGTCCAATGCATTTCGATAGTTTACAGTATATGTCTGTATAGGGCCTAAATATAATCAGTTAGCTGTTTAGATTAATAGAAAAAGTCAAAATGTATGATCCTAATTGTACAGCAGCAATGTTATTGAAATAGAACTGGCGTCGTGCGTCGGTTACATCGGTTACATCTCCGCTAATATTATAACTAAAAAGATACTGTTCATACGAAGTCGGAACACGGAGTCTGTCCAATGCCTCTGTAAAATAGAGTAGGTCTAATTACTGCAACAAATAAGCAGTTAAGCATGTTTTGTTGTGTTTAGTAGTGTTGGCCGGGCTACATCATATTTCTCTTACGCAAGCCAAGATATAACCCATTTTGTCCCAAATTTCGTTGCCATGGCAACCAGGGGAAGGGAAAAAAACGGGGAAGGAAAATGGGGAATGGAAAGGGGTAGGGGAAAGGCAAGGGGAAAGGCAAGTGGAAAGGGAAGAGGAAGGAGAAGGAAAAGGGGAAAGAAAGGAGGAAAGGAAAGAAAAATGGGGGAGGGGAAAAGGGAAGGAAAATGGGAAAGGGGAAAAAAAGGGAAAGGATAAGAAAAAGGGGAAGGAGAATGGGACGTGGAAAGGGAAAGAAAAGGAGAAGGGAAAAGAGAAGGGAAAGGGAAAGGGAAGGTGGAAGGAAGATAGGTTGAGAAATGTCGGACGCACGGACGGACACAAAGGTGATTTTATACTCTGTCCAATGCTGCTATGCATAGCATTGGACAGACAATAACAATAATTGCATTGGTAGTAGGCCTAAGTAGCATACAAAACCGCACTTTTGTGCAGAATGAAATTCAATCATATCATATCATATCATATTGAAGATCAACAATTTATGCTACACTTGTATCATGCGTAGGAATAAGATAGTGCGCTAACGTGCCAGTCTGTGAATGTGTTTCGGATATATCCTCATAATGGTGGTTTGGTAAATCGGCGCGAATTTCAGTCTGTTGTTCCTGTTGTTGTTGTTGCTGCTGCTGCTGCGTATTCTGATTATAATAAGTATGATGACCTCTGCATCACAAACAATCATTACAGTTGCCACCAAACATTTATCACGCCAAAACATAGCAAAGATTACAGTAAAAAACATAGTGTTAATATTACAAAACCACGTAAGTGAAACGAAAATAAACAAGAAGCTTAAGTTTAAATTTAAAAAGAAACAGCAGGATAGTACTAACTGTAACTAGCGTTTCTGATATAAAAGCTATTTCTGGCCAAAATAATATAATACATTAAATAACATAACTATAAATTACTAGCATATAAAATAATAAGTTTATAATTAAACAAAAAAAATAAAATAAATTACTGTTTGCTAATTATCGCCCATCGATTTTAAATGCTAGGTTTACAGTGTATGTGTTAATAATATTTTTTTCGTCTATGTGCAACAGAAAAAATGATGTTTAGTTTCTGAGCAAACGTTTACTATCAACTTTTATTATGACTAAGAATTAACAGAAAAAATATTACATTAAACGCGTTTAAATAAAGCATGTCATCAACAAATACTATCAAATTTCATTACGCGTTACATTATGTTAAAATGAACCTCAATAAACGGAAACGACAACATCGTAATATGACGGCGACGACAGTGACGGCGACAATGACCACCACGACAACAAATACCAAGTTGAGTCCGACAATCAGATCTACTGGAACAGCATAGCCTACAAGTTAAAACAAAATCGTGAGACTTTGCTCCAGTCTAAATACTGCCCGCGTGTAACTGCAGTCGTTAACGCGTGTAGTGATAAAGTGGCGCCATCTATTGAATGACATTTCGTAAATGTGACTGTTCGAGCAGTATCACGCATACAAGAAACAATCGAAAACATAGGTGCGCTGAAAATGGAAAACCAGAAAATTGAGGATTGAAAGATAGAGAACCAAATTTTCGAAAATCAGAAGGTGGAAAAGGAGGATCGAAAGATGGAGAACCAATTTTCATGAGGTTGCCTGTGCTTTTTACGCGGAGACAGTAAGCATTCCACGACGTCAGTTTAATGTACATCGTTTTGACACAGCTAGACAAGTGCCATGATAATGACAAGCAGTGGCGTATTTAGGATTTGGCAAGGGGGGCATGGCGAGCGCGTGGAGCGCGAGCCTATAGCGGGGGTCTGGGGGCGGAGCCCCCAGCGGGGTCCAGGGGCAAAGCCCCTGGTCGGGGGTGCAGGGGGGGCGAAGCCCCCTGAAGCTGAAACACTTTGTTTTTGAACGTTCAATGGAAGCCGCAAATTCGCCCATTTTTTTCTGAAATTCGCAAACGCAGAAAATCACAGCATCATATCAAATGCAATCTCACATGGCGATTTTAATCGCATATTGTATCGGTATGAAGAAAGACCATCAAACATTGTTGAATTTTGCAATTCTTGCTGAAAAACAGCAAAAAACACACCTTTTCATATAAAGTCGCCTTAAAAAATTTTCATGGTCGTGCCAAAGGGGGAGGCATCGCACCGTGGCCCTCCTCCTAAATACACCACTGGTGACAAGTATACAAACGCTAACGTGTTGTTGAACACTGTAAATTAGATGTGTTCACAACTTCACAGGCTATGGTTGTCATATGGGAAATGTTTTTATTGGGTGTGTAATGTATGCAGACGATCTCTTGTTGATTTCAGCGTCTCTGTATGATTTGCAGCGGTTGTTTGACCTATGTGCTATGGAGGCTTGTAGACTGGATATGAAATTTAATGCAAATAAATCCCAGATTATAAGAATTGAGCAAATGCGGCGTACGCATACCTGCTATATTTCAGTAGGTGGATCATCTGTACAGTTTGTTCATGAGTTAAAATATCTAGGTTGGTATATTGTTTCAGCAACACGTTTCAAGATCAGTATACATAGAATGCGTGTTCGATTTCTTCAGTGCTTCAACTCTTTGTATTCAAACTGCCATAATTTCAGTAAACCTGTATTACGTATATATGGTTAATACTAAATGTAAGCCGTATCTTTTGTATGGTTCTGAAGTTATTGAGTGGAACAATAGTGAGCTGTCAAGTCTATAATATACATTCAGTTGTGCTATGTGCAAAGTATATAATATTGATTTTCGTTCTCTAAGTACTGTGTATTATTATACTGGACAGTCGGAAATTGTTGATGATGTTTGTAATAGTCACGAAATCTTTTTGCGTAGATGTTTGCTGGTTAGCAATAGTATTGTGAAGTTGTTGGTTGATAGAAGACTGTAAAGACATTTAGGCCTATTCTTATTGTTCTGTCTGTCTCTGTTGTTTATTTTGTATGTTTCTGTGTCTGTGTGTCTCTGTCTGTTGTTACCAAACTATTTTTTGGTGAATAAAGGTTGATATATATTAATGTCTTTCATTTTCCAACTCGTGAAAATCGGTCTTCCATTTGCCGTTTCTCCATGTTCTATTTTCTAAATTTTGGTCCTTTATTTTCCATCTTTTGAAAGTCAGTAATTATCGTCTATTGTTTTTTGGTTCTCCATTTCCCAGTCTTCCATCTTCAGTCAACACGAAAACATAGGCCCTACGTGATTTTGACCTTTAGCCTATATGAGCAGTCGAGTTAGTACTTACAATGTTTATGCAAAATTTTATCAAGTTAAAAACAGCGGTTTGTGAAGGCTTGCATAACGAGTAACGAATTTGCACATCGACTTCGTGGCTTTGTGACGAAACACGCCAGAATTACAATCAACAAAACGTGCGCTTTACATTTGGTAAGGTCGCCATTACACTGTATTTTAGCATTACTGCTCAATTAATAGGCCTACGACGCACAGTTCGCACTTGTTCCGTGTTCATAAATTATGTACGTTGTGCGTGTCAAAATACGACAGCAAAGGCTCTACGATTTGAGCTTAAAACGAGTATATAAAACCACTCTGTCTGGAGTGGGATGAGTTCGCACTGCGTACTTACTAACCCACTCAAGCAGTAATTCAACAGAACGTAAACAAGCACGGAGCTCAACACAACCTTTCATACCTCCGAGGTGGGTAGATTGAGTAGGCTACGTTAACTTATCGGTCTCTCTGACTGGGGTTAAAGAAAAGCGTGTTTACCTGTATCGTGTGGCAGATCCAGTGCTGCTGCCGCTGATAATGTAGACATGATGCTCCTGGCACTTGTAGTTGTGTCTTCTGTTGACGTGTGCGTTTCTGTAAAGCGACAACTGCAATGCCAGATTTTATGAAAATCGGATAAGGGGTTTCGGAGTTACAGGACCCTCCCAACGCCATTTTCTACATTTGAAGCTCATCGCCCTTACAACAGCGTCAGCACTACCTTTATTTATTTATTTACACAATTCGCAGTAGGGCCTAACTCAAATTAGAACAAGACGGCAAGCAAACATCAATTAATTAGTGCAGACAATGAGAAAACTGTAAAGATGCCAAGGCTATATGCGCTAACAGACACCTTTAAAAGCAAGACAAACAAATATAAAATGTACAAGGAAAACTAAGTATGCAATAGTTGTTTTACACATAATACAAAAACTGAGTGAGGTCTGATTCTTTCACCAGAGACCTAAACTTTTTAACACTGTGATAAAGCGTGATGCGGTATTAATATTTCGCAAAATAATCGTGAACTTTTTTGTACCATGCTGTATTAGTTACAGTTTTACCGGACTGTCTTCGTACGCTTTTACTGGCGTTGAAGCCATTGCAACAGAATAATGTTTTATTTTGTGATCCGGGGCATTGTGGCAAACTGTCGCGCGAAATCAACTCAAGTACATAGATGCGTTAACAGAATGTTTAAAACAATCCAGAAAAGTACTGACTGCAAAAAATTGGATGAGTACGTGAGAGAGTGACTCAGTACAAACCTGTCAACGTGTCTGACTGGCATACAACACGGTGTAGCTCGTTACAACGAGATACTTTCCATTGACCAGTTTTAGCAACGACACAGCTGTAGTCGGAGTTTGGATGTTGTGGAGGATTGTTGGGCGGAGTTGATGAATCAACGTTAAACTTATTGTACAACACGTCAGCGCCATCTGTCAGACAACAAGCAGTTTCTTCGTTAATGCGAATTATATTAATTAA
>Ga0056128_1010290_pt1 | contig 11666 bp, 5 predicted proteins | sample WorMetLIZISLAND2_FD_71113 | JGI IMG/M metagenome (GOLD analysis project Ga0056128, IMG submission 71113) | Marine gutless worms symbiont microbial communities from Max Planck institute for Marine Microbiology, Germany - Olavius geniculatus... ... | reverse complement strand
AAATCAAATGAAGAAGGCTTTAGACTATGTTAGTGATTACCAACTAAAGTCAGCTTGTAAGGACGCCATATGCATAGCCCCATCTAAGGTTACCCAAATGATTTTTGCTGTTTTAGAGGAGCGATATCATCACATCGTTCTTACACACAGTTGTAAACTGGTGAGTTTTTTACATATAAATTTGCTGTTTTATTGTTAAAAGTCGGGAAATGAACCTGACGCATGTAACAAGCGCTATAGCAGGATCCGTATCTTTACCTCTTACTTTTTTAAGGTAAAGCAACATACCTCCGGTCGGGTACAGAACGTTGTATGTGTCTACTACTGCTGCTGCTCCTACTACGCTGCTGCTCGTTATACCTGGAAATCAGGGTTGACTGTGGTAGACTTCGACTGACGTCATCTAGTTGCCAAACCCTCAACCCGCACCTCCATCAGATGCAAGGACCTTGGTGATATTTGTTGTACAAGCCGAGGTATAGCCCATTTTGTCTTAAATTTTGTTGCCATGACAACAAGGGTCGGTCGGGGTAAATATCAGTTAGCAGCATTTGATGGCCCATCCCGAACACCCCCTAACGGCGCAAAAAATCTCGCCGAAATCTTTTACGCAAACCGAGTTATGGCCAATTCTGTCCCAAATTTCGTTGCCATGACAACGGGGGTTGGTCGTGGGAAAATGCGATTGGCGGCATTCGATGGCCCATTCCAGAAAACCCCTTATAGGCGCAAAAATCTCGCAAAAATTTCTTACGCAAGCCGCGTTATAGCCAATTTCATTTCAAATTTTGTTGCCATAGCAATGGGGGTCAGTCGGGGAAAAATGCGATTGGCGGCTTTCGATGGCCCATCTTTGAAAATTTTTTATAGCCGCAAAAATATCGCAAAAAAATCTTTTACGCAAGCCGAGTTATAACCAATTTTGTCCCAAATTTCGTTGCCATGGCAACGAGGCTCAATAGGGGTCAACCGGGGGTAAATATCGATGTCACCATTAATTAGGCCGACCCCGAAAATCCTATCTTAGAACCAAAATTACGACTCTATTTTTTCCAGACAACGGAAGTTATGACAGTTTAAAGAATTTTTAAATTTTTTTATAGGCCCCATTGTAATTTTTTTTCGATTTTTTCGAATAAATGAATCAAAAATCGAATTTTCATTTTGTAGCATTAAAAAGGCACTTCCTTGCGCAGAACCGCGTCATTTGATGTATTAAGCGTAAAAATCGGTCTAACGGACTCGCCTGTTGGCGAGTTGAAGTACCAAAAAAGTGTAGTAAATTTCGAACAGGAGCGGTGTATATTTCACCTATATGGGGAACAAATACTCCTGGGGGATTGAGTCGAAATTTTTTTTGGTGGTAGGAGTCCACGACGTAATCACGCCATTCAAATTTGGTGACGATCGGTTCATGGGTTTTTGGTTAGCTGAGGGTCGAATTTGCCTTTTCCCATAGACTTTGAAGGTCGTCCTTACAACACTCACACTATCGTGTGAGGTGTGATTTCGTTTCCGACGGTATTATATGCTGGTTGCAAAATACAAAATTAATGCAAACATTGAAAGCAACAACTTTTTAGTAAAACAAGTTTATCATAATATAAAAAATGCTGTAGGCCTATTTCTTTTTTATGAAATTGGCAATTGTTACATATTTGTCCTTCCGCAAATTAGACGCGTTTGAATAGTTGGACAAAGTTTGGACGACAATCAAAAGTTGGAACGAAGTTTTGGACGAAATTTGTGACATTTAACGGACGAAAATTGACATTTTGGACATTTGTTTGTCCCTAGTAATGGGCGGCGAATGTGTTATGCTGTTAGATGATGGAGTTAGCCGAGAGAGCAAGACAAGCCAACAAAGTCGGGTCAGTTATTGCATCTCGCAGGCATTTTTGTCCTTCATTCTTAGTTTTGTTACTTGACAGTCAACAACTGATTGTAAAATAACACAAATATTATAAATCAGCCGTGTTCTGGCTTCTTGTAACTTGTGATTTTTTGAAACCGCCTCTCAATCTCGCATGGTTGCGATCTGTGTCTCAATCATTTAAATTATTTAACCACGCATATTTTTATTCAAAATGCATTGGGGCTTAGGTACAAAATGAAAGGCTAAAGAATTGTCTTTGTTTAATGCTCACCCGTTTCTTGATTTACAGGGTGGGCGAAAAAAACCGGACCTGTTTGAGCATTGATAACTCAGCGATGATTACCCGTAGAAAGGCATGTGATATGTCAAAAGTTTTAGAATGTTGTAGACAAAAAGGGCCAAACTTGCATAGCAAATTATTTAAATATTCTTTGCCTAATTTGCATAGGAAGATAGATTGACGACGTTACTGTACACATACGCAAAAATTAATAGATTTTGTTTAAATTTATGTTAAAAAATTTGTTGCGTTTAGAAAGGGCGGCTTGAAGCGAGTTCAACCGGGTGGCGACGAGTAAGTAAACACTTTTTCGTCTTATCAGTAGCAACATTAAGACTGCGTTATGTTACGATTATATGCGTCGATAAACTAAACATTGGTTGTTTACCGTTAGCAACTGCTGAAAAGTTTCATTCGGTCGAAATTGTATGCAAACTGCCACTGCGCGTGCATACGTTGTTGCGCAACGCTTAAATACCGCGAGTACACGATGAAGTTAGCTCGTCGAGCGCACGACGAGCTGGCTCGACGAGCGCTTGTTGTAAGCTCGTTGTTTGAACAATGTATTAAGTGTAACAGCTTTATGCGTTTCTATAAGCATAGCGTTAATATCTATATTTTAAGCATGTTAAAATTTCAAATTTTCTAATTTGTCCAAGCCCGCTGTTATTTCCAACGAAAACGAATGTACGCCTTCGTTTAACTTATCGTAATTTTAATAGCTTTTCTGCAATTCACTATAATTAGAAATGCTGACTTTGAACGTTTGTGGCATTGTGCAGAGTTGACAAAATACAAGAACGCTTCGCTGGTGCACCGGTAACTAAAACGCTTTATCTTTATAGCTTTATTTCAGTAGCGTTATCATTGTTGTTCTAAGCAAAGCGGACAATCGCCACAAGCGTGTTCTGTATATACGAAACAAAGTGTTTCGGTGTTTCATAAAACAAGCCCCTTTTTCTTTCTTCCATAATTCACTCAAATGATGATCAATTTGCATGACATTTTTACCAGTTGTAGCTGTAGAAACATTAATTAAAACTATTTTAACAAAATGGCAGTTGATTAAATATTCTTTGCTAGTCGTGACGTAACGTTGACGTCATAATGTTTCACGGGTACAAGCTTGCTGTAGTCTCACATGGTGCTGTCAGTTGCTACCCTGTTACGATGGTGAACTTAATCTGGTTCACTGATGAAAAAAATGTTTATCGTGTCATCAGTAAGCAACATCAAGGCATGAAATCAGGCGTCTCGCGTTTTTGTGACTGCATCTGTAAAAGTTCAAGAATTTGTCGTCAATGAGTCAGGTTTTTCATCATCGGAGCAGAGTAGCAACTGACAGCACCAGTGAGACTAGCAAGCTTGTGCCCGTGACACGATATGACGTAAGCGTTACGTCACTACTAGTAAAGAATATTTAATCAACTGCCATATTTTGTTGAAACATTTGGAATTAGTATTTCTTCAGCTACAATTAATAAAAATTATATATAAATTGATTATCATTTGAGTGATATGAAAGAAAGAAAAGGGGGCTGTTTATGAAACACCGTGTAAGCCTAGGCCTATATATGCAAATTCGTGTAAATAGCAAGATAACGTAGTGCTGTATGTTTTGTTGTCCAATGGACGAAAGTGCGTACCGTCGTTGACGACGTTGGCGACCACGCAGTGCCCCAACACTTTGTCTTCAGAAGCCCTGATAAGCTGCGTTGGGCTTACTGTATCTTCCACGATTCACACAAATTAGTTACCGTACATTACACAGCTATGAGTAAGAACTGAAAGCTTATAATAGCCCCAAACCAGATACAAAGGACACTTTTCCGTAACGAATAAAAACGGTACGAATAAAAAAAAGAATGTTAAGGTTTAGTATACTTACTATAATACTTCTTACATGAGTTAGATTAGTGGCCAGAAGCGCTTTACAATCTCTGAAGTGGCAGCTAATCGGCATGAGCTAATAATACCGCAGCGCACTATGCGGCCACCTGTTGCCCGCGTCAGCGAAAAAAAATGGACTCGCGATCTGCAGCCAGCAGACATTCCACCGCCCCAATCAGCCATGCTAGGTCTTTACCCATAACCAGTAAGCTACTACTTATTTCCTATCCCGCTGAGGGTAGGAGGCTGAGTTGAAGGTAGTGTTTGTAGATAGCTCTTTCTAGGAAATCCATCTCAAAGTTAATGAGCGTCACCTGCCGTACACAGTGTTACCTACCACCCCGACACAGGTAAACGCGCCCCGCCTTAACTTTAGCCAGATACGCTGGTACTCGATTTACCTACCCCGGAGGGATGGAAGTCTGAGTTGATCTAGGAGTTGACCCGCGGTCTGCAGCTAGCAATCATAACAGCGCCTCAATCAGCGACAATAGGCCTTCACCTCGTAGCCCGTAAGCTACTACTCGTTTCACGTCACACTGAGAATAGGAGGCTGAGTTGAGCTGAGTTCGTGTCGGGTGATGTACAGGCGAAGGTAGAGATGTACAGTAAGTACGAGCGGCAGAAGGACAAACGATCTTACGACGAACGATTGAACCTGTACACGGGTCCTCAGTACCTGTACCCGCCGGAGCGCATTAAACCGAGCAAGGTGGTGCGATGGACTGAGGAAGGTCTGCCTCAATACAGCTCCGGCGCCGCGGCCGATGAAGCCGCAGCTCCAGCCGAACAGCCGGCCGTCGACGGAGTCGCCGCAGAGAGCTAAACGTAACTTGGATTTTTTTTACCATCTCTTTACATTATTGTCTGCTTTTAAGCGCACGCTACAGAGTTTTTGTTCGTATACATTAATTAGGAATAGATAGCTTCGTTTATGTTTTCCTCGTGTTCTTGGGACTTTCTGTCCAGCCCACGTACTACACTGTGTCCGGTAAAAAAACTGACCCCCTAGACATCATGCAATAAAAATGTCAAAACTAAACGAATTTTTGAAGGAAAATTGGTTTGTCAGAGCCGCGTCAAATTTTTACTAACTTTGATAATTTTTGTCACAACGATGGTCAAGTCTGTAAAATTTTGAACATGTTTATTCGTTAAAAATGACAGACAGACAGTCAGATAAAAACAGATACGGATAAAAAACAGCATAGTTTCAAAATCGTACAACATCATACAAGCACAAAATCTCGAAACAACCTAAGAATTTACGTAATACTCAAAATGATCATTTCCCCGCGAATGACTTATGTGAGGTGCAATCATTTTTCATCTCGCTTAAGGCCGTATTCACATAGACACGAGTACAAGTACGGGTACGAGTCCGCGTTTTGATTTACGAGTAAATGCTTTGCAAATAAAACAAAAATATGTCACTACATCGTTAATAATTTTACTACTCGTTCATCCCAATTTTGCTTGGTTTTTTTTCGGACACGCTGTATAGTAAGTAGCATGCTGGCTGGCGACTATGTATATAGGTTGAGTGAACTGCTGTGATGGGGAGGAGGCTGAGTGACAACAAACAACTGATTGATGATATTTCTGCTCATTCGCTGCCTCGTGACGGACGCTGAAGTTTAACGTAGTCGCTCGAGCGTGCGTGTCCTTTTTTTCGTCTCACTGAGTAGATCGTATTATGACACACTCTATCTTTCTATCTCTTTAGACTTCGCGTGTTGTTGATTGTTTTATTGATGTTTTGCGGTGTGCAGTTTAGTTGTCATCAAATGTATGTCACTAGAACCAGAAACGCTAAATGAAGCCGTATACGACAACACCAAATTCAAAAATTGTACAAACTGAAGTTTCGTGCAAGTCATGTTGTGCATCAAGTTGTACGTTTTGCTGTTCAACGAATGAACATAAATCGAAGTAGTGGAGTTTGGACTTAAAATGTAAACAAATTCTTACCTTTTTTGTCAGTTTTTCCACACTTTTGAAGCCATTGTACTTGCTATTTTTATCAAATCGCCGTTTCAGACATAAAGTTTTATACTGCGTTAAAACGAAACTCCCAGTAGACATATTAGGCCTATAAATGACTGGTTTGCCAATGGGACAATTAAGTGCTCTATATAGACTAGGCGCCATAATCATTTAAACGCACGATGATGTGATAACTTACCTTGCATTTGTTGTTCACCCGATGGGCCAATAGTCGCTTAGTAAACGTGATTAATATAATGTTTTGTCGGAGTTATTATTTAATAATTACGACGTATATCCACGTCTGTCAATAAGCTATGATCTTTAGCGCGTACGTATGGCCTATATTAAGTCACCAGCAAAATGGCAGCAACATTTTATGTGCCTTTACTTTGATATATGTAAAAAAAACTTAACCAGTTTATTTAAAACTGTGTGTAAGGACGATGTGATGATATCAGTCCTCTAAAACAGCAAAAAAATCATTTGGGTAACCTTAGATAGGGCTATGCATTATGGTGTCTTTACAAGCTGACTTTAGTTGATAATCACTAACATAGTCTAAAGTCTTCTTCATTTGATGTTATTTGTCGTATTAGGCCTACTTGCCCAATGTTTATTGATTAGCGTAGCAACCGAAAATGTTTTTGTTATGGTTTAGCTAATGGTAACAAGGAAGCGAATATATGACCCTGTGCCGACACAATATTCAGCTAACCGCACATTCATATGCTTACAAACTGTCCAACTGCACAGCACAACTCTAACCCTGACATTAAACATTTTAAAGATGAAAGATGGTGTGGCAGCCTTTGTGCCATGGAGAACATTTACATCAATCTTGGATTTTTATGCCTTGTTGCTTGAGTTATGAACGCGTATACAATGCACAGATAACTGGCGGGATAATAAAGTGATTGGAAAGAAAGTGCTTTTTGAGGGCTACAAAATTTAAATTCAACATTTTTACCTATTTTTTCACAAAAATATAAAAAATTACAATGGCGCCTATGGGGAAAATTAGACAATGCTTTAAACTGTCATAACTCCGGCTATGTATAAGATAAAGTCGTAATTTTTGGTTCTAGGGTATGGTTTTCGAAGTCGGCCAATTTAACGGTGTCATTTAAATTTTCCCCTTGCCAACCCCGTTGCCATGGCAACGAATTTTGGGACAAAATTTGCTATAACTCAGCCCCCGTAAAAGATGATTGCGCGATGTTTGCACCTACCCCCCTATTTTCGGCCCCGGGCTATCCGATGGTGTCATTTAAATTTTTCCCCTGCCAACCCCCGTTGCCATGGCAACGAATTTTGGGACAAAATTAGCTATAACTCCCCCGTAAAAGATAATTGCGCGCTGTTTGCACGTACCCCCTGATAAACTGGCTACTGAACAAGTGTTTTAGTTTCCACCTCACTTAACATCTGCTTTTGCACTACCTGGGGAAATCAGACCAAACATAATACGTGTTAAAATGAATGACAAAACGTCAATAAATTTCATCTGTCCTAATCTGTGGGCTCCAACAGCCGGTCTGTTACAAGATTTGACTGTCATGCAGCAGTGTGTCTACCAGATGAAGTTTAGAAATGTTTATGAAGTCAAGAAGCGATTGATACAGCCTGGATTGGTCTGGAGCAGAACATTATCGATACTGCTGTCAAAGAATAGAAAAAGCGTCTCCTTGCTTGTGTTCGCATAATGGGCCAACACTTCAAGCAATTTTACTGCAGGCAGTTGAAAAATGGACAATTGGATGAAATGTCGGCCAAAGTGCCAAAAATGCAGACAAAATGTGTTTTTACGCGTTATGTTAATTAAATAATCATATCGCATTTGATAAAAAGTGCTATTTCGCTCGTTGTGCTTTCCCCAGGTAGTGCAGAAGCAAACGTTAGGTGAAATGGGGAACTAAATTATCTTTTGATGGCAAGTTCTATAAAAAATTATCAAAATTTAATAAGTGGTTTTCAAGTTACAGTCGAAAATGTCGGGGATGTTTTTTGAAACACAGTGTAGACGACTGATATCATCACATCGTTCTTACACACAGTTTTAAACTGGTAACTTTTTTACGTATATATTTGCTGTTTTATTGCCAAAAGTCGAAGAATGAGTCTGGCGCATGTACGAAGCGCTATAGCAGGACCTGTTTCTTTACATTTTATTTTTCTAAGGCGGAGCAATACCGGTCGGGTGCAGAACGTTGGATGTGTCTACTATTGCTGCTGCTTCTACTACGCTGCTACTCGTTATACCTGGAAATCAGAGTTCACTGTGGTAGACTTCGACTGACGTCATCTAATTCCCAAACTCTCAACCCGCATCTCCGATGCAAGGACCTTGGTGATATTTATTGTATTTGTGATAAATTGTTGCCATGACAACAAGGGTCGATCGGGGTAAATATCAGTTAGCAGCATTTGATGGCCCATTTCCGAAAACTCAACAGATGCAGAAAATCTCACAGACATCTCTTACACAAGCCAAGTTATGGCCAATTTTGTCTTAAATTTCGTTGCCATGTCAACGGGGGTCGGTCGGGGGAAATGCGATTGGCAGCATTCGATGGCCCATTCCCGAAAACTACCCTATAGGCGCAAAAATCTCGCAGATATCTCTCACACAAGACGAGCTATAGCGGCAGATTGTAAACCGAAATTTGTTAGTTCAAAGTGTAAAAATTAACGACCGGCTTTCCCGAACAACTATTTTTAACTTTCTGGCAATGTGTTCATAACAATGGGTATCTAATGAGTTTACATTAGGCCTAAGCTGTCTGTACGGGGTGCTAAATGTTACTGCAGAAAATCCCACAAGTCACCATTACTCCCAATACTGTAGTGAGAGAGTGACCATGCACCGATAATATAATATCCGTGTCGCTCAGACGGTCGGCTTTTAGCATTGTGTGAACTTCTGTCAGCTGGAGAAGTGTGCCAGAGAGTGAGTGGATATCGTGCGCTGTACGCAGAGCTTGCTTTTCAATCATCGAAACACTTAGTATTCTTTCTCCGTCCGCGACGGCTTTTACGCCAACCGCCCGCTTCTCGACTGTCACTAACAGCTGAGCCAAATACTCATCGGCTAGTAAAGGCCAATTCACACATACGATGCCGACGAGACTCAACTCAACTCAACTGCTCAGCCAGGCTATCAAACAACGCGTAGTCTGTGCACAGCGGCGTGACGTCACAATGCTAATGACGTCATTGTATTGTCGCCCACAGTCACGGCAGTTAAGTTGAGTTGCGTCGTTGGTGTAAATTGGCCATAACAGCTGAGCCAAATACGAGTTCGGCTAGTAAGCGGCTTAGAGGCGACGTCGACAACGGTGTTAGTGGCCGGTCTTCATTTCCGTTCACTTCCGACAGACGCCGTGCCGACCCGCGCGGTCCTCGACACCGGAAATCGAGTAACTTTGACCGCTACCGACGCAGATTACATTAAACAGTCTACCTGCCTGCGTGAGTGCCTTGTTGTATTTGCCAAAATAATGGCGAGGCGGAGGTTTGAGATGTTTCGTAGGACGCAGATTACATTGTACGAGGGGCGTTCAATAAGTTCCAGGACTACGTCCTTAATGCAACGACAGTAAATCGCACATTTCTGACAGTTATGTTACTTTTCAACATATTCTTCTTGCAGTTCACTGCAATGTTCCCATTGTTCTACAAGTCGTCTGGAACCCGTAGCATTAAGTTTTTTATTGGCACCTGTAAAAATTTCCGGACAAAAAGCTGTAGAACATATTCATCGTTTTTAAAACTTAATTTTAATTAATGTCTCCAAGTGATTCGCTCTGTGGTCCAAACAAATAAGAATTATTTGAAGCTAAATCTGAACTGTACGGAAAATGCTGTAACAGTTTCCAGCGCATCTTTTCAATTTTTTTAACTGTCTAATGGGCCAGTTGCACTGTGGGGCACTGCCATTTAAAAATAATACCTTTCTGCAGCAAACCTGATCAATTGCTGCGAATTGCTGGTCGTAATCAATCATACAATAATGCCTGGTAATATTGTTCACTCACAGTATGTCGTTTGAGCAAAAAAGTCTGCAAGAACAACTCTTTAAGTAAACCAAAATATGCTTTGTCTGCAGCTGACCGTTTATGCCATATGCAGTGCTCTAACACTGACATCATCACTAACTAACTAATAATCGCTGCAAAAACAGGTGAACTCATATTCAAATACTTTCAAACGTCATAAAGTGTCACTGCTAATTACTACAAAAAATCTACAATAAATTTTAGCGCTTTCTACACCTTCTGCGACTAGAAAATTTTATGATTATTCTCTACTCTAATTTCTAAACAACCGTCAACGCCCATCATTTATATCACAGTGTAGCACGGTAGTGCGTAACACTGTTGTAAGGGCGACTATCAAAGTCAATGGGAAACCCCAGATTTTGGGCACCCGTAGCCCCCAAACCCTCGAATTAATCGACTTAAAATTTGACCTGGAGTATTACGTCGGTGGTCTGACCCTACGTGCCAAAAATGGCAAAATCGGCCCAGCAGCAACGGCGCGACAAAAGGGTGAAATATAATGTTCAAAAATGGTTTTTTCTTTCTTATACTTTTCTTGCCAAGCTCTGAGAACACATTTTTGGGAGTATCGCCACATTTTTTTTGCACTGGATGACGTGTTTCGGTGGGATTGATTTTCTAGGGGGTCTCAGCATTCGTCTTTTATATTTTCCCCTATAATCCCCCCAAAACCGCAAATTTTAGGCTCATTTTCGGGCTGAAAAAATACCAGTGAAAATGCTTGACAAACTACCCTTACTCGTAATCGTAGCCTCACCCAAGTGGCATAGTGAATAGGCAATGTGGCCTCGGGAATTTCAAATAAGCGGTTATTTTGGACCCCCTGTTTACAGGTCACGTGAAACGGCGCACGCGCAGTGAACTTTTGGCCCTTAACATGGGCAAATAAAGTTTGAGGCTTTATATCTCCCTAACGGTGCGAGATAGACGCATGGTTAAATGGACCACCCATAGTAAGTCGCCCACCGCGAGTCAAATGGTCACGTGATTGGTTTCGGTCACATTATTGCATTTAACTCACAAATTCACAATTAAATTTGCTAATAAATCTGCAAATATTAAATATAAAAAAACTTACCAGTTTACTTTTCTGTGTAAGGGCGACCAAGTCACACATCCAAAACAGCAAAAAATCATTTTACTAGGACACAGAGTGATAGAACGACGAACTGGCTGCTTTTACAAACCATGTGACATGACCCCATTTAACTTTTTTCACTCCAGCATTATCTCGTAAGCTGCAAATGTGATACAAATGTTTTCCAGCTGATTAAATGTACTGCTGGTCGGTAGCTAAAAGAGTCAAATTGGAAACAAAGTTAAATCTAGTTTTCCAAAAGAGATTCAACTTTGTTTCCAAAAAATCAAGCAACAACAAAAAAATCTATACAATTAATGTGCACAACGGTATTTGCGTTAAGTAAAACAAAATCTTTTTCCGTTCTTAACAGCCGTTAGTGGCGAAATAGATGTCAACTGACTCAGTTGCTTGGCATATCTAAGCCAAAAGTGGGTTAAATACAGCTCAACAGCCGTGACTGAGCAGTGTTGCAATAATATGAGCAAGTTTCCT
>Ga0056128_1010289_pt1 | contig 11667 bp, 7 predicted proteins | sample WorMetLIZISLAND2_FD_71113 | JGI IMG/M metagenome (GOLD analysis project Ga0056128, IMG submission 71113) | Marine gutless worms symbiont microbial communities from Max Planck institute for Marine Microbiology, Germany - Olavius geniculatus... ... | reverse complement strand
TACAAATGTCACGAACATCTCACTTACTTGACATAGATGTCAATTGGCGCAACTAAAAATAACCGTCACATTACAACAGTACTTCATTTCATGCACAGAGAAAGATCATAATGATAAGACGGTTAACTGACCGACACGGCACTTGTCTCTGTCCACTAAGCAGCGAAGTGATAACAGCACCAAGCGACGTTAGGCTGAGAGGACCAACATCTCGACTTCTGGAACAGCTGCCAAAATCCACCAGATGCAGACGACTTCGTCCTCCTACCACTGCCACATAACAACAACAACAACATCATCATCATCACTTAGCTCCTAGCCCGGCGGAGAGACTGATGCTTTTCATACCGTTGGTATTGTACCTATGGAGGGGCCCCTGAGAAATGAGACCACAAAGGGCAGGGGGCAGCCAGCCCGGCACTTAAAGGCTGGCTATGCAGAGAACGGAAGACGCAGAAGTCATCACGTCTCTCTCAGTGCTTTGCACCGCTTTCTGTTTCAAACTGTTTCAAGCCTCGATTAATGTCAAAAAAATTAATCATGTATCTGGATCTTATTTTGTGCTATAAAATTGTGTTTGGTCTGGTCTGTGTCAACTTCGATGATTTTTTCACGTTTAGCCCCTCCTCTCAGACTAGAGGGCATTCATACAAACTAAATAAACCTAGATGCACAAATTCACTTCGTCAAAACTTTTTCGTTGAAAGTGTCATTGATGTCTGGAACTGTTTACCACCCACAGTCAGCTTTTCTTCTCTATCCTCATTCAAGAGGTCACTGAAGAATACTGATTTTACGCCCTATATGAAATGTTCTGTGTAGGCCTGCTGCTATTTTTTGTGTGTTTTTATTGATTTTATTTTAACTTGTTTCAGTTGCCGTGCTACTCTCGTGTTTGTGTATTTAGCTTAGGAAGTGCTCTATGAGCCTGGTATGTCTTGCCAACTGTATGTTTGTGTCAACCTTGTGCACTCTGTTATGCTTTTGCTGGCAAATAAATAATGATGATGATGATGTCGCATGCGAAATAAAATAAGATTACAAGCGTTCATTATCAGTCATTGTTGGTCGTTAAGAAGTCTAATAAATTGATTGAATTTTAATCACATTTTAACTTTTCGTTACATTAGTATCAGCGGCCTATTATCATGGTTATATAAGCCTACAAGTATGTGCATTACTCATGTAAACTAACCCAAATACATATATCGGAAACCAAGTTGATCACTTGCATCCCAGCAGATAGCTGATTCAAGCCGTATGCTGCCCCGCTTCCGCGCAACCCACTCTGTTGGCCACTATGCATTCCGTCCTTTTAGACATCAAAGACACTATGCATAGCGTCCACCAATCCTGAAAGTGCACCCGGGCATCCTGCACAGTGGTCATGGGCGGCGCCAGACAGACGGCAGGGGGGGCAGATGCCCCTGTTCCCTTGCCCCCCAGAAGAAATTTTGATGGTGATAAAGTGCCCTCTGAAACCAAATACATGCCAAGGTGTGACATACTAAACGTGACTTTTTGCAAGACAACACAAATATATGTAATTTTTGGCGTTTCCAAATATTAAAAAGCAGGCAAATTTGTGGCTTATATTGAACTTCCAAAAGAAGCGTTTTAACTTCACGGGGGCTTCGCCTTCCGATCCCTCAAACAAAGGATCTACCCCTGCACCCCGCTACATCTTTTTGATGCATGAAAAAGTCGACATTGGGCCCGCACACAAAAAATTATTGCCCCATGGCCCCTGTTCCTGGCCCTTGCCCCACGTTTCCCCCTAGCTTCAGATTTCCAGCGCAGTCCATGATTGTGGTCGGCAATGCTAACCATTTGGCTAGGTACCATTCCCTCCCCGTGTCACTGTCCATATGCTTGCCCTTCTTGGGTTACCACAACCATGACACCAGAAATACTGCAACGACTGTAATACACACATACCTGTGCGCATAACACCAAAATCATCAAACAGGCAGGCATCAAAACAGCAGTGAAGACGAGACAATTGGCGGCTGACAAACCAGTACTGTTTCCAGGTGATGTAGTCGACGTCGTCGTCTGCACGCGGTATTGATAAACACTCAGTGTAAACAACAGGTGAGAATGACGACTGTCCTCATCCGTTGCTATAGCAACAAAACAACACACCTGTCCGCATCAATAAAAGCATAACGACACACACACACAGGTAACTTTGACAATGTTACGAATCTTTTATAAAGGATATTACAAAAGTACAACTAAATCCCCAAAATGAGATGAACAGATAGCCTAGCTTACCGGTCTACGTTTCGTGTTCCGAATTTCTACGTTATTAATTTTTGCACAGCGTCACCGTGACAGACTGACAAAGTACTAACGAACTTCTATAATTCTGCAATTTCACTTCATGAAAAGTTAAGACCAAACACACTTTTGCAAATAAGCCAAAAATGACAGCTGTACATCTGAGTGAAAGCATCTGTACATAATAAATGAAAGCAAGCAATACTAGTCAAAGGTTAGATCATTAATCACGATGATAAAACAACAAACAGCGCTAATTTAGAGACTTAATTATGGTACAGCTAGATATACATTGTGTCTCAAAAAAATATTCCCGACATTTTTGACTGTAACTTGAAAACCAATTATCAGATTTTGATAATTGTTAATACGAATATTTCTGACACAACTTGCTATCAAATGACCATTCAGTTTTCCACCTCAACCAGCATTTGTTTCTGCACTACCTGGGGAAAACATAACCAGCGAAATATCACTTTTTTATCCAAAGCGATATGAGTGCTTAATTAATATAATGCGTAAAAATACATTTTGTTCACGTTTCTGACACTTTGGCTGACATTTCATTCAGTTGTCCATTTTTCAACTGCCTGCAGTAAAACTGCTTGAAGTGTTTTCCCACTATGCAAACACAGGCAAGGAGACGCTTTATCCATTCATTGACAGCAGTATCGATAAAGTTCTGCTCCAGACCAATGCAGGCTGTACCAGTCGCTTCTCGACTGTTCAAACATTCCTAAACTTCATCTGGTAGACAAACTGCTGCACGACAGTTATACCTTGTAATAGACCGGCTGTTGTGGCCCACACCCACAGATTAGGACAGATGGAATTTATTGACGTTTTTTTTCAATTCATTTTAACACGTATTATGCTTGGTCTGCTTTCTGCAAGTAGTGCAAAAGCAGACGTTGGGTGAGGTGGGAACTAAAAAAATTATTTAATAGCCAGTTGTGTCGGAAATATTTCTGCCAAAAATGATTAAAATCTGCTGATCTTTCTTTAAGTTACGATCAATAATGTTGGGGATGTTTTTTCAGGTTTTCTGTTTATTTCAACACATATGTCGCTTGATCTGCTTTCCCTAGGTAGTGCAGAAGCATACATTGGGTGAAGTGGGAAGCTAAACGGCCATTTGATGGCAAGTTGTGTCAGGAATATTCTTACCAAAAATTATTGAAATCTGACAATTGGTTTTCAAGTTACAGTCAAAAATGTCGGGGATGTTTTTGAGACACAGAGTGTAAACTGGTGAAAACAGACCACAAGCGCCGCCAGCTATAGGGCATTGTGGCAAGTGCGCTCTCGACTTCCAACTGTTTGCTTTTTCAGGTGACTTCAGAGCCACACAAACTACGAGTCTACGACATTTGAATAATGTGGTGACCTATCCAATAAAAGAAAGTATATAGCGTATTCTACTTTTCCACTGTCTATCGCATGAGTTTTGTAACGTTTTTTTGCGTCACCCTTTAGTTATTTTCTCTCGGTTTTGCGCCTCCCACCCCTCTTGCACAAAACCCTGGCAACGGCACAGTGAGAAAGAGCGCACAGACCAGGTACGGTGCGTGCTGCAATGGCAGCATCCAGTAGACATGCAGCAACATCAGCAGTAGCCGCTCGTAGTTCAGCCTGATTCTCCAGGTACGACGCTCCACTCACCGAGTCCTCACGCAGGTACACTGCAGGTAAACACTCACCTGTGCCCAGTCACAGCATCATCAACAGCATTATTAACCAACTAGTCGTAACGGACCTATACTTCAGACGTAATCGAAAAAATCTAGGTTTTCTAGGTTTTTAGGGTTTTTTAGGTTTTCGTGTTCAAAGAGGACGAGACACAGTTTTTACGACTCAGGAAAACATCGTACACATCGATTCTCCATGTGAGATCACTTTTTGCTCAGTCTGACGTCAGAACTCAAGACGTAGCTCTTTGATCGTCTCCACTTGTAACAAACGCCTCCAGGAAATTTGTTTAAGCGGCGCTTAACAAACTAACTTATTGATTAACTGACTGACATATTAGTTAAAATACGAGTACATGTTGCGAGTGAACGATGTCGTACGTTGTGGGTGGCAGTCGGCGAGCAAATCCCTGAGCGTCTGTTGACGTCCGGTGAGTTCAACCGCTGAGACACGCACCGAAAACCTTGCTCCGGCAGTCTGCTGTTTCTGCTGCTCAATCAACTCATACAACCAACTGATGGCACTGGGAATGACCCCGAGCTCCTCCGCGCCCTGGTCGTCCAACCCTATCATTGTATACGTCTTGCCTGCACAGCACACAGCGCGCCACCATTAATTTACCGTTCACCAAATTAATAAATAGATTTAAAATCAAGTCATACATGTTTCTTAGCATGATCTGCAATCAAAAGTGGCATTAAGATAGATCTCAGGCATTCAGACAATTACAGAAAATGCTCCAGTCCGAGTGCTAAAACAAAACGATCCTAATATATAAAAAATCTGTTAAATCAGTCGACAACGCACTGATCCAAAAGACAACATATGACAGAAACTGTGAAATATAAACGCTTTCAACAAGAAATGCAAAAAATAAGAGATGGATTTTGTTATTGATCAGTGATAGCATTAAGTAACCAATCGTGAAACCACTCAGCACCAGAATACGTTTGACATCATCAAAAACACTCCAGTAGCGTGCAGATGACAGCAGCAATGCAGTAGTTCAAACAAAGCCAGCAACATGTCAAAAATGCTACTGTTTATATCAGCTCACAGAAACTGCGGCGTACCGACTCTTGCTGGGCCGAAAGCAAAGACGCAGGCGTCAGACCCGGAAACAACCGAGTGCAGGACATCGCCCAAACTTGCTCGGCATACAGCGCCCTAACACCGACAATGACACTCGTTATGGATGGCAGTAAAGATCCCGAGAATTAAAAATAAAAGTTAAAAAGACACAACTGGGATGGCTATTGCTCCGCACAGTCAATGCAAAACAAATTGTGCAACATCACAGACTTTATTTTAATCGCTTAATCATCACACAAAAACAGTGTCTATCTACTGAACTGTGACTGAATTACTGATCGACTGACTGAGGAACTGAGGAATCAGAGCGTCTATATTTGGATTAAGAAATTATTTATTTGTTGCCGAAAATCTTTTTTTCTACCATAATTACACAACGACGGTAAAAAGCAAACCGAGGGACCCACATAGGAGTATGCAATCATATAAGCAATATGAGAAACGTGTATCAAAATGATTAATCATTCAGGTTTGAGCAATGATCAAACTGATCGTACAGACCAGCGAGTCGTCGGCTCCGAAGACCTGATCGAACATGAAGAGCTTCGGTCCACTGCTGGCCGCTCTCTGCCTCTGATTGCAGCTGGTGCTAGGCTCATCAAGCATGACGTGGTTCCGGCACTTGTCCAGCGTCAGACAGCTGGCGACGTCACGCGCCTCGGCTCCCGACACTCGCGCAATCAGCTTCACCTTCAACGTGTGAGACAACATGTGGCTAAAAGAAAAAGAAGACGAAAAAGAAAAAGTCCATTGCATGGCAGCTCATCTTATTTTCTGCGCTTTGAGTTGGCACCCGGGCTCCGGTAAAAAGCGAATCGGCGGATGTGCAGATGTTGCATCCGGGTTGGGGCTAAGCTAAGGTTAAGGTTAGCGTTAGGAATAAGGTTAGAAGATGGCTAAAAAATAAATTACATCCCAGTTGCAGCGTTACCTGTAGCGACATATGCAGATCCGTTTTTTTGCTCGTTTGTCCACTGCGTTACAGCTCATCTCCTTTTTGGTGCTTTTAACCGGCGAGCGTTGAACCCAAGTAAGCTAGCATACCGTCCAATTCGTGCCGATGGCTCCATTAACAGCCGGTGTCTTTAACCTGTTACTGTTATTTTCATTCAGATGATTGGGTCACTACACCAGCAGTCCAGGAAACGGGGCCTACTATTACGCAAACTCGCTGTTTCTTCCCTATAGCGGCGGCCATAACTAGTACTCATTTTGTCTATACCCATCTTCTGAATTGAAAACTGGCACGGACTGACAACGAAGTTACTGTACGCCGAACCCGGTTAGTACTGCGATGAGTGACTGCCTGTGGACAGGTAAACCATCTCGGTACGTAACCAGCCGTCTAGGTCAACTCAGCCTTCCATCCCTCCGGGGTAGTTAAATCGAGTACCGGCCTATCTGGCTGGGGTTAAGGCGGAGCTCGTTCACCTCTGTTGGGTGGCAGGTAACACTGTGTGATTCCATATGATAAGTGACGCTCCGTAGCTCTGTGAGGGGTTCGCTCCTTAAAAGCTATATTCTGACCTGGAAAAAGTTCACACCAAGTAGAACGAGTAGACAGCAAACCCTGGCTGTGTGGTGGGTGGCAGGTTTGTCAGTGACAGCAGCAGAAGCAGCAGCAGTGGTAGCACTAGCTGGTGGCGGTAGTGGACCAAGCTTGTCGCTGGACGTGATCACTGAACCGAAGTTCGTCGGATAATTCCTCGTCATCGTTGTAGTCGTCATCATGGATGATGATGATACGGATGACAATGACGCTTGTCTGTTTGTCTGCTGTTGCTGCTGCTGCTGATGAACGTCGGCCGAAAATGACCTGTGAACAAAAAACGATCACGTAATAAGTAATTCTCATAACTGCAACCATTTTTGGTTTTCGGTCCATCGCAGCAAAGAACTACGGAAAGCTTCAGCCTATAGACATCAGTAAGCCTAACCATGCAGTAATCGCCAAAAAACGAAAAAAAGACTGCAATCTGCAATATGCAAGGTCCGTTGCTTGGTAGCTCATCCTCTCCAAGACGCAATAAGCCGCAAAGAATTATTTAAACGCAATTTATCTAGCATAGAATACCCAGTCGGCCGCTTGTATATCAATCACTATGAACAATTTGGTAACAGGGCTCTGTACTGCTATACGCAAAAAGCGCCGTTTCTTCTCTAGCTGCGTCTAGGCGATGGCCCTACAGAGATCGCCTTGCTCAATCGTACATATCCAGGCATACATTCATTCATCTCTTATTCAGGGCAACCTATCTCATCTGCGAAGACAAAAATTACCGGTAAAGCGACAATTCTCCACGTAAGACGTCAGCAGATAAGCGGTGTCGCAGATCTTAGCCGTTCCATGCTAGCGACGAAACTGAGAAATAACTAAGACCGGGCGACAAAATGAGCAATATCCTAAAGACGTGGTATATGTTGGACAGCTGCGAATTGACCAATCACGGCGCGCTAAATCTACCTGGACCTATAATTCTCACGTCTCTATATCCCGCGCGCCGTTTAACCACGGACCCACGGTCTATTAGCGTGCGCATAACCGACAGACCAACGGACAGACAGACGTGATAAAAGGCCAGACGACGAGCCACCCTGCTGGGATCAGACGACGTCAACTAGGTGCTAAATGATCGGCGAATAGCTCGCCGGTAACTCGTAAAGCGGCCAGGAGGAGACGTTAAGAGATTGTAAAACTTCACACACAGCTATGCATGCTAAGAGACTACTTAAGTTACTACGTGAACGACGGCAACAAGGTTCCAAGCGCGGACGGAGACGTCATAAAGTTTTACAGCGTTGCAAAGGACGGCAAGTTGGAATACAAACCCCCACCCCTTCCTGCGTGTACGTGTGTGTCGTGGTAGACACACAGGTAAACAACTTCAAACAAGCCAGACACAATCACAATGATTCACACATACATACCGACAGACAGACACAGATTTATAGCAAGACCTCACTCCAGAATACAGACCAATTCCAGCAGCTATTTTGTCGCCGTTACTCGCAGAAATCACTGAAATACGTCACACGAATTTGATGTGCGATTTGGAAACTAAAAAAAGTATTTCACAGAAAATATTTTATTTCACCTTTTCCTTATGCGTGAGACCGTGGCAAGAACACCTTATGTAGGCTATACTAATACTCGTACTTGTAGCAATTTAGCACGGCGATAGTATTTAGCCAGCAATTCTGCAAATAAAGTTTACTCTTCAACAGCTATCGGCTGCTTGACGTCCAGTTTTCGTTTCTTTTTTGCAAATTTAAGCATATACCTGCGATGTTAAACTACGCGGTTAAACTAAAAAAACAGCCAATAGGGCTAAACTAGCAAAATTATATGACTATGCCTCGAGATTTGACAAAAAAAAAACCCAGCCCTCTCAATGATTCACCCAGTGGTCAGCTGACCTGGCGTTAGCGTTTAATGGCCACGACAGCTGGTAGTGATGCGCCGTCTGCTGTTTCCAATCCGAAATTCGCATCTGCCCATCACCAACTGGCCGGGAAACAGGTAACTTGGTCATGGGTACCAGGACACCATAGAGATGAGGCTGTTGCTGTTGTCCCACGGCACCATAGATCTGCTGAGGGGTACTTCTCAGCGGTGGCGCCGCATAGCGGAGTAACGGTGAACCCACCGGCATTGAAAATAACTGCCCAGGCTACAAAAGAAAGAAAAACAGAATTAAGAACAATGACAAACCAGAAATTTCAGCTAATGCTCAAGAGATGCGCGAAAGCCTATAGCAGTTCCTGTTCGCAAACTGTCAGTCACTCAGTCTATCTCCATCCATTTCGTCGCAACTTTTACGGGGGTACCGCAATTTGATGCCCTCGTGCTCAGGTTTCCTTGAACCTAGAAAATCCAGACTTGGACCGTTGAAATCTGCGTTCAATACTAAAAATTTCATACGCAGCTTGTCCATGTCTATTTCAATTGGTTTCGGCACAATTCTCTCTTGAAATGTGTCTCGCAGCCTGAAATCGCCAAAAAATCCACAAAAACCATATCTTAGCGTTCAAGGTCATTCAAGGTCATTGAAATCAATGGCAATCGAGAGCCAGTGTACGACTTCCTATTAGTGATAACTAATAACCTAGGCCCTATCTCGCACCGTTATTGAGATACAGCGACTTATTGGCTAAAAATCGCAAATTTTTTCCACCACCCCCTCTCATTTAGCACCCTCGTTCGGGGTGACCCCTTTCGAATTTATGGGAAAGCTTTACGGTTCCTGAAACTAGAATCTTCCAGGCAGCCGACAGTAAAGATTTGGTGATCCTAGCTTGCACCGTTTTTGACTGATCCACTCGTGTGACGGACGGACGGACGGACGGACAGACAGACAGACAGAATTGCGATGGCTAAGACGCGCTGAAAGCAGTAGCTGCTTTCGCGCGTAAAAAGCCCAGCTAACGCAAAGGGGAACGCGCAACAGCGGCGCATGTTCGAAAGCCCAGTAAAACAAAATCAGTCGCCAGAGGGCGCCAGACGACCGGCGGCTAATTATCTATAGTGTTTTACTTGTACTCACCAGACGGCGTGACCTGTATCGCTGTGCCAACACCGTATCGATTAAAAATCGCAAATTTTCCCCACCCCCTCTCATTCAGCACCATCGCTTTCGAATTTATAGAAAAGTTCTACTGATCCTGAAACTAGAGTCTTCCAGGCAGCTGATGGTGAATATTTGGTTATCCGAGTTTGCACCGTTTTTGACTGATCTACCCGTGTGACGGACGAACAGACGGACAATAGCTGCTGTTGCGCGTAAAAAGTTACCTGCGCTATTGGGTGATTATAGACGACATCGACGGAATACTGCTGTGCGCTCTCACGAAACGACCTGAAAAAAACACACACAGTCTTTGCTTCACCGTGTATGTAAACATTTTAAACTGGCTAGCATTCTAAAATACAGTTTAAAACTGAAGGCGCGTATACACTGCGACGTATAACTGAACGGAACTGAACTAAACTGACATGGGATAGTTTTTGGCGAACTGACCAATGGGCAAGCCGTAATGCATTACAGTATGCACCACCTAGCGACGTACGTGACTAGGTACACGTACGCGTTAGCCAATGACCAATGGGCTCGCTCTGTTCGCCCAGTGGTCAGTTCGTCAAAAACTAAACCGTGCCAGATCAGTTCAGTACAGTTACGTCGCTCTGTACACGATTCTCAGATGTGCTTATAAATACTTATAGGTCACATATAAAAGACTGCTGACGTATAGTTTGCATGCATAAAGGTCTATTTCCATTACGGCTGCGCGTTGCGTTGCGTTTGAGCGCGTTAAAGCGCTGCAACGCGCGTTGCAGCGCGTTAAAACGGGCGAAGACATTTTTGTAAAAAATATTAATGAGCTAATATGGCCGACAAATTCGAAAATTTATTGCTGATGGGAGCAGCAACTTGTTGCACATATGTGTTGCGCAAGAAAAAAAGAAAACGTAGGCCTAGATTTTGGATTCACCTCGTCATCGCCAACCGGGATGACCAGGGCGACTATCACTCAGCATCTGATACAGTAGCTACTCTCCAAGTCCGACCCAGCTCTGTTCCGGCGATACTTTCGGCTGTCTGTCGATCAGTTTGATGACCTACTCGGGCTAGTTGAGCGTTCTCATTGGTCAACGCAATTACTATCGCTCGGATAGTGAATAAAAAATAGAAACACTATCGGCGTTTCTATTTTAAACGCAACGCAACGTGCAGCCGTTAAATGCTACTTAACACTCATCGATACATAACGGATTAAAACTTCAGAATTGTAAGCTGTGTGGGACTTAAAAACTCCTTCAAGTGGATATGCCAACAGCAACAATATTTTTCTCCTCTCACTTGACGTCAGTGACTGACGTGACAATTGTGTGCGAGCAAAAGGCGGGAAACCTGTCTTGTCGCTGAATAAACATCTATTAATATATTATATACGTGTGCGCCTGTCAGTAGGCTATCTGTTTATGACGTATTGCGTGTGGTCTGTGCGCCCAATGTCGTTCCACAGGCGCCCGCCACTTTACAGCATATTCAAGCAATAACCAGCCCACCGGCTGCTATAACTGAGTTTAATTTACGACGACTGACGTGCAAAAGCGTTGTCGTGTCGCGTGCTGTCGTTGGCGCCAATTGGATTGTCAATCACACCACTTACAAACTATCGGCGTTCTGGTTGTGGGTTAATTTTTTTTGGAGGGGGGGACGGGACGTCACAGGAAAGGTAGGAACTTAAATTTTCGGACAGACAACTGCCAATTTCCGACAGGACAATTAGCAACAAAAGTACCAATGACTTCCACTTCGAATTCCCGTATTGCACAAATGCATGCGCAAGAAAATAAACCGAAATTCACCCACTCTGCCTCCATAAAGAAAAAATCCTTCAAAAAATTCACTCAAACGCTCAGAAGCAGTGTGAAATGATGAACTTCATTATTCAGTGAAGATTGAAAAACATTTTTTCTTTGTTGCTGTAGGCCTACAACGATTCGGACTGCTTTGCTTTTCCGACCAGAAAATTTTGAAACACGTTAGAATTTAGGGAACACTGGGCAGTTGCACCTGCCACGACCTACCGACTGAAGAA
>Ga0056128_1010287_pt1 | contig 11669 bp, 13 predicted proteins | sample WorMetLIZISLAND2_FD_71113 | JGI IMG/M metagenome (GOLD analysis project Ga0056128, IMG submission 71113) | Marine gutless worms symbiont microbial communities from Max Planck institute for Marine Microbiology, Germany - Olavius geniculatus... ... | reverse complement strand
CAGTTAGGCAATGTGATGGTGAGTGATATCACCTTTTTATGATTTTTGCTGTTTTCGATGTGTCACTCATTGCATGTCGCCGTTAACAAGTGTATAAACTGATGTTTTGTACATTTATACATGATTATATGATCTTCGCTACGTTAGGAACGTAGCGCGCGAGGAGTAAAAATAATATACGTTGTGAAGTTACACTCATAAGCAAACGAGAAAACAAACAAGAAATCTAATGTACTCCTCGTGCGCATTATTTTCTCTTGTATTCTTTTAACTGCTTTTTAGTTCTTTTTTTCACACCGCAAATAGCGGTGCCGACAGCATCACCTCGCCGACAGCATCAACCGTGCTACTGACGTCATCACGCTACGTGACCCCAAAAGGACAAACTCTCATGACCTTATTATCTTTGAGGCGCCATACCTCCGTAATGGTGCTAGATGGACGCATGGTTTTGTCCATAGTGACCACGCGTCTATCTAGCACCACTGTGAAGATATGGCCGTTTGAAGTTCTTCCAGGAAGGCTCTTCCATGAACAGAGGTCGGTCGTTGGTCGGTTGTCGGTCGGTCGGTCGGTCCTCAATATTACACTGATCTTATATACTCCGCGAGGAGTAAAAATTAACCTGTAATAAATTACCAGAAAATTAATGCAAAGTCTAATTTATCTTGTAAGCAGGTCATGAAGTAACGTTAGTCATGACTAAAACAAATTGAGGGAAATTTGATGTGAAAGGAGTATCAAGATTACTTCGTGCTTGAAGATTTTAGCAAGGCTATATCTTGGCATTAGCCAGTTTTTCGTGAAAGCAGTTGCAGATAAACATGGGCATGCTGCCTATTACGACAACCACTAGTGACTAGATTTTTAGTCATATCAACATCGATGACTTTGAAAGACCCTAAACTTCCAAAATAAGGGGTTTTATTGATTTTTTAGTGATCTTCGGCTGCAGCGCACACTCTAAGAATGAACTGCAACGAAATGGCTGGAGATAGACTGACAGTTTGCGATCAGAAACTGCCATTGGCTTTCGCGCGTCTCGTGAGCATTAGCTCAATTTTTTGTTAAATTATGCCTGCACCGATGCATTTAATTGAAATATGTTATCTGAATAATATCGTATGTGCACTGAATATTAAAGGTGTGTCAATTCAATAGTTCACATTTGAGTTTTATTTTTAGCCGAAACGTGTGGTTGAAAATACAAATTTCAGACATAATTTGGCTTTATTGGAAGCAATTTAGTAGTGCTATCACGTAAACTGTGTTTTTTAATTCACTAAACATTGTTTTAAACGTGTTTCTTTGCCCAAGAAACGCCAGGTACAAATTTTTTAAAGTTCCAATCGTTCAAGAAATGACAGCGATATGATCGGTATGGTTGTGACCTTCTGCCACGGCATCACGAAAACCTGACATAGCTGTTCCACACTCGACATCACTGTCTCTTTCCACTATTTCTCCGTTGCCGTGGCAGTCAACATCTCTTTGACTATGGGTCGTCGGTTCAATATTTACAGTTCCCGGCTCGGTAAATAGCCGATTTCCCATAGCTGGATCGGGGTCCTGTTGTGCAAAGGTTTGCCGCAAAGGTCCTGTAATCGAGGAAAGACTACATGTGATGGGAGCTATTTGCTATAGAAGCTGTTGTCGATTTAGTTATTGGACTTTGAAACTATCGGGGAAAACGTATCTTATAGACGGTATTTGTACCTATAGGTAGCAAGTCTCTTGGTCCTTAGATATCTACTAATGTATTTTTACGAGTTACCACGGTCTTTCAAATGACGGCGAAAGTGTAGCCCCTTATCCTATAGACGTAAATCTATAGGAAACTCGGCACGTTCAAACCGTACTTACATCAGCCGACGGCGGTAACTACTATCCACGGGATATATCAAGTCGACGAATTACCACGGACTTTCTGACCGGCGGTAAACGATCTAACGTTTAAACCGTGCTTACGTCGGCCGTCCGCGGGAACTTCCCCCAGTCACCTATACCTATGTTTCCTATAGAAGCGATCTGCTTCACTGTCGGTTTTCCCAATACTTCGCTTTTCCTCAACGCTTTCGGCGTTCACAGCTTCTTTGGTTTCTACAACACGCGGTTCCGCGATAAGATTCCCACCTCCGTTCTCTGTACCGCCTCTACCGCGTACTGTGGTTGGAGATGTCCGTCGCGTAGATGACGATATGTAATGGGTTTGATGGAAGCCAATTTGTGTGTTGTGGGTTCGTATTAGTGGGTTTTCACGGTCTATCTTTTCTGTTTCCTTTGCTATTGACTCGGTTTCCTTTTGTAGATGTCCTCCTGTTGGTTTGGTTTCCTTCAGTGGATGTCTTCCTATTAGATAGGTTTCCTCGGTTGATGTCCTCCTATTAGATTGGCTTCCTCGATTCCTTCGTTTCCTTTCTCCTTTGGGTGGTTTCCGCGGCACTGTGGGTCCTTCTTTAACACGGATATGTGCTCTCCGTGGAGTCGGACAGTCGACTGAACGATATGGCGATCGTTCTCGAATTTATAGGGGGTGCGAACGCACATTTAAATAGAGACTTGTAGCACATTTTTCGTGGCCGCCTGCACGCACTCGCTGCACGCGTCTGTGCGACTGGCAGGGCGTCAACCTTTAAGATATTTTTATTAATTAAAAGGACACGAAATTATTTCTTCCAAAGATAAAAATAAGAGTTTATTAGAAATTAGAAACTCTAATACGGGCTTTATTAATAAAAAGAAATATGAATTTAATATTGAAAATAATATGATATCTCAAAAATGGCTGACTTTTTGGATTGTTGAATTTCCGACAAGGGTTTTTCGACGTCCGATTACTGAATAGATAATATAGCTAAGATTATACGGACAACGCCTTTCGACAGTTAAATGTCCGTACTTTCTTGGATATCGGGCCATTTTCTTCCGAAAAATGTTGGAAAGGTATTTTTATGGGTGCTTTTGTAATGACTCCGAAAAATCATAATCCAAGATGGGTTCTTTTTCCCTAGCGCAAGCCACTGGAGGGCAGTTAATCAGACTGGTCTGTATAAAACGCGATTTTCGTATTAGAAATGTATTTGTTTATTTTCCGGCGAACGATATTCTTGTAAAATACGCGAAACAGGTAAAGTGAATCGAGTTATCTTACGGGGCAATTAATTCGGTAGGAAATGCGGTTTAAAACGATATAAAAAACCTTTGAAGAACTTTGAACTTTGAAGAGAGATAGAAAATCGATTTGTTGTGAACGATTGTTCGGCAGCCAGAGTCAGGGTTCAAGGAACATGGCAATAAAAGGTACGTTCTAATCTTCGCATATGACCAAATAGCTTCCGAAATTAGTCTCTATGACGTTAGCGGCTACTGGAAAGGGTTATTTAGAGCCTAAGGCGAAATGGCGTTGAATGTCCTTGTATTTTGGCAAAATTTTGGATACATGGTTTCGCACTTTGGGGATCCCATGCACATAAAGATTTCGAGCAAGAACCCAATTTTTTTAAAGCTTATGATCTATACTCGCATAAGAAATGCTTTGGACATAAAAATGCATACAACTACTAAGCCTACCCAGCTTCTAGATTAGTATATTTACGCATACTGGTATTGTATAACATTTGTTGCACTTTTTATATGTTTTTGGTTTTTTATATGACTTGAAGTGTTATTTCCGTGCAAATGTTAAGTTACATAAGCGGCCAGCATTGAACAATGTTTGCTTTTCTGCCAGCCCGTTTTACAGTACCCTATGTAGTAGGCCTACTAGCTTAATTTGATGTGTGAACCAGTTCGGCAAACAATAATTATTATTTATGTAAAAAGGCTGTTCAGTTTATATACAGCGTAAGGGCGACATCGTGGTTATAGATATAAAACAGCAAAAGTCACAATGTAAAAATTCAAACTTTACCATTACACAGTCATCAAAGTTCTTCTGACATTAGCCCCTTAACTTGCTATTAAACGACAGAAGAGTTTACACCAGTTAAAATACAATTTATAATAAATACTGGAAGAATTTTTTAAACAAAAAAAGACGGGACACTTTACTGAACAAAATTTGGGAAACAACAAAAGCAGGAGAGCGGTGGACTGAAGCACGCCCGATGAGTCTAAGCACAATCTGGCATCGTACAGACCAATTGTTGCGACGTTAGTCAAAAGTGTCTTTTTTGTTTACCAAAACGCTTGTTCCCTGTTATTATTTTTTTGTTTTTCTTACATTTATATTTTACTAAATATTGTTATGGTAGAGTATTCAATAGCCGTTTTATTGCAAATGCAATAATTCTACAGAGTGCATAAGCGACAGAATTTTTAAAATCGGTCAATATTTGCCAACGATGTGGACAAACATAATGACACTTTTTACGGCCACGGTGTATATTGCGTTATTGTTTACTTTGGGAGTACTTAATTATTATTATGCCCGCTACATTTACATTCGATTGTGAGTTGTTTTTCTAGCGTAAGTAAAAGAAGTTGCTCGATATGAAAATCAAGCCGGTGCTATAACAAGCGACGATTTACAAGACACGATTGCACAGTAATGTGCAATGCCGATTAACAGGGTGCTGTTGACAAATGAACGCTGCACGAAAAGGAAATTGCTCGTTTGCGAAAACAGCTTACCGAATTTCCTGGATTCGCAGATATTGGCTGCATTCGGTTGCGTGACCCACCCAGAGTTAGGCTATCGGATTTGACTGCATCAGGTCGAAAAAAGTCCAGACTGGATAAAGCAATGAGGCCTACAGCAGTGTTCACTGTTTCGCAAAGTATTGTGCTTATGAAGAAAAGAAAAGCATGACATCTCATTCATGTAGTTTTTTTTATCAAAACGTTTTAACTACAAACTTTTTTTTTGAAATGCGAGATGTTACAAAGCTCAATATTTACCTAATTAAACATAAAAAACAAATGCATAGGCCCTGTGTATTTTATTTATTCACAAACGGTAAAACAACATTAAAACAGAAAAAGAAACATCATGTAAAACGTTTTTATTACTTTGAAACGTCATCGACAACAGATAGGATGTTTTCCCCTTCTGGCCTCTATTGCGAAAACAGAGCATATTGGAAGCACAGCCCTCACAACAGTTTTAGGTTTATGCCGTCATCAGCAGACGGCGCTCAGCAACATAAGGTTGTACAATAATACACGGTAATTAGCAACGTTCTTGATGAATTAATGTCACAGGAAAAGAAATTGATCGTCAGCGCGAACAGCTGCTCGAGCGTGAGAATTTGGTGACTTCACAGGCGAAATGGACTGTATTCAGTTGCCGAGCCGGAAAGTCGGCCGATGCTGTCAGCTGCGCCAGATGTCGTGTCCCAGCCGCACCGGAAACACAACGAAGCGAACAGCTCCGGTTGACTTTATTAAATTATTTATTTACACAACACGATCTTGAGGTCGACAAGCGTGCTATCTCTGCATCTCTCATCTCAATGAAGCCAGCGTCTACTCAGCCGTATCTGTCTGACACAGCCGGTGTCCCATTATATGATCTCTCCATCCCCCTGAAGTTTTTTCCGGCGACTATTTGCCTCCCAAACCCCGCCAGGTTATTTTCACCATTACAGTGTCTGTCTCAGTCCGATTCAAGTCTATGTCTTCGCAGTAGGCTACAGTTCCAGTTTGACTTTCACTCGTGGACCAGTTAACAGTAGCTACATAAAGAGTCGGGGACATCTGCTATTCGGTCAACTCCCTTACCGGCAGGAAATGCCTCTCCGGACGACAGTCCTCGTCTGTCACATGTAGTCGTCAGCAACAGAGTTTACAAAACACAGCTGTATGTTGAATTAAAGCAATAAAAAGTAATATAACATTGTCAAGCCAAGTGGCGGTGTGTTGATGGCAAATATAAAAAGTAGCATACAATAAAAATACAAAAATACAAAAAGTTCATGCTATATGCTTCGTAATGGACGAGAGAACTGTTGCACATTGGCTTTATTGTTAGCTTTTGCTTCTGACCAGTCGTAATTATTACTTCAAAGACAAAAGCACATTACTGATAAGTGAACGTCGTTTAGAACAGTCACCCCACAGTCCTCAGTGTAAATAAATTCTTGGAATTTTATCCTGTGGCGATTTGTAAGCCTTAAACATGACTTACGCTGTTAGTAGACAGGCGGTATTACACTACATATGCTACTGGGAAATGTTGATGCTAATCAAAAAATTGAGTTGCTATTTTCTTTAATCGCACAATTATTTCAGTAATTAATGTTCGACAATGAAAGTTACTGGAACGCTTTTGGTGACCAAATTGTTGGCTTATCTTGCATTTTACTGAGAACACGTAGCCTAAGCCGCAACCTGCAGAAAGCAGTTATCCAGTCAGACACGTCCTACACCGAATTTAAGCACTGGCTTTGTGTACACTACACTTATAGACTTTGCTGACGGTCTACAAATATTATTCGGACATAGAGAACAGCAGTCATTTTGACATTTCGACAAAACGCAATAATTCGTCCGTCGCAAAACAACAGTCATGAAACTAAGTTGGTTTATACAAATATCTACAAGCGAAAAATGACGTTGGTACCAAAATTATTAACATTAAAAGTAAATTCAAAATGGCAATTGTTGCCATTTTAATTTTAATTTTAACGGCTAACAATGAACGTATTCGCATAGAATATGGTAAAGAAACAAAAATGTAGAATTATTTTATTTTTCACCAAACAAGAGATGCTATAAATAAGCCTACTTATCAATCGGTCATCAAATGATTACAACTTAGTCAAAGTATCCTGGTTTAATACTGTAGAACATTTAGTAAGTCTAGCTGCAACTCAATTTATAAATTTTTTGAAGGTAGCTCTTAGAGAATGACTTGTAAATTGTGCAGCTTTTAACCTAAATTCATTACTAAGTCGGCACGAGTTACTAGCAGTAATTAGCAGCACGACGACATATCTTGCTGTAAACATTGCGTAGGACTAGTTTAACTGTTGCGTTGTCCCATAGTCAGCCGTGCGCAGAGCATCAACAGCTTACGCGGAAGCCTGGCGCTGATCCGCTATTCGCTGATGATGAGGATGCAGTTACGCAGAAGTAGCAGCAGCAGCAGCAGCTGCAGATGTCAGCCAAACGTCAGCGTCGTATCGACCAAAAGCAGAGGACGAATACAGCACCACAGCATGCAAGTACAGACAATGTCTGAAGACCAGGAATCAGTCACTAAACCAGTTAGGTTCAGCGGAGTACCGTCAAGAAAGATCTGGAGACCAACACCGGAGACTGCTAGCAAGTTGCCGTGGTTGACGGAGCTTAATGCGTTTTGTTCAGAGGCTTCGGTCGTCGGACTTCGCTACGTCGCCAATCCGTCAGCGTCAGTGTTTCGACGGTCAGTCTGGGTACTTCTACTGCTTGCCGGAGCAGCTTTCACCACGTATCAGATCCTGGATCGAATCAAGTACTACTTTTCGTATCCGACGAACGTCAATGTACGTGTTGAACATGTGCCGGAAATGCGTTTTCCATCGGTCACCTTCTGCAACGAGAACGTCATTACATTGTCAGGAGCAACAGCACTCGGTAACATCACGGCTTGTGCGATAGCAACAAGCTGTTGTATAAGCGATGTGCCAAGTCAATGGGAAAGCCAAAATTTCGACCCCCAGATCCCACATTTTTCAACCGATTTTAATGAAACTCAAAACCAAGAAAGATATCCGGAAAAAGACCTTACATACAAAATTTGGTTGATGTGGGACAACGGGAAGGGGGTCTGCGTGGGGAGGGCATTTTTCGTTACAGAAGACCGATCACGACCGTTTATGGCTCAAAACGCGTGTTTCCGCGTAAGGCAAGGCCTTTTGGGAGTCTCGATGCTAAAAAATAATGTTTGGAGGTCAAAACTCCCCCAAAACATGATTTTTGGGGGCTTGAATAGGTATTTTAAGCCAAATTTGCAAAATTTTCGAATCGCGATATCTCGAAAAGTACGCACTCGATCAAAACGAAATTTGAAGTGAAATTTCAGGTGCACAAATAAACTCCGCGAGTGGTCCAGCATTACAAAATTATAATTCAAGATGGCGGCGGCGCCATCTTAGATCTTTGCACAAACAGCAATAACTCAGCCGCCGATTAACGTAGATGAATAAAATTTTGCAGTAATGTAAACGTCTGTGACTGAAAATATGCCACTTGACCAAAATGGACAAAAATGATAAATTCAAGACGGCGGCGGCCGCCATTTTAAAATTTATTTATCGTTCATAACTCGTTTACTGTTGCACATCTTTGCACGAAATTTGGCATGTGTATAACGTTGGAAATCCTACATGCAGGTGTGCCAAAATATTAAACAAAAATAAAATTCAAGATGGCGGAGGCCGCCATCTTAGAATTTTGCACAAACAGCAATAACTCAGCCGCCGATTGACGTAAATAAACGAAAACAAAATTCTGCAGTAATGTGGACGGCTGCCACCGGAAATAGACCATTTGACCAAAATAGACAAAAACAATAAATTCAAGATTCAAGATATTTTTGTTCATTTTGGTCAAATGTCCCATTTCCGGTAGCAGCCCTTTATATTGCTGCAGAAATTCATTCATGTATACGTCAATCGGCGGCCGAGTTATTGCTGTTTGTGCAAAAATTTAAGATGTCGTCCGCCGCCATCTCAAATTGTATTTTTGTTTAATATTTTAACATACCTGCATGTAGGACCTCCAACATAAATACACATGCCAAATTTCGTGCATATATGTGCAATAGTGAACGAGTTATGAGCGATAGATAAAATTAAAAATGGCGGCCGCCGCTATTTTGAATTTTATCTATCGCTCATAACTCGTTCACTATTGCACATATTTGCACGAAATTTGACAATTACATTACGTTGAGATTTAAAATGCATGCATGCCAAAATATTAAACAAAAATAAAATCCAAGACGGCGGCGGCCGCCATCTTAGATTTTTTTTGCACAAACAGCACGAACATTATGCATTAGCTTGGACATTTATAGGGGGCCTATCTGGCTAGTGAAAAAGATTAAATGCCTAAGGTAATACATTAATTCGTGCTTATACCCGGTACTTTTTGGTTTTTGCCGTTTTACATCAGCGCTTATACAACATTAAATAAATTACTTGCAGTTTTTTTATACATAATGTTTATAAACGCAGCTATTTACGTGTGCGTGGCTTTTCATTCTAGAATTTAAAACCATACATTTTTCAGCATATGGTAAACTTTTGTTTTAGCACAAAATGAACGAAACTAGCTGCAGTATGGTCTTGGCTGTTTTTAATGCAGGTTATGCGGAAATGATTATGAAGGTTTTTCCACCTTTTCCCGAGCCAGGATTTTATCCGAACTTTACCGGTTACGACTTTGACGGCATCGACTGGTACAATGCTTACAAGGTGATGGCTCAGTCCCCCGAAGACGCCATAATCGCAGTAAGTTGGTTGAATTTAATTTGCATTGAACAATTTCTGCTTATTAACTTGTTTTTGATTTCCAAAGTACTGTGCGTTGTAGTTATCCCGAACACATGGAGCTGAGAGTTCGCGTCGTGTTGGACTGGAATAGCTTAAGCAGATATCTGTCTGCAATCAAAATTCGTCAAGTCGTCAAGTTGTCAACACGAACAATCAGAAATGACTCAAATTCAAGTCTTGCTTGCCCCTACAATTTTATATGTGGGCTATTAAAGTGCGTTAAACTATCTAATGCTCCTTTGAAGTTATGGCCACATGGCACTTTACAAATGTGTGAATTATCATTATTATTATTTTACCATTCCGCAATTTTTTCTGGTCTATTGACCAGCCATTAAACGTTATAATTTGTGTTAGCCTCTGCTGTTGTCTGTTGCTGGTCTGCTGATGAGATACGGCTGAAAGTCATTAGACGGCGCTCTGTTTTCCCTACTACTCTGTTACCCTATGGACACCCCAAAGTCCTCGACGATAATAGGTTTCGTTAGTTCTTTTTTTCTTTGTAGCGTAGTAGTGCCAGAACTGTGTGCCGCGCGGCACAGAGACGTCAGTGTAGGCTACTACTACTATTCGCATCTTTGCAGTCAAAGCATAGACCATTAAGCATGAAAGAAATCACGTGTTGTCTCAATTAGGTCTCCGTACCACCATCTCGCATAACGATCTCGCATAATTATGTCAAGAAATTGTATTTGGCACAATGTTTTATGTCGTTTTTGTCATATTGCTGCGATAGTATGTGTTGCTCGGTTTTTATTAACAAGTCATCCGCCATGAAACTTGTAACTGACCATTTTCAGTGTTGTGTTAATTCGTAACTTGTTATTATGATGGACGATTTTATTAGATAGGCGGTGTTTTTTATCTGCAGATATCTGTCATTTTTTTGCTGTCTGTTTTTGTCGTTATAGCGAATAAACGTGTTCATAATTATACTAAGCCTGCTCTAGGTTACTACAGCGGTCTTTCAGAACGGTTGGTCTATAAAATAAATTATTTAAAATTTTCATTTTGTAAGCACACAAGTCAGTGGCAATAGGTTGTGCGGGTTGTGCAGTGCACTAAGGCCCCCAGGCATTGAGGGGCCTTAACTGCCTCGGCCATACTTTTTTACGCGTCTGAAAATACAAACTATGAAACTACTGAAAATCCTGAGATAACGAAATAAGCCTACATTAGATGTGACGTATTTTGGTACTCTTTAGTGCGGCCTATGTTTATTTTGTCATACGTCTAATTAGTCCGCCCGCGGTATTCGGCGGGCTTATGTTTTACCGCGGATTTTTTTTCAAAGGGAGATCTTTGAGCTTCGTCGGTCGATCGCCATGAAATTTTGCCACATAATAACTTGCTTGAATTTTATAATGCAAGTTCAAAAATTTAGAGGCCTTCCTTCAAAAAATTTGGTGTTGGAAAAATGCAAAATTTTGCGCGATTTTAAACATTTTCAAAATTTGACCTCAGATTCAGCCACTGGCTGATATTGTGCACTTTAAATATGCACATATGCACAATATCTCCTGAATAAAAAAAAAAAATGTAAAAAAAAATTATTTAAAAAAACAATTTTTTTCACGTCGATTTCTCTCGCGTTTGGCAAAATAAGTTAGATGAACTTTGGCCTTTTGACTACAAAGTTTGGATTGTGATTTTGGACACACCGAAATCGACTTTTTTGAAGACGACATGTCGGCCCTGCTGCGCCCGGAAATTTTTACACGTGCTACAGACTGAATGAGCAAGTTTTGCCAGCGTATACTTCACTTGGAACAGGGGTTCCTCCGTCAATTTTTTTACAATGACCCAAAGAATTTTAGACCAGTGTCTAACCTGTCTTTTCTTTCCAAAGTATTGGAGAGGATTATACAGAGAAGACTTCAGGCCTATTTAGACGACAACGTGTTGATGTCTGTAAGACAGTCAGCTTACCGTCTGTATCACAGCACTGAAACGACTGTCACGAAAGTGTTCGACGAGTTGCTGCAGGCCGCTGATGAAGGGGACGTATCCGCCCTCTGTCTCCTTAACCTCACAGCAGCTTGTAACACCGTGGACCACGACCTCATGTTGCTGAAACTCGAGCGTCAGTTCGGCTTGCGTGGCATTGTGTTAAAGTGGTTCCAGTCGTATCTATGTGACAGAATATTTCAAGTCGTTTATAACGGTAGTACGTCGTATACTGTTCACGTC
>Ga0056128_1010285_pt1 | contig 11670 bp, 4 predicted proteins | sample WorMetLIZISLAND2_FD_71113 | JGI IMG/M metagenome (GOLD analysis project Ga0056128, IMG submission 71113) | Marine gutless worms symbiont microbial communities from Max Planck institute for Marine Microbiology, Germany - Olavius geniculatus... ... | reverse complement strand
CTGACCGACCCTCCTTTAGGGACTGACAGAGGCTTCCCGCTGGTGTTCGACCATCGCACCAACGAGGCGCAGTTCATCCGCCTTTTTCGAAGAAGAAGCCGTTGACCGCTACCTTTATGCCTGGGTGAGGACTGGTGAAGGACTAGCGCCCCGCCGGTTTTCAAGCCAGAATTTCTATGTTCCCGGGGTATATGCGTCATTGCGTTACATAATATAAAAAAGGTAAAAAAATTATTAAAACTTCTTTGCTGACGACGGCTGGCTGCCCGTCGCCGATGTCAAAAAGACACAATGAAGCAGAAATAACGCTGAGGCTTTTTAGGAACGGACGGAAACTGGAAAAACGGGAATCTTTCGCCACTTACCGACGAGTCGTTCGATCTGTTGATGGTCAATCCAGATGGCGAGCGGCTGCGGCGCGTGATGCAGTCGCCTTGATGACGCTGATGACGTCATACCCTCGTCAGGCAGTGCGAGGACGAGCGCCAACCACAGGGTCACCAGCCTCCGCAGCCGACACCGCCGCATCATCTTCGTTCACCGATCCGCGACCCCTGACGCTTGCCACACAGTGACGAGTCTACTCGAAGTAGGTGGATTTCTTTATGGACCGAGTCCGCCCAGCTCTGTGCCGTCACTGTATCCAGAGATCTTTTGGATAAAAGTCTGGCCGCACGTCAGTTAAATGAGTCGCCGGCTCGGGGAGATGTCCTTATTCCCAGAAATCGGACAGTCGGACTCGGCCTCGGACCCACTGGACTCAGACTCAGCGGCGCCGTGTGACTTGAAAGTAAGCCGAGCCGCTTCCATGAGAGGGTAGTCGATGGTAGACTAGAAAGCTGAAACTTAGTCAACGTGGTTCAGTTTGAGATGCGTGGTGGGTTACGCCAGCGACGTAGTGCTCTAGTCCGGCGACGTAATCGTCAGGACTCGGACGCGGACTCGACTATATCAGTGCTGTACGCTCAAGCTCGTGTGACGACAGAGTTTCGACGTCCGGTGGTCAGCTGACTGCTGGGTGGCCGGGCGGTGTGCAGTCGTCAGCGGTTACCACGTGCCATTGGGTGCAGGTGGCCAGGCCCACCACAGCGTCGAGTGTCGTCGTCGTCGTCGTAGTAATTCTCGTTAAGACAAACCGCCGCAGGCTCACTTCCACTCCGTGTAATCGTCGTCATAATCTGACTACTCGACTTCGATGAAAGACGGCGCCCGATCGCTAATGATGATGCAGCGAATATCAGGAGCCTAAAAATTAAACACAAACTCCACTTCCTTCGATCTCTCGCGGATTTGTTGGACAACTAAGCCTAGCGAATCGATCGAAAGCCGCCTACATGCGTGCAGAAAATCCGCAGTAAATTTACAAGACGTCGTGCAGCTTGTCGTACGACTTGTTGCACAGCAAGTCGACAACAAACCGTAGTACATGTAAGTGGAGGTTGAGCTTAAGTTCGCCGGTTGAATGATTCACGGTCGCATCCAGTAGGCGTCGAACGTCGGTCGCTTAGATTTCGTTGCGTGTTCTACGTCGCCGACGCGACGTTCTTCTACGCAAGTCGTTCATTCGGCTGTTGCGCGGAACACAAGTGACTGACGGACGCCTGTGTGTGTGTGTGTGGCAATAGAGAGACTGGCTGGCAATTTGCGCTGCCGCAGTCGCTGCTGACGTCACTGATACCCTAGCCACGCGCCACGCGCCGTCCGCAACCGCACGCGCTCTTTAGGTACAAACGTCTTGCTGCCCCCACCACGCGTTTAGACACGCAGGGATGCCGTGTCCCACTTTTTTTAATCAACGAATGCATTTCCAATGTAAAATTGTAAAAAGTTGCTCTTATAATTTCATCTGAAACATAGCTCCGATGATTTGGCAAAGAGAAAGAGGCGCAGTGGGGCGGGTGCCTTCTAGCGATGATGATGTAATTGTGTTCGAAGCATTTTTGGTCGAAAGCTTACAGTTATATTTTTTATTTTTTGTCCATACTTGTTTGTAGTTTTGCTTTACGGTAGGTTACGCGGCAGAGAAATTCACAAATTTACAATAATTATCAGGCAGTATTATGCTACTGAGCACGAGTCCCACATTGTATTGTAGGACTAAACCGACCCGCGAAAATTCGCGACTCTGAACTCACAGCAACATAATCTCGGTTTCATTCGGATCGACGTAAATATTCGGTATAATGACGCCATTGTTTCACCACAGTCGATTGCGTATTACTTCAAGCCATCTACTAGACACGGGGGTTCAAAAGTTCGTCGCATCTGACCTTGTAACGACTCGGTCTTGAAAACCTCGCGCCTCAGATTCAGCTCGCTGACTTTGCGCGCCTTATGAATTTCTACATTATTATCAAGTTATCTATCGCATGAACTGTACCTCTAACAAAAATTTGGTAAAATTTCATTTATTGGTTTTACCGCTTTTTGTGTCATTCGTGTGCATTTTATGTTTGTAGATTTTACGTTCTTTTTCCATCTTCCGTTATAACAATGTTGCAATGTTGCAACATTAAAGCCTTATAGAAGAATTTTGCGACAAATGCACGAGCAGAACATTGACCAGACCAGATCGATCTTCGTCGTTCCAATATGCCTTCAGAATTATATCTCGTATACTGCATGCATATTGTTTGCGAACGGATGTTCGTGGAACTTCACGTTCAATTTGACATCGTCGTCGTCATCGTCGTCAGCTGCTTGGCCTGCCGTTAAACATTGACCGACGACGAATATTAACGATAACCTTTGATCGTCGGCGATGAGCTGACAAGTGCTTGCTAAGCAGAAATAAATACGACAAACAGTTGGACTGTAGCCTGCCTCCCTCACTCGCCACAGTGCAGCCACTTGTCCGCAGCGTGAGGCGTAATTCTGTGCTGAAATTTAGGGATTCTATATAGACCTACTTGTAGAATTCATTTTGGCGATAAGGAAACATTGAGCGTGTACATTGTACAGTCGTACCCGTACGTAATAAATATGACACTGTGCAAACAGTTTTTGTTCAACAAAAATGTAAAGTCAAAAGTTTACGAACTCGCATCCACACTTATACACTGAAACATAACGCACAATTCTATCTATAGCAGAATAATGTCAATAGCTTTGGTGTTGTCGTTATGGAACAGCCATTGCGAGAGTTGACCCGGTTCATTTGATAAATGTATATAGCAGATGCATCCAAAACGTCAGAGAAATATAAAAAATAAACTTTAAAGGGAATTTATTTGATCTTAGCTTGATGACAAAAGTGATAAAACAGTACGAAGGATCGAAAACTGTAGTTGTGATGGACTGATAACAAAATTGATCGGAAGACTGCATAAATAAGCTGGACAAGATAGATAAAGTCTTTCTGCCAGCAAATTTCCCAACCTATTACATTAATTTACAATGTTTATTAAATATTTCAAGTTACATATTTGCTTCCTCGTCAAACCGAAAAAAACACCATTCTACTCTTTTTTGTGAAAATCAGAAGTCGTAATTATATGCAAAACACAAAACACTTGTAAAATGTTTTGCGCTAAAATATTTTGGAAAATGTTTTAGACCTGGTTACAAAGTGGGCCCTATAAAACATTTGCATATTTGTTATTTTTATACTTTTCGGGGAGGGTAAATTTTACGTCCCCCAGTTGAACTCCAAAATTATGCTCTGTGATGTCTGTCGGTAACGCACCACTGTGGTTAACGGTTAATATTTTGTTGACTTTGCCAACGACTGCCTAAAAGTTTTATGACTACACAGACAGACAGACACCAACCAGTCGATATCGTCACGTATGAGCAACTTTATAAATTCGCCGAAATAAATAAAAACGCATAAACAAAACACATAAAATTGATTTCTGCATTTAAATTACCATGTCTGCAAAATCGAAGTTCGGTGGCGTTTTTAAGCTTGATTGTTTATTTTGTCTCACAATCGCTCGCAAAAAGTTTTAATTAACGTGATAAAAAATATTAAGTTGAACATAATAAAGTTATTGCCGTAATTGTTGTACAAAAGTTAGTATTTTTTAAAAAAAACGATAGTTTGTTTTTATGTATGAAGGTTTTTTAAGCAAAGTAACACTACACTGATTACCAAACTATAAAATGTAATATACTTTGTGGACGCTAAGCGTACTGGGGACACTACCCCCAGAAAAATGGGGTGGACTGTAATGCTTTAACAAGCAAGCTGTATTTACAGTAAGTCTTAATTTGATAATTTAGTAATGCCCCCTTCCCTCAAATTTGTCAGCTGATGTACCAATCGCCATTTCGATGAAACGCAACAGTCGGTCGTAAATTAGTTTACTTCAACCCGCGATATGAAGTCCGAAATTCTTGTCTTTTTCGCTGGTTTAAAAGTGGTTTTGATGTGGGATTTTTCGTGCTTACATTTTCATCGCACCGTGAACTTTCAACGCGGCCACAATTCAATTGACTAGCGACAGAATAGCCACAAGTACATAGCGCGTCAGTAGATCGCTGCCTGATAGTGTTGTGCGGTGGGACAGATTAAGTGCGAAACTATCACGGATGAGGTTTCGTCCCGACTACGCGCCAGGAAAAAATGGGACACTGTGGTATAGCTTTCTTAGTTCTTGAAGTGTGATACCTCGATAGTTAAAGAAGGAAAATGAGTCGCGCAGAGTGTAGTGGCAAGTGGCAACCCGCTGGTCTCGAATCTCGATCAACGAAGTTACTGTACGCCGGATGAATGTACAATAATTTAATAAAATGGAATAATTGGGCAAAATCATTGACACTAATCCATGTCGTTGTACCTCGCGTGTCAATTTGCTTTAACATGCAATCTATTAATTGATCATAATTGTCTGAGCGGCAAAGTTACAGTACTTCAAGGTTAAACCGTTCGGTAGTTTAAAAAATGAGACTGTTTAAAAGTGTGACGGTTTAAATGATCAGGTCCGGATATAAAGAGTCAGGTTTTCAAACATTAACAGATAGTCGAAAGTAGCCTAGCTGAAACGTCTTTACCTCCTCCGGCAGTGTTCCAGACGCTCCAGCGCAAATTTTGACCGGCGAGGTGTCGTTTTAACTGCCACGGCGTCTCTCGATCCCGTGCGAATGTGGGATTTGTTAGGACTCGGGCCGATCCAGCTTCCTGAGTAATGGAGGACGTAATTACAGGCAGGACCGCCCAACGGCGCTGAGCGAAGACCTGCTGAAAGGCGCAATGTTTCATTAACAGATCGTTTATGGTTCTAATCTTCACGACGCAGCGTCCGCGGCAACATCCAAGCGCAGATGACGGACCGGTATTCATATACATGGGCCAGAAGGTATGCGCGCCGTCACAGCGTTTTAGAGATGCTCGATTAAACCGAATAAAATCCGGGTCGAATTGACAATTTATGAGCCTTCCTCACTCGTCGCCACTCTAAACTGCTGTCGCTAAGACCACAGTTGTGTATGCCCCATGATCTACATTTTGTAGTATATTTAAGACATAGCTAAGTCGCGACTATGAATTCTTCAGAACTAGAAGCGATTGGAGAACAAAACCCTCTGCCGGAAAATCTGCATGGTTTATTCAAACGTTTAACTGCAACATTCTGTATAGTGCTGACTGCTGACATGTAATATATATTGTTATATCCCGCCAAAGTTTTAGGATTAGAATTTAGAAAATTAGATACATGTACGACAAAGGGTTGTCAATTTCTTAACCCATAAATAACTTGTTTTAATATAAGACGCTTCGGGTTTTTCCTGAATTTAGGGAATCCAACAGTCGTATTTATTATTTTTTGTGGCCTATTCTTTACCATTTTTGAGGTTGGGATATTAAATTAAAGGTAAGAAAATGGGTTTGGCCTGGTGAAGATAAGAATGAAATAGAAATTAAAGGTTTAAAGAAAAATGTTTTAAGCTCCATAATTTGTCTAGCAAGTTTCACCTGGTCTTACTTTGTTGTCCCGTTTTAAGATACGTTCATATTAGTTTTTTTTGCTGTACGCAGTCTTTCACTTCTATTCTGGCCACCATTTGAAAACGTTCTTCTATGTCCAGGTCGCCTGTGTCATCAGTTGCGTTTTTGACAGGCGCGATGATATCGAAGCACATTAATACCCCGTTTACACGATGAAGCTGGCTCGACTAGCTGGCTCTAATTAGCTGGACGAGCCAGCTCGATGTTTGCTTGATCGTGTAAACGAGTAATAACGCTACAGGGAACCGAGCCTTGCACGCGCAAACGCGGTAAAAAACATCACGTGCGCTGAACGCGTGATCAACATTTTTCTTCAGCGTTCGACTTTCTGAACGCTGTGGGTGGCCGTTCACCTGCAGTAACTGCAAATTGCCGTGAAACGTCTTTTGCATTGGGCCGCGGCTGCTATGCTTTATTTGCATCGTGTGCTTTTTTCTACAGTAGCTTCCGCTACATCTTTGGATCAGTTGTCCGCTGATTTAACGGAAAACTGCTTTTAATAGTCGATGTTTGTTAAATGCAGGCTTAAACCTGAAGTGCTTATTTCAGCCAGCAGCAAAACTAAAGCAGTAATAAACAGTGCTAAAATAGAATAATAAAATAGCTAAAACTGATACTAAACATGATAAAAATATTAATAATATATCTTAGCTTATATTCTGTATGTTTTTCTAAATCTGTGGTCTCGACTTTCGAAACAGTAGGAGCCTATACGCTCCAATGGTGTAAGTTTGGATGATGCAGCTATCCCATCTCTAGCGGATGAGTTCACGTCGTCACGAAGTCTTGTTCGAAGGTCTACAGCTCACCAGTCAGTCTGTCTGGACGTAGGTCCGTAGTTGAGGCGCGCCTATAGCAGTGACGAGCTAATTATGACGGTCAACATGACAACGCAGTAACATCACGAATACCCGACGGACATTTTTCCCCGCGGTCCAAATCTCATAGCTTTCTAAAATATGTTGATTTGCTGTTTGGTATTATGATTTTGCATAAATCTATTTTTTCTCGCACCGAAGCCACTGTAGTTTTTTTTACATACGATTACAGAATATATATTAGGCCCCCTACTCCATCATTATTGGCAATAAAGTCCCAAGCCGTAGCCCATAGCCGAATTTTTGTGCCCCAAAAATTCGCCGCGGCAAACAATTAGAACATTTAATTGTTTGAATTTTATTTTATTTTTTTTCACTTAAAGAAAGTCACATTTATCACAACTTCAAATTTACTTCATAGTCCTACATATAACCAGACGTAGAAACTACAAAACAATTTTTTTGTTTGTGAGTCGGTTGCAGTTTCAACTATCGAACAGTTGTAAATTGGTTTGAAAAGTTTTCACTGGGCGATTCTGTCCTGTGATAAGTTCTCTAATCCGGATATCACCCGACAATTCATTCTATTTATCTAGATTTTCAAAAAAATATTATTGAAAATTTAACTGGCAATAATGCTTGCTATTCAGGCCACGCGAAACTCGTAATAATAGTGAAAAAAATTTGTTGTAAAAATGCCAAAACGGGATTTTGTTTGGGAGTAAATTGCGTCCAGAGGGATTTATTGGCCTCGTTTCCCCACGCCGGCACCGAGGCGGTAACAGCCAGACGCCAAAAAAGACTTTTAGCCGCCGCAAGCGACGATTTACGGCAGTTTATCCAACCGGTTCAGATACGTTGACCAATCACGATACAGTTCCCATAATCATAATCATTATCATTATTATCGTAAATGGGTCTAGCGTGGCATAAATGGCAAGCTTATTTCTAGGACGACGCCAGTAAAGTGTCACAAAGTGACTGGTAAAAGTCCGCATATAAACGACGAAACGGCAAAACTGCCACAGAATCTTAACTTTCATCAGCTTTTCGCTCGTCTTACATTTGACTTGTTTTCGCAGTGAAGCAGCCATCATAAGCGACAAATTTATTACGCCACGGTGTAGCATCTTTTCCTGCTTTAGTCGTTGAAAGAGGGCGATAAAGGGAGACAGCTATCTGCCACTCGCGGCGACCTCGTCATCAGCCCTACTGTCACGTATACTTTGGTGTCCGGTTATTCGCCGTACAGCGGGACCCAAAGCCTGGAATCACCTCCTGGCAGATATGGGAGTCAGTCAACTTTTAAAAAAGTGCTCTGAAGACGTTTTTTGTTTTGTCGACTTGTTGTACATTCCTGACTTTTCGTTATAGTATTGGGCTCGTTAGAAATTGTCGTTAACATTACTATTATTATGAGACGGAATTGCTTTAGCGCAAGCGACTTCGCCTTTAGCTAACCATTTTTCTGTCGTCTGTCTCTCTGTCTGTCGTCTATCACACTCGTGCAGTCTGCTTAAAATGTTCGACGTACATGTATTTACATGCTATTTGACGGGTACACTTGTGGTGTCTAAGATATATTGTGTTAAATAAGGGTAGGGCCTACATGACCCCCAGAAGAAAAAAAGATTTTAGAAGTCGAACTCCCAGACAAACCATGCAATTGCCAATTGCTGCTATCACTTGGCGAATACAGTTATTCTGTTTCTAGCAAATTACTGTGGTGTTTGTTACAATTACTTATGGTCCGTGCGCCTGCTAAACCGGTTGGGTATTGCGAACATTCGCGCGCGCAGGTCCGGGCTCGTATGGTTTGTAGATCCGTCGACGCGAACACGTATTTTGCCCTCGACCTTTTGCTTCAACACGCCGTTCATCTATAAGCTTACCGACGTTTTCGCGGCGTCGGCAGCGTTAAGCGTCACATAACGACAAACAGCATGCAGTCGGTTCCGCGTTATTGCTTACGACTTACGAGCGTGCCGGTGTCAGGGGTTAGTGACGTCACAGTCGAAGCGGAAGTAGGCGTGGTCAGATTTGACGGACAGACGGACAGACCACTCGGCATAATGCAATAGGCGTCGACGTCTCACAGATCCGCTTACAAAGTCTCGAGCGGCATATATTAAGCTCAAACTCCACTACTTTAATTTGTTGTGGAATCGTTGGACGACAATTCGCACAACGAGCTGTGCAAGACCATCTTGACGTGTTGTTGGATTGATCGTAAACCTCAGCATTTTTGGACTTGTCGTAAAATTGTTGCGGATTTGCGTGGCTTGCACAGCAGCATGTTGTACACTCCACAGCAAGTCGATTTGTGTGGAGTTTAAGCTTACGTCTAGTCATCGACAACGTGTACCGGCGACAGAAAAAAATAAGTCTCAGTGGAGAAGAATCTGCGATTTAACATTTCTTATACATTTCGGTACATTTCGGTTTTAGTCTGCCACATGCCAGACTGAAATACAAAAAAAGAAACCGGATTTGGTTTTGTTTCTGTTTTATTTCCGATCCTGGCGACCGATCGGAAGTCGAAACTACCACCTTGCGATCGCGATTAGGCCTACAACACGAGCCACACTCTGTGGTCAACTGGCTGCGATACCACCTGACCAGACGTATCTTTGTTTACTGATTGCAGTTTGTAACTGGGGTCGTCGTAACTCGTAACCCAGCTATTTCATTGGTGACGCTGCACAGCCGTCAGTTTCCTTTTATCAAATCTCAATGACTGTGTTCCACAATCACTGACATCTCGCGTGTCGTGTCCCGAAAAAAACAGACGCAAGCGGTCCCTAGCTGTATCTCTGTCTTTTAGGCTGTCGTTACATGTAAAATAAAAACATTTTCGAAAACATTTTCGCAGATGTTTTGCGCTTCTTTTACGTGCACATTTAAAACTCCTGCATAAGATGTTCGATGATAAAATATTTCGCAAACACATAGGCTAGAAAACCCACAGTGAATAGAGTAAAAAACCGCCTAATTTTCTGGCGGATGCAATTGCTAAAATGTTTTATTTTTTGCAAATGTTTTAACGTAAAACATTTTTGCAAATGTGTTATTCGTTACATGTAAAAAAGCAATGCATTGGCAAATTATTCTAAATAATTTTGAAAATGTTTTTGTTTTATCACGGCTTAACGTTTGAATTTCGCTATCGGCTTATCAATTTCTGACATTCTCTTTTAAAGCGGCGACACAGTTTTATTACACTTAATTTAGTAGCATTGAGAACTAAATGTGTGTTTTATTATCACAGTTTTACAATAAAATATTTTTGAAAAATTAAGATATTTACTACTGAAACAGATTGAAACGTAGTTAGAAATATAGCTCTAGTATTTGTGAGCCTTAATTGACCGAGAGCATGGCATTATTTTGTGCAAAATTTAACCCCATTTTTACACCTTTTAAAATACAAAAAAAGTTTTACTGAAAAATGTAAAAATGCCGAATGTAATGCAGAGAATCTTACTCATTCGCGCTCAGATATTCCCGAGTTTAAACGGTGGAACGACATTTCAAAATATTATTGCGGGCAGACTACGATACAATGTGAGTTGTCGTTCAATTGTGTGGTCCAACTACATTTTGCAGGAGCTATGCCCCCGCCGTGCCTTACGAAATGGTATGCGGCCACATATACTGGCCAATCACGTTAATTAAAAAAACTTTACATATTGGCATATTGCGCAGAAATATTTCCCCCTTATTAGTTTTGACACCACGACACACTTGCAAAACTTTTAAAAACTTTTTATTTTCAGTACAATGTGAATGGTTTCGAGCTTTACTTTTGTTTGACGTATTTTACTTACTGAATAGGCTTATGACCTGGTTACCATTTTCGGTGCAGTCGAAAATGGTGATAGTGCCGTACTCGTAATGTGCGATTTTATTTTACATACATGACAGTACGCCAAAATATTAAAAGATAAAATAGAACATTACTTTTGCAGCGCGTGTTCTTCGTCAGATGATTTTCAGTTTTATTTTACTTCACATTTCTTGTGGTCAGTTTTTGCCTTTTTAGTTAGGCTTATTTCTCTCGTTGATTGACTTATTGATCAACTCAGACCAATCACAAGAGCAAACTACGTTTCTAAACAAATTCTCGAAGTTGTTGTCTGGTATCCCACACAGCACGTAACCTCGTCTCATGTAGTTTGCGCGGCTAACTATATGCTAAACGAATGGAGCGGCGACTCGGTAGAGAATTTACACCGGCTACAGGTCGATTGCTGCGGTGCGAAGCAGCTCAAATACCGTTTGCGGGTTGTTTTGTCGTCAGATAGACTGACAGACAGACACGCCTGTGCGTCATTAATTAGTTTGTTCGGAGGACGCGAAATTATGCGAAATCACGTACGATAGATTGCTAATGAATGGGGGCGACACATGATGCTATTATTATGACCAGGGTGGACCAAAAAAACTATTTGTGAGCGTTGACAACTTAGCGACGGTTAGTGGTGGATATGCATGTAACATGTCAACTGCTTGCAAATTGTGCTTAGAAAATGCGTAAAACTTTCATACCAAACTGTTTTTAAATGTTTTTTTTGCATAATTTGCATAGATTATTACCACCCGTGTAATTGTGCTAAATTTGACATCAACTCGTGGATTTCACTCGATTATTCATTTATCATATAGTTAAACAACAATATTTTGTACCACAAGTAATGCGGAAAAAAGCTCAACCATCGGTAAAGGTAAAGGTTGTCAATTTGTATAGCGCATCGTCGTGTACGACGTACACCTCTAATGCGTTTTTCGTCACTAACCAGAGCCGTCGATCGCACAGCCGCCGCGTGCAGCCTGCAAACACAGGCTGGCGCACCGGCCGGCCAGGCAGCCCAGTCAGCTGTACAAAGGTCCCCACCTTCCGTA
>Ga0056128_1010284_pt1 | contig 11670 bp, 9 predicted proteins | sample WorMetLIZISLAND2_FD_71113 | JGI IMG/M metagenome (GOLD analysis project Ga0056128, IMG submission 71113) | Marine gutless worms symbiont microbial communities from Max Planck institute for Marine Microbiology, Germany - Olavius geniculatus... ... | reverse complement strand
GCAATTTTTGGATGCAGCGCACATTTCAACACTGAATTGCGACGAAATGGCTGGCGATAGACCAAGACAATCTGCGTATGAAATTTTCAGCATTCAACGTAGATTTTAGCAGTTTAAGTCCCGACCCCCTAGGTTCAAGGAGGCCAGCGCAGGCGGGCGTCAATGACAGCTACCCCTCTAAAAGTGGTTATTTTACCGCAATTATCTCGTGTAGCGTGAACACGGTTGTAGATAAGTCCATACATGCTGCTTATCATAACAAGCACTGGTGACAGGCTTTTTAAATTTATCAAGATCGATGACCTTGAATGACCTTAAACCCTAAAAATTTTGATTTAACGTGATTTTTTGGCGATTTTTGGCTGCAAAAGAGTGAATTACGACGAAATGGATGAAGATAGACTACGATTAACTGCGAACAGGAACTGCTATAGGCTTTCGCGCGTCTCGTGATCTTTGCTAAAATTACTTGTTTTCACTGCTATACTCTGCATTATTGCAATTATCTGAGTGATCGCTGAAGTTTGCATCACATCCCAAACGAGTCGTTACAGTATTGCTATAGATGCCAATTTTTGGAAAGCTTTAGAATAAACGAGTTCAAGGTCATTGTGTATTATGTCTTGTAACTCTCAGTAATTTCTAAAGCTCACTATAGTTTTCACAAAGCTTGTAGGCATAGGGTGTGATGGTTAGCGTGTATTTAGTTACGCTAAACTTATCACTGATTTGGCCAGTGAAAGAATAATTAACAATTGTTTAATATTAGATGAAATTATAAAAATTGGGGTGGGGGCTTACTTTATATAGACCACCCGGCAGGTTATATAAATTATACTGTCAACAGTGCGTCACTTATGACGTGGCAATGACGTCAGAGAGCCGCAGAGCCGCGTGTCAACAGCGTCAAAAGCCTTTCGACCGACGTACAGGCGGCAAAGACGTTACCAGCCTTCGTCAACACAGCACCCAACCTACAACAGCAGTAATCAAACACAATAATTAAACTGTATGCGTTAAGCTGTGCCACTGCCTACATCTACCGACAGAAATTGAAACAATACTGCATGCGATCTGTCATGGACGAATAAAAACGTTGATGTTAATCACATTAATTTTAATTTTTGACTCGGTTAAGATTTTAGCAGTTTTTTTCAGTTGATGGAAATGAGTTAATTTTTTGTCTGCATGAACGCAACATATACAATTCAGTATAACGCTAAAACAAGTAAAACCACCGTTCAAGGCTAAGTACTGCCCGCGGGTATCATGAAGACTAAAAACGCACAAAAACGATGTGAGTTTGACCTTCGACCTAGGCCTATGATCTTAAAATTCAATAGAACGCTAGAGCTTGTCGGGGTACATGTTCATGAAAACATTCTTCAAGCTAAATACAACGGTACACAAGTCACCGCGTTGACAGAGAAACAGAGAAATAGAGAAAGAAACTTAACGACTGACAACACTGAAACAATATTGCCTAGCCGTCGATTTCGCAGGCTTTCGCAGTCGCAGCGCTATGGCACATTATAGCGTACGGTGTTCTCCCATTTCACCTAATCCCGTTTGGCCTAATCATAATCGTCTACGCCTAATATTGTTTCGCCTATGGTTACAATTAAGGATAGGGTTAAGGTTAGTGGTTAGGGTAAAAGTTATAGTTAGTTTTAAAGTTAAAATTAAGCGAAATGGGGGTAGGGGTCTACTCCGTAGCGTACCCGATGCCGGATAGTTGCCAGACGCGAATGTCAATGCGTCTTCTCCTGGCCGTGTAGTCGTACGCACACGGCACACATTCTGCCGTCGAGTCCACTCGACCGCCGCGGTACGTCAGCACGTTCAGCTTGCCTCGCCCCACCGCCGTCACGCCGGGATCGGTGGCCGGCGACGGTAGACCGCTGACCGTCAACGCGTTTCTGTGACGGGGGGCCGTCACGAAAAGGTCGGTGGCGGGCGACGGTGGACCGCTGACGGTGAGTGTGGCCGGCTGCGCCAGGATGACGTCGTCAGCGCCGGCCGCCGTGGTCGAGACGCCGGCTCGCCGGTTGGACGTGAATGCCGTCAGAACTACCACGTCACCGACTGAGATCAGGTCCTCCAGGGAACCGTCGGCACGCCGAGCTTCCGACACCAGCTGGGCATCCAGTCTTACGACCTGTTGATGTTACATATTTAACAGATAAACAACTAGCAATCTGTCTCCTTGCAGTTTTTACAGTTTTGTTTTCAATCGGAAAATCTGCACCGTTTTTAATACTTTGACTCTTTTTTTAGCAAAGTGGAAATTTCAGGTCGGCGTCAAAAAAGTTATTAGGCCTACACGTTTATAAAGATGTGCAGTTTGCACGAAATTTGGCTTCTGGTGGTATATGACTACCTGTGGCATATTTTATTTCACCTATAGGCCTAAGTCAGCGGTTTCGGTTCTGTGAGAGGTCGAAATTTGGCCACTTTTACTGAAACTATGCGTCGTCGTTAACACCAAAAGACTTTATTACCGTTTAGCCTGTGATCAGTTTGTGCTGTTGATTATGATAATGATGATTGTTGTGTGTCGCCTGACGTCACCTGCATGGTTAGTGTAATGGTCTGCGTGACGGCCGAAGATGGAACGTGGATGGAGACGTCCGGGTCGGTGGTCGACTGGAACAGGCCACCTGGCGGACCGACAACGAACACGTCCTGCTCGCCGTAGACTATAGCTCCCTCTCGGTACTACTTCAACAACAACTAATACTGGGGCTACTACAAGCGTCGTTGTAGACTATAGCTCCAGCGTCACGATGATGACGTTGTTGTTGTTGTTGTTGTTGTTGTTGAACTGGATGACGCTGAAGTGACGCTGACGCTCCGTGTTGTGGTGATAGTGGCAGCGCTGGTAGAGGACGTCTGGACGCTGACAAGTGCGCGCCGGTGGCACGTGACACAACGTCACGCCGGTCACGCGCACGTGACGTCATAACGTCATCACGGTCACGCCGGTCACTCGCACGAGACTCTGCTGTCTCGCCCTCCATCTCACCACTGATATACACGTCAGTGTCATATAAACACGTCGTAAAATACAGACGCTACATTTTTATAGATTTGAAAAAAACAGAATCGTCCGTCTTTGTATCTGAAAATCGCCATTAATTACTATCAAGATTAAGTCGAATCATGTCGCTAATTTTAACCGACAATATTGCTTATTCGAAAAAAGTACTAACACTACTAAAGCACTAAAACCTACCAAAGACGAGTCTTCCATTAACTGTAAAAAATGCGTCAAAAATGCACAGTATTGGTGTAGATCGTACGGTGTTAAGGTGTCGCCAATGAGTGGTTGCAGCAGCTGTCGATTGAGTAAAGCTTCGAGGTCGTCGGCAATGCGCTTCAGCTTCGAGTCCTGCACGTTTGTCGGCAGAAATTCGAAGTCGTCCTCGCCCAATGACAGCTCGTCGCCGACCGCTTCGTTGACAGTGACTGTGTCACTACATCGGTCGTCGTCGTCGTCGACGTTGTCGGCCTCATTCCAACAGAACAAAGACTCATCCGACCTTACCTCGTCCTCGCCGCCCGCAGCCCAACGCCCGCCGGCTCTCGACATGCTCGTGTTCTGCCCCAGGTCGATCCAACTTCCGCCGGCCTTTGAGGTTTCCTCGTTCTGCCCCAGATCGATGCCGGCAGCTGCCAGCCGACCAACATTTGCCAGCCTAGAACCGCGAAGTGTGCCAGTCGTCCAGCCGTCGTCCGCCGTCACCCCGCCTCTGCCGGCGCCATCTCCGCGCAAGTCGGTGACCGACCTCGACCGATGGTCGCTTAGTGGCGGCCTCTGGTGGTGTCGAGTAGGCAAACTGTCGTCTCTGTGAGCTGGTCTACCACCACGGCGCCGTCGAGTCGCTTCGTCGGCGGAGAGTGGAAATGGTTCACGGGCAGCAGCATCACGACGTTCCGCCGAGTCTCGAACAGCTGATTGCGACCGGCGATTGGAGAACGTCGACGACGAGTTGATGATGTCGTTGTTCTGATGATGTCTAAGTGGCGCCGGCGGCGTAGAGGTCAGCGCAGTAACAGTCCGGTCGTTCTCGCGGTCAGCCTTTCTTCGAAATAGTCCACGAACGCGTCGGCCGGACTTTGCCGGGGACGGCGGTAGAGGGGGTCGGTAGAGCAGGTCGCCGTTCGGTGTCGCTAGTATCGGCGAGGTGTAGACAACGCGCGTCGACGGATCTGCTGACACGACGAACGTCGGCAGCGGTCCGTTAGCGACCAATGGATCTTTCCTTCTGGAGGTTGCCGCGGTGGGTTCGCGACGACCTCGTCTACTGCCATGCTGCTGGCGCCGCTCTGCCTTCGGCGGCTTGAGGTCGTTGCCGGCCACGTTCAGCGTCACAATGCCGGACATTCGTTCGAGGACTTTGGGCAGGGAGCGCAGCGCGTTGTCACTGACATCCAGGAGTCGCAGACGAGTGAGTTGTGCGATACTGGAAGACAGGTGCGTTATACGATTACCGGCCACACTGAGCGCCTCCAGAGCCTCAAGCTGGTACAGCCCGCGGGGCATCTCCGTCAGCCAGTTACCTGCGTGTTCAGTCAACAACAAGCATGCCGCTATCGTATCATACATTTGTTTGAGATAGCCCAATAGCTCACAAATTACAACTGTATGACAATGAAAAAATGACCTACGGTGGAACTAGAAAAATATGTCGGCTAAGTGTCGACATGATGTTTAGCCGTCCGCCTAGCTATATACTGCATTGCACAAAATAACCCCGACCTTCAAAGCTTTGACTTCTTGAGCTGAAAATTGGCACAACAATTACTGATATGCTAGAAAACGTTCAAAACGTTTACACCAATTCAGGTTTTCTACGCATTTTGTTTTCACGTTAGGGATTCAATATGGAACACAGTATGCGTTTTAGACTTTAGTCTTATCTTTCACTTAATAACTGGCAATGTAGTAATAGTTTGTCACTCTATTGCAAACATTAATTTGGAAAAAAGCAAATAATGAATGTATTCGAACTCGAACTTGTAAGTACCAATACGCTTAACACTAGACCAATGTGAGTATTGCTTGCCAGCTCTGCTACGGAACAAAACATAATACTTAACTTATTTATACGTATTGTATGTGCAGGTATGTACCGCAGTGCATAATAGCGTCACAATGTATAGTATTGTAAACCGTGTCCACAAAAAACTACTCTTATTTTTGACAACTTTGGCTAATATGAATCGATTGTATTATGTTTTTAGTCCGCCCCGAAGCGATAGCTTGCAAAGTGAACTTAAGTTTTAGCCCAGATGTTTTTTTTCAACGCGAGATCTCCGAGATGCGTAGGCCGACCGGCGCAAAATTTTGCACAGTGGTCAACTAGGCCCAATTTTATAATGCCGGTCCAAAATTTCGGGGGGGCCTTCGCCAAAAAAATTTTGGGGGTTAAAAGCATGCAAAATTTAGCCCGATTTCGGGCGACTTTGAAGTTTAGCGGCGAATATCTCCGGAAGAGATGAAGATATTCAAAATCGGATAAATATTTTATCTACCGCGATTCTTCGTGCGTTAGGCGAAACAAGTCCGGTAAAGTTTGGTCCAGTGACCTTGGAAATCTCGATGTGAAATCGTACCCACCTAAAGCGCATTTTTTGAAAGAGCATATTTTGGGCCCTAGGGGTGCTACGCCCTCAAATTTTTATACCCGCTATAATAACCGTCTTACTAGCGCACTCCACACCGGGGACGGGGGCCCTCTTACAATTTTTGTAAAGAGAGTAAAAGTTGGCTCAAAATGTAATAAAGGAGCGCTTATAACTTCGGAGTTAGGGGGTGTAGCCCGACGAAACTTTGGCACTTGACGTATCTCTAGGTTGGGTGTTAACGCAAGTAGTATACAACATTTGGGGGCACTGCCCCTTTAAAATTCAGGAAAGCAAAAAAAGTTCAAAAATCGGTGCGATTTACGACAACATTTGAGTTTGAGCGCAAATGTCTCTGGAGCCGATGAAGATAACGATATCGGCGTTGAACAAAAAAATGGTGAACTTCGGTCCACTACGAACAAAGTTAAAGCGCTCATGTTGACCTACCCTAAGTCGACAATGCGCGCTGGGCATATGCCAATGCATTTGAGTTCGGGCCACGTGACTTTGGTGACGGGAAAATTTTACCCCCCCCAATTTTCCCTAATCGGACTTAGGGCGCCGGGCAAACTCACGTTGGGCTTTGCCCCAAATTTCTAGGCTGTTTATGTTTTGCTACAATTTTTTGTTCAACGCAAAATCTCCGAGATGCGTCGGCTGATCGGCGCGAACTTTTGCACGGTGGTTACTACTTGGCCGAATTTTATAATGCCGGTCCAAAATTTCGAGGGACCCACCCCCAAAAAATTTGAGGAGCCAAAAACATGCAAAATTTGGCCAGATTACGGACGACTTTAAAGTTCGGCCGCAAATATCTCCGAGACCGATGAAAATATTCTAAATCGGACAAGTATTTGATCAACGGCGATTCTTCTCGCGTTAGGCGAAACAACCTAGGTCAACCCCGGTCCACTATAATTACGGAGATCTCGATGTGGAATCATACTCACCCAAATCGACTTTTTCGGAAGACCATATCTCGGCCCCATTTCGCCTGAAACGTGTTTCTGCACTATACTTCGACGAAAATGTAAATGCTAAACTGTACAACTTTTCGTAATAGGCAGAAAAACGTGCTCAGACGTAAATTTTGATTTAAAAGACAGATTAAAAATATTTCTATTTGGCAGTTTTATTTTAATCCTACTGACTTTATTCTCAGTGCTGCAATAATCACATTAGCGTATACCGTCGGCATCGATGCGTCGCAGACAGCGCATCGTGACTACGGACAGTCGACGCAGTCGGTTAGCGGCAACGTTCAATCGCTCGAGGTTTGGCGGTCCGGCGTCATCCGGGAACGAGTCCAGAGCATTGCGCTGCAGGTTGAGTTCGACCAGTCGCGCCAGTCGAGACAGGGCAGACGGGAGGGTCGTCAGAGAGTTGTCGGAAACATCGAGCACCACGAGACTGGCAGTTCGACACACTGCATCCGGCAGCGTGTCGAAGCGGTTAGCGGCCAGCCGGAGCTCACGCAAACGGCCGAGACGCGCCAAGTTGACCGACAGATCGTTCAGCCGGTTGTGACTGACCTCCAGCGTCTCGAGGCGACTCAGCTGGCAGACGCAGTCTGGAAACACGTCGAACCCGTTGTCAGAGATGTTGAGGACGCGCAACTGCTGCAGACGACCGAGCGATGGCGGCAGATCCCGCAGACGATTTCCAGACGCGTCGAGGACGCCGAGCGCCGTCAGCCGTCCGACGTCATCCGGCAGACGGTCAAATCGGTTGCCAGCAACACGCAGCGTGCGCAACGACTGGGCCAGTGCGACCGGCAGGCGAACCGGCAGTGCCGTGAGACGGTTACCTCGTACATCCAGCTCGGCTAAACGCACACAGTTGACCAGTGAGTCGGGCAGTGCGACGAGCTCGTTGTTGCCGACGTCGAGAAGACGCAGCCGGCGCAGGGCGGCGACGTCTGCTGACACGCCGCGCAGGCGGTTGCGAGCAGCTCTCAGCACCTCGAGACGACCGAGGGCGAACACGGAGTCAGGGATGTCGCGAAGATCGCGGTCGCTGAGGTCGAGTTCCAACAAGCCGAAGCGATTGACGGCTACCGACGCCTGCTGTTGCTGCTGGTTGCCCACCGCCGTATCTGCTGCGTTATCCCTGGTACGATTCATCTCGTCGGTGTTCGTCGTCGTCGCGTCGCTTTGGCTCATACGATGACGACTACGACGATGACGTTGACGGGACGACGAGTTGCAAGCGTCGTTAGTCGTCGCACGACGCTCGGTGGGAGACTGAGTGCGATCCTCACGTCTTTCCTGAGACGCCGCTCGTTTTGATTTCAACAGCCACGACATTAAGCCGCTTGCGACTGTATTCTCTTCATTCATAACCGCACACAAATATACACACAGAACTACACAGTACACATAGGCCTGCAGGCTGACGGAGAACACTATTACTGAACCATTAAGTGCGTGAACTCTGAACTCACTCGTCTTCGGTTCAACTTAAATTACTTAAATTCTCTCCAAGTATAAAGCGCTTTCAGAGTCCTTTCATCCAAGGTGCCCCTTATCGCTTGACCAAAGATTGAGCAACAATCACCAAGTTACTGAAGTCAGCCCCAGGGTGGATATAGCTTAGATCGAATTTGCGATCGGGAGGTCGTGATTTCGACTCCGCTATTAAACAACAACTCTGAGCATGAGTACAATAATTGGTACCGGCCAAAAGGTGGTAATGCTCTGCGGCTGGGAGGGTAAGTGTTTGTCTGCAAAACTAGCCATGCATGATAATAGAGCTTGCGTTCTATCCACCTATGGACTCAGTAGTTAGAAAGAGAGATGAGCCCCCCCCCGCCCATGCTCTATAAAACAGCTCGGTTTGCATTTTCTCAGCCACCAGTCATCCTGCACCGAGTAAAATGCTGCAAAAATATTAGGCTAATTTGCTTAGACTGCTCACAAACAGTTCAACACACTGGCAATTGCGTTGTCATCTGATTTCAAGACAAGTAGTCATCTCTGGAATCAATTCAATCAACACTTTTAACACAACTTTTTTCTACCTGTATAACTGTACTTTTTGCTAAGATTTCGTTAATAGTAAGAATGAAGCAATCTTGCGTTTTTACAACATTATCGTGCAGCGCCGAATACTTGTCTAGTCGGATATAATGGAATTGAAACAAAATTCGCGCAATTTAAAATCGAACAAACAATTCTAATCACTTCTGCAGCTGTTATACATCGTAATGTTTGACTCGCGACCGCGAAGCTACTTACCACGTAACACAGTTCGAATGTTCGCTCTGCTCTGCAATCGTTTGCTGACGAGGAAGGTTTTTCAAACTACGTCGTGCGTCAAAACGCTTGGCTTTGCTACACTATGATGATGATGATAATGATGACGCTACGACAATAACGAAAATCATCTGCATGGGTATCGCAGAGCGACGTCGTACTTGTGTATAGGCCTACTACTCTATCGTATACAATACAATCGTTAGCCAGCTGCAAGGGCCCCCACCGTTCTGTGCAATTCCTATCACGAACGCGCGGCAATTGCTGTGCTGCGGCTGCTGCTGCTGGTGCGGACACGCTTCGGTGAATTGGCGCAGGTACAACAACGCCCGCCGCTCGTTGGTACGTGCTCACGCATGCGAGTGGCCGGCTTAAGGGCTAGGTAGTGGCACCGACCGACGGATGATGGACCGATGCCAGAAACCGACTGCCCGATACACGCATTTAGATCACTACACTGCTGCAGGAGCTACGGTGAACTGTTACTATTATCATAGCTACTTGGCCGTGCCTTATCTTGTCCTACGAGGGTTGCAGCACTCATCTGTTCATCACGGTTATCCACGGTGTGTAACAATGTCCAATATTCGACATACTTACCGGGTACCTACTTATCGAATGCCTCCTCGCTAGACCGTTTACGAAACTAGCCAGACTCAAGTAGCCTATACAACAACTATTTTATCGCGACTGCTTTACTTTTAATAAATTCTCAAATTTAGTTTGCGTGCAATATCGATCGAACAACGACTTAATCCGTGGGCTACAATAATGGCGAATCAGAATTTCATTTTTTTTATATTAATTTATTAAACCGGACATGCACATAGATGTTATCGGTGGTGATACATGTGGTGTTGACAGTTTGCGAGTATTAGCTATTTTGATCTGTTCATCATCACACGTCATAATAATTAGGCCTATCATCACAATCGTTATCAGTAGAAGGGAAAACGGCAAAGGTGGACGGCGCGAAGTCGAAGAACGCATCGTCGACTACAGAGCTAGGTGGCGGTGGCGGCGGCGGCGGCGGCGGTGTCAAAGACCAGATGGACAGTGGACAGACTGACGCGTCGAGGTCACTCGACGGTCCTTGATGATAATATACGCTGTCCAGCGTCTCTGTCTGTTCTGGCAGTTGATCGACGGCCGGCGGTGGCAGTGCTTGTCTGCGGCACTTGTTTCGTTCACCGCAGGGAGGCAGCAGGCCCACGGACTCCAATGTCTGCCCGCCACCACAGACCGCCGTCCGATTACCACCGGCGGCCTCTACCTTGGTGGTCCGGCTGCACGGGCCGGCGCTACGCTGACGGCGGTGCACGGCAAAGGCGAAAAGGCTGAGTGCCGCGAGACCGGTCACAACCAGCAACACGACGAAGACGGTCGACAACAATGTTGTGTCGTCGTAGTCGTAGTCGTTGTTGTTGTCGTCATTGTTGTTGTTGTTGGGTCGTTTTTGATCGAGATCGTCATCGTCGCCGACAGACTGTTCTGTAACGACAGACAGCCCACATCCAACCAACGTGGAAACACGACTTGACTTAATTTATCGCGAGTGATCACGACGTTCGTGATAACATAAAAATCAAACGCAATCAACGTAAAAGTCAACTTACAATTGCAATTCTAAACGAGTTAAAAGTTATAGATAGTGTATAGCTCTTTATGGGAAACCCACTACAGGCCTATGGAGCGTCACCTGCCATATGGGATCACACAGTGTTAGCTGCCACCCGACACAGGTAAACGTGCACTATCCCGATAAACCGGTACTCGACTTATCTACCCCAGAGGAATAAAAGACTGATTTGATCTCGATGTTGGTTATTATATCGAGATGGTTTACCTGTCCGCAGAAAGTTACCCATGATAACCACATGATAGCGACACGACCGGGAGTCGAACCCAGGACCTGTCGATCGTAAGTCTGAAACCTCACCATCACGCCACCAACTGCTGTATATGTGTATAATAGGGTGTTTACACGATCGAGCAGCTAGCTCGACGTTCTATGGTAATTAGCATGCTAATTAGAAGGGCGGGTAGGTTGTAATTGGAAGGCCTATATAACACTTGATCAGCTGTGGGATAAAAGCCTAAGCCTAGGCCTACATTTGAGCTAGGGGGCAGGGTTCCAATAGGCCTGCTTGAGCCAGCTCGACGTTTGCTCGATGTTTGCTCGATCGTGTAAACACCCTGTAACTATGCGGTGGGCGGCCGTGTGATACTAACGTGGAAAGACGATAAGGTAGGCCGAGCGGTAAGAGTATCCGGCACTGTTCGTGCTGAGACACACGTAAAGCCCAGCATCACGGCTAATCACTCGGCGCATTGTCAGCTTGCTGAGATACGTGCCGTCCTTGCGACGCACCGTCGACGAGTGGACACGTCGACCTGCAGGCTGACTGCCTCCCACCACGACGAACCGCTGACCGTCAAACTCGATCAGCGTTGTACCGTCCTCGTCCACTCGCTTCAACCACTACACGGAACACTGCAACATCAGTGCTTAGACATAGCTGCCTCGTGGCACGGAACAGGGAGGCGGCACGGGGCAGGGGATCAGCTGCTCCCTTCAAAATTTGGGTCTTCCGAAACTTGTCAGAAAATCTTTTTATTGTCATCATCATCATCATCAGTTTATTTTAGAAACACAAAACAGGAAAATGTCAGAAAATACAGAACAGAACAATAAAACATGTGTTCCAAGGGTCAGAAAGGCCGCAACGGCACTTACAACTGCCCATATAACAAAAAGTAGCACGGTATAATAAGACAGAGCAAA
>Ga0056128_1010283_pt1 | contig 11670 bp, 10 predicted proteins | sample WorMetLIZISLAND2_FD_71113 | JGI IMG/M metagenome (GOLD analysis project Ga0056128, IMG submission 71113) | Marine gutless worms symbiont microbial communities from Max Planck institute for Marine Microbiology, Germany - Olavius geniculatus... ... | reverse complement strand
AAGATATGATACTTACCTATTTGTTAACATAATTGCAATATATGTCTGTATTATTGTAAAACAAATGCGTTTTGACATTTGCTGCAATAAGGAAACGAATGAATGAATGATTAATGCAAATATAACAGAAGGCGTATAATACTGTTTTTGATTAGCACAAATGCAAAGTTTTGTGTATAATCAATTAAAACAATGGCATGCAAAAACTGATAATGCCAAGTAAGCACTGTAAGCTGCAGTCTAAGGAAAATTTTGTCAGAGCAGGATTTTTTATGGAATGAACACCCATCACTCACTGCTGCCCAATCAACAGTGTTCAAGCAATGCAGAGAATCTTCAACAATGACGGTCTGTATTAGCTAAGTACATATTAAAAGACTTGGTTGTATTATTAGATGAAATCGCTGTATTATTAGATGAAATCGCTCCTGCAATGAAAGTCATTCTAACTATTCCTACACATCTCTCCGTAGCGCGGTCCGTCTATCGCGTGTTCTGCTTAAACCATTCGATGGATTTAGATGAACTTCTGCAATTCAATGACATATTTTGTTAGATAGCAGTAAAACATGCAGTTGCTTATTCATGATTCACCAGGTGGCAGCATCAGCCAGCTAAACCACCTATTACCAAACTACTTAGGTTTCTCGTGTAAGTACACAGAGAAAGACTCGGTTGTATGGACATACTTGGAGCTGCCACCACTGGCGAGTTCATCACTGAGTTCGTCACGCTCGGACTGCAGAGCCTTGCGATTACGCTCCGAAGCAGCCAGGTCTTCCTGCAGCTGCAGCAGCTCCGTCTCAAGGTTCTTTACTCTCTTGTCCTTCTCCCTCGCCGCACTAATCGCCTCGTCGCGACCGGCGATCGCTGCATCTACCTCGTGCTGGAAGTCCTTCATCTGAGCCTGACAGCATCAGCAACACACACGTAGAATCACATTCATTCAAATATTCACACTACTCATATTTCACACGCACATAATGTAGGCAGAACAAAAGCTGCGGGTAACAGAACACTGGTGACACATGACAGGGATTAAAACCAGCAGGAGCAAATAAAGGATGAGGATCAAGGTACCATTACGATAAAAGTTGGGTCCCGGTTACGAGCAGGGTCCCAGATATAAAATGAGTCCCAGATACTGGCCGGTATGACTAGGATACTGGTATATGCCACACATAGGTTTCCTACAGTTTTCCGATTTTTTGAAAATATGGTGAAGTACCAGTAGCCCTGGGGGTCAAGGCAACTTGCAGTAATAGAAGCTGCAGGCTTCTAATCAAAGTTTTATGGTACGTGATTGTAGCTAATTTCAACCAATACCTTGTTGAGTGCTTGTCAAGCCAGCTTCATTGCGTGAATGGGATATAACATGCAATATTACTCTACAATGTGAATACACATACCTGAACCTTCTTCAGCTGTTTGACAGCATCTTCCTTGAGCTTGTTTGCTGTGTCGACCTGCGACTCCAAAGACTTGAAGTCTCCCTCAAGCTTCTTGCGTGCACTCACGGCGGCCGAACGCTGGCGACGCTCCTCTTCAAGCTCTGCTTCCAACTCGCGTAACTATCACACAGACATGACATCAGGCTCACCCTTCAACTTGCACAACTATCATATAAACATGACATCAGGCTGAACCTCCACCTCATGCAACTACCACACAAACATGATATCAGGCTCAACCTCCAAGTCATACAACTATCACAGACATAAAGCTCAGCCTGCAACTCACACAACTATCAGTCACACAGACATGACATCAAGCTGAGAATTCCAAAAAACAGCGAATTTACCATGAAAACAACCAATACAGAAACATGAAGTACAGACTAAGTGTCCTTACTGATCAACAGTGTCAAAGTGCCTACGAATATTCTCAGAGTTGTAAATGAACAGTTATTAATGAACGACAAGAAGCCGGGAGCAGTGTAACATACCTGACGAAGCAGTGAACGTTTGCCCTCCTCGCCTTGTTCCTCCTTGCTCTGCAGATCGCGCTCAATCTGAGCCTTGAGCGCCTGCATGTTCACCTCCAGGCGAAGCTTGGCATCCTCGGTCACCTGGAGTTCATCTTCCAGCTCCTCTATCTGAGTCCGCTGAGCCTCCACCTGGTTCTCCAGCGCTCGCTTTGCCCTCTCCAACTCATGCACCTAACAACAGTGCACCACGCTCATTAATTTACTGATATTGCCCCGTTTAGCTGTTTAGTAAATCTCACCATGCTACTTCATCACTTGCGGATCATTCAAACATTTCTTGTTTTCGTTCAACTGTTAAAACAGCCAAATAATGGAAAGGGTTTAAAGGGTTTCATAGAAAAAACCATTTCAAACAAAAAATACCCAAGAACAAATTCTCAGTTGACCAATACCAATTTGCTTGCATTATTAAGAATGGTGATTGGTGACACACAATTTTAGATGCTTTGCAAATAGAAAATTACAAGTAATTTGAGCAAAACTCACGGCACGCGCGAAAGCCTATAGCAGTTCCTGTTCGCAGGTAATCGTAGTTTATCTCCATCCATTTCGTCGTAATTCACTCTTTTGCAGCCAAAAATCGCCAAAAAATCACATTAAATCAATATTTTTAGGGTTCAAGATCATTCAAGGTCATCGATGTTGATAAATTTAAAAAGCCTGTCATCAGTGCTTGTTATGATAAGCAGCATGTATGTGCCTATCTGCAACCGTGTTCACACCATCAACCAACCAGCCTCTGGTCATTTATCATCTGGATAACGGACACCACCATAATGAAATTTTAGATTTCAAAACAGATAATAGTCACTGGGGCTCAGGTCATTATTGCATGCAGGGTGAACTTGGTGTATGAAGTCATAGTCATAAACAGGCGGCTGGGTAGTTGAAGACTTTTAGACTGGACTGCAATATGGAGCGGGATTTAGGGGAAGGCGCATGGGGCTTACCTGACTCCCAGGCCCCGTGCACACCAGGGCTTCCCATGTAACAAATTAAATTTTGGTTAGTGTTTTTTCAACACAACTGAAATCATTGTCAAATTTTTAACAAGGCTCGACTAATACCGTCAAATATTGACGTGGCATCGTAACTGACTGACATGCTCTTATTTGCGATTAGCACAGATTTAGACTATCCTGTATTCATCAATTCAAATGAGAAATTCATAAGCGTATTTGTCAGGGTTTTAACAAAATCAGATTCCATGGGGGCTCACTTTTACAAATCCAGCTACAGACTGAAAAATTTTCACGCAACAGTGAGTCTGAATCCATGCTGTTTGCGTTAGCATTGTAGATCATTTCGGTTTAGAGCTCTATGATGTCATAAATTACAGTGACGTCATATCCACAACAGACTCATTAGAGTTCGCAAAGGATGTACGACGTACGTTTCACTGATGTATAGATTGTTGAAAATATTATTGTCTAACATGTCGAGGCTGAAAACTTTTGAAATGACCCTCGTAAAATGGTCTGCCTAAACACTGCAGATCAACTGCAAATCACAGCAAACGTCTATTGCCACAAATCAGTCTATGACACCACAGATCACTATAGGTCACAGCAGATCAGATACAGTCACGAAATGGACAAAGTTAATGATCTCCCGACTCGCAATGACACTAGATCAAACAATTTCTGGGATATGAGCTGATCTGTGACGATCTGCTGTTATCTGCTTTGATGCGGTGTTTAGGCAGACCCTGTGTCAAAAAGCAAAGACACTACGCACGTTTTTGCCGACGTCATCCTGGCTATTTGCGTAGCTGTCCAAGTCTCGCTGTTGCTGAGCTCGAACTCGGTCCGACTCTGCTAAACGAGCCTGTAACTCCTCTAGCTGGTTATTCAAGCTCAGTATCTTTGTCTCCTTCTCACGGCTTTCTCTCTCAACACTGTCACGCTCCATCAAAAGCCTGTCATGCATCAAACAACATCGATCGGCTTTCTAGTCTATTTTAGCAATGGCTTCATATGTCATACTAACTAAGGCTTTGAATTAAACTCACATCACTAAGACAGCACTGAAACTAGGTAAGACAACAAACATTTGCAAAAACAATGTTCAGAGATCGTAAACATTTTAGTCTAACTACAACACAGCATAAAACAAACACTTAATAACTGTGTCTCAGACTGTGCACTTGTGACAGTTGCTAAACCATAACAGAAATTTTCTTGAACAGTTACAACAACTAATTTTTAATAAAAAATGTAATTATAAATTTAGCATTAATTTCAAATAAGTTAACTAATACATTAAAAATTGTTACTGGTCCTAATATTAACCTTCCACAGCCCAAAAATTGCCTTGCCATGTCAGAGGATAGGAGGTTGCCTACACGAACACACCAAGGCATTCCAGCCCACTAATTAGCACTGTGAAATATTCAGGTCCGATTTTTCCATCGCCACTCAAATCAAATTTGATCTCCGATTAACTTCATGTTCAGAATTGATCGTCGATCAACAGTGTTTCGTTTTTCCATGCATCTTTGATTCCAATTACGTGATCAGTGATTATTTGATCGGCCGTCAACTTCTTCTAGCGTATGCTGATCTTGCGAAGCCAGATGACAGAATCTTCCTCTGCAGAGTGTAGCGCCTGGAGTCCACCAGGAAGCTTGGTCAGCAGGCACTCGTTGACGATGTGTAACATTGTTTACATTGGCCGTCAACTGAGCCTACTTTATACCAATCTGATTGGCTGTCAGTGACCTCAATTTGTGGTGTTGTGCTAAATTACCCAGCATGCGCTGCGAGTGGACGCCGTAGCCAGTAAACGTCGTTATAGCAACGATATCAACGATATCGTCCATCGTTTGCTCACTCTGCTGTGAATACGGGAGCGTCTATCCATTTTATTTCTTCACAAAGCACTAAGCACGGTATCAATTGATCGTTACTGATTGATCGCCATGCTATGCCTGGAACTTTATTTTAATGCAAAAATTGCCATTCTGACCAGCGAAGTGAAGTGATGTTTCTAGTGTGAATAAGCAACGAACTACAGATCGCCACGTTTAATCGTCAATTATCTGACTTGATCGGCCAATTTTCGGCCATCAATTTGATGGGAGATTTGACAATCAGTCGCTACTTCGCGATAAAAAAACGGTTATTGAGATGATCTCAGAACAAGTCCCAAAGTTGATTGGAAATCAGTCTGATCGGCCATCAAATGTGCATGGAAAAACGGGACCTTAATGACAAATGGGTTAGACTTTCAATGCATTTCACAGTATGTTGAAATCTTCCAGCATATATAAAAAGCAGCAAAGTAACCTTTCTGAGGTTGCTTTTTCTTCGGCCAGCTTCTGGTCGAACTTGCGTTGATTCTTATCCAGTCCAGCAAACTTGGTTCTCTCACCTTCCAGAGCCCTGTTTACATCTTCCAGCTGAAACAACACATACTCCTCACTCATTCAGCAATCACAAGACCGAACAAGAAGGACGTTCCACGTGCGCAAACCCCCGTCAACGCTGTCAATTTTTTCCTGTTATATTCACCAGGTGGCAGTGCCATATTCAGCGGCGGTTTTCCGTATCTGCCAATATTAAAGAATCCTTCAATAATATTCTGGCTCCAGAAGCTGATCCCTATCACCGCCAAAATTTACGCAAAACATTTGTATGCATATGTCAACATATGTCGACATATCACGTAAGTCCATCAATGAGTTTTTTTTCGCATTTTGTCAAGTCATTTATGTCAACATACTAGGGCTATGTGTACATGCTGCATATACACTGCATAATTCAGCTCAATATTTCAATATTTCAACTCTGCTTCCAAACAAAGTGCACATGTCAAGATAAATTTCTGCTATAATCAGTGACAGCAGAAACTACAGAGTAGACCAACAAAAACGTGGCATTTTACTTTTGTCCATATCTTCGTCAAATGTTGACAAATTTTAAAAAAATTTTTCACTGGCACACTCTGCAGACAATTTGCAATAATGTGATTATTATATTTCCCACCACACCATAAATGTGTCTCTACACTACCTTGTGAAATATAAAACACTTTAGACCAACACTGTGGTAAATGATCTGTATGACACTAGACTGAGTGCGTCTAACACAGTCTAGTGTCATACAGATCATTCACCACAATGTTGGTCTAAAGTGTTTTTTCATTTACCTAAATGTTTGTTATTATTGTCAGTTTTTACTTACATTTATATTTCACAAGATAGTGTAGACACATTAACCATATATTAAAATGTATGATAACCAGTTAACCACGTTAATGCAAATTGTCCGCAGAGTGTGCCAGTTAAAAAATTTTAAAAACCGGTCAATAATTGGCAAAGATATGGACAAAAGTAAAGTGCTCGTTTTCCAGATGACCCACGGTGTAGGTTCAAACCTCAGCCTGCATTTTCTTCTTCGACTTGTTAAGTCTGTCGTTTTCGTCAGTCATGGTGTCGACTCGCTGCTGCAGGGCATCAATGTCTCGCTGCATCTTTTTTTTCACGTCATCGAAGCCGTCGATCGTCACTTGCTGATCGTCCACACGCTTCTTGTTCTCATTCAACTAGAACACCAGATACCAACGATGCAATAACGATGAGGAAATATATTCAAAAATATTGTTAAAGATTTGAAAAACCTCTAAAAAATAACGTTGGTAAACAGCATTCAAATGATGACGACCGTTTCAAAGATTTAATCAACACAGTCAGAAATGTTTTTAAAATTTTTTAAATGTAAGAAAGCTTATTTTACAAACTCTGTACACAGCAGCTATGACAGCTATGGCAGCAGCAGTCTCACGGACGTAATGAACATTAGAAAATGCTCATACAAATGTGGACAAAAAAATCTGAAATGCAAAAACGTTTGCAAACAGCAGCAAAATGACAGCAACAGTTTTACAAATAAAAAGCTACTTAAAATTTACAAAAATTTACAAAAATTAGAAAAAAGATTAGAAAAGTCATCTGTCACTTAAAAGATAGAAATCATCATCTCTCATACAAGAACACACAGTGTTACCTGCCGCCTGACATAAGTGAACACACCCGACTTGACTCTCCACAAGCAGGTCAATACTCAATACAGTACTCAACATAACTACCCAAAAGGGATGAAGGCTGAGCTGACCTAAATGGTTTAGTGTCCGCAAACAACTCAACTACAATATCATGCATGTTGTTGCATGCCAAATTTTGGCATGCAACAACTTGTGGTTAGGGTTCAAACAACTTGTGGTTAACCCTAACCCAAGCATGAAACAATCAACCTTAAAACTGTCAGCACATGTACACCACATTACATTACAGTGTCAGCCTCAGACCTGCAGAGTGAGAGAGGAGATTTTGCTCTCCAGCTGTCTCTGGGTCTCTTCCTCCTCTTCCAACTGCTCCTTCAAGCCAGCGGCCTCGTCCTCCGCTTGGCGTTGTCGTGACAGAGCCGCTAGTTTCTGCCTGGTTTCCTCCTGCACATTCTCCTGGGCCTCGGCTAGCTGCGACTCCATCGTAGCTGCCTGTTTGGACAACACTGCAGCACGACTTTCTGCCTTCTCACAGGCCGCCTGAACTCCATCCAACTCAGCCTGCAACCATCACCAAAAACATCATTACCAGTATCATCTAAATCTTAATCTAATAAACTAGATGACTGTTATGCCTCCATCAACTATTATGCCTCCGCCAACATGCAACACTCCAAAAATGATGCAAACAATGCAAAAAAGTGCATTTTTGGGGCACATTTGACTCCACCGTGACCTTAACCCTTGACCTTTTGACTCCAAAATTTGATGCGTTCATCTCTGCCCCAAAGTCTGTCAGTGGTGAACGTATGGTCAAATTCTGTCAACAAATACCCAAGAGATCGTGGTAACAATGTTTGTATGGGATCATGCATGCACGCACACACGAATGAATGCACGAACACTACGGAAACATAATGCCTCTGGCCACTATGTTGGCGGAGGCATAAAAAACAAACATCATTGATCATTCGGTGGTTTAACATGGCATCAATAAAAGCAGCATTTCTAAAATTACAATAATAAAGTCCGAGGTAAGCAATGAAACACAAGTTCCTGAGATGCAGCCCCGGCTGACAGTGACAGTGCAGAAGTATTGGCAATAAAAACTATTCATTCGCTTACTGAATACACAATAAACACCGAGCATGGCTGAAAGCATGAATGAGGTTAACTAATCACTCAACTGAAATTAGGACATAATTATATCTTTACTATCTTCAGCATCAAACAAACCACAAAAAATAAATGTGCTAAATAAGATGAATAAACAACAAGAAGCACATAGCACGAACCTGGTATTTAGCGGCCTTGTCTCCGAGATCTCCCTTCGTCTTCTCGAGTTCTCCAAGTTTGACAGAAACTTCCTGCAGCTGCTGTTCTGCTTGCTTACGCTTGCGCTCAGCTTCCTGGCGTGCTGTTGAGACCTGCTTCAACTCCGTATCTATCTCAGCATTCTGAGCCTCCAACTGCTGCTTTGATTTCTCCAGCATAACCTTGGCCTACCAAACAAACACAGCCTGAACAGTTTGCAAACTGCTCAACACCGACAATTTCGACAAATACACTGGTTCATCGTTCATCCTACAAACTGATATGATATTAGCTGCTTCGAGCATCCCAAATGCACCAAACCCTACAGCTCTACTAAAAAGTCAGTTTCTTGTTCTTTTAGTTATCTCCGCCAAGTGAACGTAGTGAACATCAGAAGAGATTAAGAGATCGGTCATTCTGTGTGTCATTCCATGTGTGTAAATGATGACTCATAATAGCAACGACGTCATTGCGCCAACAGCGTAAGCAGCAACGCTGGCTATTACATTTCCCTACCTTCCCTGCAGCGAAGTGGCTCTTCCTTCTCCCTCCCCTTTCCCTATGTTTAAATCACTTCACTTGGTGGAGATATGCACTCTCACGAGCACCTTCTAGTTAGCTATTTTGTTAGCTAACTACCAGTTTACTTTTGCTTGTTATTAGACAACACTGATCATGTGGTACTTTTACTCAGTGCAGGCACTAAAATCATGAATACCAATTAACTAATCTGACCAGAAACCGACCTTAATACAATCAATGGCTCAAACTAAATTTAACTTAACAGACTGCCGCATCAAACAAACAACATAGACTTCTTTTCTCACTGACACTATCAACAACTCACGAACTATTAGACATTGCAGTACAGTACTAATACTAATATAAACACTTTCAGTTTCACTGTAAGAATAATTTTCACCGTTCAAAAAATACAAAACTTCTGCAACACACAAAAATCTGACCTTTTTTCTAAAGTAAGTACACAATGACCTAACGATGAAAGAAGCTATAGATGTAAAAGAGATGTTATTCTAACCTTCTTAGCATTATCGAGTTCAACGTTGACTTGCTCGACTTGCTGGGCGTTCTTGTGCCGAACTTCCTGCAGTTGAACCTCACGACTTTTCACTTCGTCTTCGAGAGCCTTCTTCAGCTGAATCACTTCCTGCTCACGCTTGTTACGAACCTCTTGCTGTGCAGCTGTCTGATCCAACGAGTCTTCAAGTTCACTTTTCAGAGCTTCCAGTTCCTGTCGTCATAACCACTATCATAATCACAATCATGATCACGATGACAATACATAATCATGATCACTATATGATCAAGATCTTAATCATGATCATAATTACTATCACTACACAATGTTAAACTGCCAATTTACGTACATCGATGAAAACTGAAAGTTTAAAGCTGTGACCAACCAAGCAACATCAGCTAGCATCTGTGCTTCATTAAATAAACTAGTTGAAAGATAGAATAATTCATCAACTTATACTCTCAAGCATGTCACAGATTGCCACCAAGGTGAAGTAGCTGAAAAAAGACTAACTTAAATGCTACAGCACACCAGAAACTTCTCGAGTCTCTGCACTACACAAGTTTATTGTGTACCATGCTGTGTACTCTTTTTAAGACAAACGATGCACGTTTCCAACAACTGGTGCTGCCTACAGCACAACAAACAGCAACAGCAAAAAAAACAGTGAAAAGAGTAAAAACTGTTGGAAAAAGCAAAAGCCGGTGGTAATGTAGCTGACCTCGCCAAGGTCTCGCTTCTGTTTCTCGGCTTTGTGTCGAGCGGCCTTCTCTGCCTCAAAGTCTTCTTGAATCTCCTGCAGTTGAGACTGGAGTTCACGCACCTGCTTCGTCACTGATGTCTTTCCACTCACCTCCTCCTCCACTCTGCACCATCACAAACACACCTCAACTCAGCCTGGCCATCCCTCTGAGGCAGGTAAATCAAACACTAGCCCCCAGGTTGCGATTAAGGCAAAGTGGCAGTCAACAATTCGTAGCTCCGAGATGGCTTTCCAGTAAAGAGCTATAAATTGTTTGACCACTGTGTACTTTTCTCGAGGTAGTAAAATTAACATTTTTTAACCAGCAAAACTAACTGACAGCCAAACTTCGTTCAAACATCTTGAATTAGTATTCTTTCATTTACATTTGCTTGAAATTTGTTTAAATTCACTACTATGCAACCGAATTATCGAAGAAAAAAATGGTGATATTTTGTCTGAACACCATGTATATAAAGTAAGTTAAGCCAATAATCGATGATAACTTGTGTCAAACAACTTAATTATGACATTAGACAAATAACTGGCAAATTAGAACAGAAAGATTGGTTCGCTGACCGGTTCAGAGCTCTCTGCAACTCTTCTTCACGTTTGTTCATCTGAGCCTGAAGCTCCTCCAGCTGAGAACTCTTTTCGTTCAGCTGTTCACGTAAGTCTGCCAGTTCTGCCTCCAGCCGGCGTCTAATCTTCTCCAGCTCTTGTCTCGCCTGTAACAGTAACACACCAGCATGCTCTCCACTCCTCACATCATCACTCTTTTACCAGTTCATACCACACCCTCTACGTTCTTTCTTACTTATTTACTTACTTGCTATTAATGTCTGAACAGAAAGTAAGTAAACTGTAAATTTATAAAGTGCATATTGTTAAATTAACATCTAATGCGGTTGTCACACTAGTATTGACAGAACAGGATTGTTTTGAAGAACTGTATCAAACTGTCAATGTCACATGCTGGATCTCTTGTGAGTTCATCTGGCAGTGAGTTCCAGACCGTCGGACCAGCGATTGGAAAAGCCAGATGGCCATACATGTTGAGTCAACAGTGCGGTACAATAAGCTGGTGTCTGTATGCAGAACGTAATCGATGTCCAGAGGCGACTTCAATGGCTGGGGTGGTGTGCTCGGCGAGGTATCAAGGTGCTGGACTGTTGGTCCATGCAAAGAACGATATGTCATGAGGCCGAGCTTGAAGGTGATCCTCTCTGGCACATCCAGCCAATGCAGTTTGTCATGCAGGAGTGTCGACAGAAAACAATCAAACTTCTTCGTGTCGCTGACTACTCGGGCAGTGGAACTGAGCACTTGTTGCAGCTTATCTGAGATCGTTTTCGGAGCTCCTGCATAGATAGCATTGCAATAATCAATCCATGACGTCACAAAAGCATGCACAAGAGTTGATGTTGATTCTTCATCAAGCGACCGCCGAATGAGACAAAGTTGGTGCAGCCAGTAGAAACAAGCTGCACAGGTCTTCGAAACATGCTTCTCTAGGGCAAGATCCGACGAAATGGGTCACCCCGAGTACTCGTACATGATAGCTGGCTGTCACAGTATCTGAGC
>Ga0056128_1010282_pt1 | contig 11670 bp, 8 predicted proteins | sample WorMetLIZISLAND2_FD_71113 | JGI IMG/M metagenome (GOLD analysis project Ga0056128, IMG submission 71113) | Marine gutless worms symbiont microbial communities from Max Planck institute for Marine Microbiology, Germany - Olavius geniculatus... ... | reverse complement strand
TAGAAACGAATTTAATTCTGTCCGACCGTCCGACTATAATTTCTGTTGATTGAGTTTAGTTGGAATGGTACCGTAGACGTGGTACGCCATCTAGGGAATAAATCCACTGCAGGTGGTGAGGTAACGCTCATCCATAGCTTCCTCTTACATTTCTTTTCATTAATCTTTTTATCTTGTTATATCCGGTACTAAGTGCAGATTATACGGGAAATTCATAATTTTTACGTTGCATTCTGCCATGTTTGTTTTCGGCGCCGATTTTTCATCCCGAGTGGATTCGGTATGAAAAATCGACCTCAACAATCGGTACCGATTTTTGAGGTCGATTTTCGGAGTCGACTTTCGACTCCGATATCTGACTGTGTGTCACCGGCATAAGATTAGATCCTATACCGATTGGTTGACCAAGTGTTAAGTGACCACTGACCACTCAGTCAAGTGACCACGAAGACGTCGTTCAGTCCATCATCGGGCAAGTGCGCTAGTCGTGCATGCATAATAAACTGGTTCGCTGGGAACTACAAACTGAATTGGGCGTGTTTGAAACGGGGGAGCGCTTATTTTGGGACACGGTGTACATTTCTGCAGGTGTGCGAGGAACAGCGAAGTGAAGTGGAAGTCTTCGTGCTGTCGGTCAATTACGTCGACCGTTATCTGTCCGTCGTCTCCACGCCCAAGTCCAGCCTGCAGCTGCTCGGTACGGCTTGTCTGTTCATCGCCTCTAAGCTCAGGGAAGCTGTGCCGTTCGCTGCTGACAAGCTGGTCGCATACACCGATCACTCCATCACCGTCTCACAGCTCATGGTACGTACTCGCTCGAGTTTTTTTTCATCACCAGTAGAAACTATTGTAAATTATCTGTCTATCAATCGTTGTCATTATTTGTCTGAGTGTTTTTACTTTTGAGCAAAATTGTTCTAGTGCAAACGCAAACGATTTCGCCTAGCTCTAGCTACCCATTTCTTCGTAGCGTGGTCTGTCTGTCTGTCTGTCTGTCGTCTGTCATCTGTCACGCTCATGCACCGTGCTTAGACCGTTGAAGAATTTAGATGCAATTTTGCAGGTACGTTTGTGTTAGAGGGGCTCAGGGACCCCAAGAGAAGGTTAGATTTTGGGGGAAGGTTAAACCTTCTCAACAAAAACTTGCAATTTCTTGTTTATGATTTACCAGGGGGCAACTCCGATTAGCGATTACACGTTTTACTGCATTAATTAACGGTTTTTGTTAGTTTTTACTGACTGAATAATGTGTTTGGTTTTTGGTGTTTTGTGCTGCTATAATGGCAAAATTAAGGTAGGCTATGTAGGCCCTATTGTTAACCATTAATCGTTCTAAAATGTTATCTAGCTTACAGTTATTTGACGTAGGCTACTGGTATGTCATAGTGACATTTGCTGTCGGTCTTACACAAACTATTGGCCTATTTCTGCTACTTCAGTTTTGCTCAGAACCGCTGAGACCAGTAGCTGTTGCATTTCTATCGGATCACCCACTTGTCATGCTGTCAGCAGTCGGTAACCGATCTTTCACGGTTGCTGGACCTCGCGTCGGGAACACTTTGCCAGAGGAGTTAACATCTCTAACACTTTCGAGACCTTCAAACAACGTCTCATAACCTAGCTCTTCAGAAAGTCATATTCAAAACTCATCATTTGAGCCATTGTCTGTTGGATTATTCACGTTTAACTGCTTCATTTTTTATGCTGCTAATGTGCCAATATTGTTAACCTTGAAGTAGCTTTGCTACGTAAGTAGCCTACTTATGACAGATTGATTCATTGCTTGATTGTTTGATGGGCTGATCAGATTAGCACGCAGTTAAGTTGCAAGTATAGGCCCATCTAAAAGCAGCAGTTGATGTCTGTGGCTTCTATCCCCATACCTGGCACGTGCAGCTTGCGTCAAGTGAAAAATAAGGGAGGAGTTTTGTTAAGGGTGTAGATCTAAACTTCTCCCTGTTTTTGCCGGGGGCAGTCAACACCCTTAACAAGAAACCCACATGAGGAGGGGGGCTTAAACCCAAAAGTGGGGTAACTTGCGTTCGATTTCAACTCCAGATTTGGGGGAGGGTTGACGTCCGTGTGTGTATATGTGTGTGAGCTGTGGGTGTATACACACAGGAGTGCGAGCTGGGTGTTCTACAGACGCTGAGATGGGATGTGTCGGTAGTCACTCCGTACGACCTGCTCGACCAGTTCTTTGTGCGTCTCCCATCGCTAGATGTCAGCACAGTCGCCAGGCTCAAGCGTCACTGCCATACGTTCATTGCGCTCTGTGCTACTGGTAATAACTTGTCAGCAAATTGCACTTAGACCGAAGTACTGCATGCCTGTTGATTTTGGGTGCGTCAAAATTCCGGTCGTGTTTTTCTCTATTTGTGCACCAGAGTTTACCAAACTGTGTCGTCGTACGTGGGAAATATTTGGCATTTAGTTTGCAACTCTTTTAACGAGTGTCAGTATCTTGTTCCATTCCAGAGGTATTCGTGATTGAAATTTAACTTGCTTGATTAAATAAAACTTTTTAGTTTGCATGCCTTTTAGCGTACTCTTACTACTGTCAATTTGAGTACCTCGAAATTTTGCAAGTATTTCTAATACTACCGGTAGGCATGTTTAAAAGTGCCCGTTAGTGTTTCTCTACCGGAAGCATTGCAGTCCGGCTGGAAGCTTTTTATTTCCTGCCAACAACTGTTATTTCAGAACAATTAAATCATAGATTGATCGATTGAGTGATACCGATTGTATGTAGACTTCTCGTTCGTGGCGTACCCTGCGTCAATGATAGCGGCTGGCAGCATGATAGCAGCGGCACATGGCATCCTCGGCAGATCATGGACCGAAGCGTTTCATCTTGTCACCAAGCTGCAGCACATCACCTCTGTCGATGCTGTACGTTCTTTCAACTGTTGTTTGTTATTTTTGCCGTATACATAGTCTTTTAGACTAATTAACTGTAACTTTAAATTCATCAAGCAGTTGATTGTAGCAGATCATTAGGAAGTTGGCTAGATCCCTCATCTCGGTTCATCAGTGTGTGTTGTTCTGTTCTGATGTGTATCGCTTTTCTGTTTCATTATTGGCCCAATCCGTTTTGTTGCTTTCTGTGTCAGTCACCTTCGCGGCTTGACCTAAACTCAACCTGAAACAGCAGAACCGTTTGTTGTTTGTTTGGCTCTCATCACGCATTTCCTGGGTCTGTGTAATCAATGCAAAATGACATTTAGCACTGCGTGTGCATATAGGATTGTCTGCGCAGTTGTCACGAGCAGATCGAGCGCCTGTTGTCAAACATTGCGTCAAAACACTGCTTTTCTTCGACGTCCACCGAGTCTACTGGACAATCAGGCGTCGAGCGTGCACTGGCTGACTGCAATGATGATGGACCTGCATTGGATGCTAGCAGCAGCAGCAACACCTGGACTCCGACCACACCTACCGATGCCTTGGACATCGTGCTTGCTCACTAAGCCATTCGTGTCACTACTTCTAGAACTACGCTGTCAGCAGCTTCTTATGTCTCATATTTGGGGTGTTCATAAAAATAAGCCCCTAATTTGTAGTCCCCGGAACTAATTTTTAAGGCTTTAACAACTCTGAAGCCTTAACATTTGGCTTAAAACCACTTAAGATTTCTGTCACTGGTTTTAATTCTCGAGGTCCAACGGCAATAACCTTTATCTGATTCGTAATGACATACGAAAAACTGCCATTTTCCAATCCAGTCTTGGAGTCACATCTGTATACTTTTGACTGCTGCTGCACTCCCTTGTAAATCTCTCTTTAGTTGCTCCTGGTACACTGCAACACTGAGTAGGCCCTCGATCGTGTCATTCAAAAGACAATTGAAAAAACTGTCTCAGTCATTCTAGATGAAGTTGCAAAGACACCAACAGTTACTGTAAACTATCCAGTTGGTAACATCCTAAATGCATCGTGATACAAGAGTCAGCTTTAGAATTTATTTTGTAGCTGACTTATACTCTGAAGTTGGCAGTGTAATGATGTGCGTTCAGGCTGTGATGGGATTTTTAGCGATCACAAAATTTGTGCGGGTACGTGGGTGAAGAATGTTGAACGGGTCAGTATTTAATGCCAGTATGACAAAACCTAGCTTATTTTTTACTGCACTACCCGGTACATTCAGTTTGTTTGATTGACTGTGATAATCTGAAGCATCGTCTGTATTTCATTGACGAGTGTGGACATAGGCTACATTCCAGTTATTTTTCACCAGCATTAGAAGCGGATAAAGCAGAGTTGTTGTGTAGTTTTACTGGATCGAAGATTACTAAGATGTTAGGCACTGTAACAGTGTGAAACTAGGCCGGTAAATTGTAGCCGATGATGACTGATCACTGATGCATATGATTGTTCATAAAAATTATTTGTATGTTCACTTTGTCCAATGCTAGGCTGCTAGCAATACGTAGCATGCAGTGCTTTGTTTAATGTCTTCATTGCAGGCCTGATCTGAGCAGTTTTTTCAGTCTGATACTCCGCTTTTCTTTCTTCCTTCTTTTCCCCTTTTTGCGCCTGTCTTTGACTGGTGGCATATTTAACACAAAGATGTCAATAAACTGATGATTATGTTTCACCAGCGTCGTAGTGGTTCAAGAAGTTAGGGGCAGAAAGTTGCAAATTTCTGACAGGAGATTCTGTGCTTGAGATTTTAATTTTGCCCCCAATTTCTCCCAAAATTGGGGATTTTCAGCCTAAATTTTTGTATTGTTGGAATACAATTTTCCAACAAAAACATTTTCCGATATGCTAAAATTTAGGGGGACGGGATGGGGCAATTGTCCGGTTGCCACTGCCACTGTGTTACTGTTTCACGTGGTAATAAAACTTCTAGACCCAATATGAACAGCAGTTAAGATTGCTGTAGGTAAAATTATGACATGGCATGCAGTGTGAAAGTGCATTTCGACTAGCTACTTTTTTAAGATGAGTCTTTGCCTGTTTGCTGCATCAGCGCAGCTTTGAATCTGTGATACATCACTTCAGTCGATATAATTCGATGAACTGTTGCATGTCTTCGTTGTCTTTCTTTAGTACCAGCAACCCGCTTTTGGGTTGGTTGGTCATGTTTGCATCTCCCATTCTACTGCTTTAAAGATCGCCCGCCCAGTAAGATGAACAAAAAAATAAAGTTTGGTCACATTCAGACTTGTGAAAATGTCCGGAACAAAGTGCAGTTTGAACAGATTTTAAGAAAAAATATTTTGTGGACTTGGTAAGATCTTAGGAAAATTGCTAGAAAGTTTTCTAGTCAGTCCTCTTGTACCCAAGTTGATTGTCATTTTGTGTAAATAATTGAAACAGCAAGGTCTGTCATCGCGGACTGATATGAAATTACCTTTGTTGTCATTTTATTGCATTTATTTGCCAAAAAGTGTAACAACAACATTTCATAATGGTTTTTACAAAGTTTTGCATTATTAGATTTTTCAGGACAGTATCAAATAAAAGGTTTTACAGTTTAGCGTAGTCCAGTTTATTTGCGTGCCAAACGCTGCATTTTTGGTTTGTGTTTTTTGGGTATTTAATCTTTTCATTAGCGTAGTAAATTGTTTATTGCGTTTGTCCTAGGTAAGATTGTGTATGTATTTTTTGCTTGATTAAAGCTTGGTACTGCTAACTGAATGCATTGTGTATAATTTGTAAATTGGCAAACTAATTTGGCTAAAATTTCTCTAAAGGTTTGTAGACATAACGACAGTTTTTTTTTGCAACAATTGAAATACTAACATTACAAACATTATTAATAGTTCACCACTTTGATTTCATTTTAGTCTTCATGCACTTAGGCCTATATATGATTTTTTTGTGTTGGGTATTGTTAAGTTTTTCTCATTAGTTAATATCCTACATGTTTTTTCTCAAACTGTACATATGTTTCTACTTAGTTTGCTAATGGGGAATTGGCTTACTGTCATTCAGTTGATATTGTGTTATCTAGAAGTATTGATTTCTTTGCATTAACACGTTTCGGAATCTCATTTGCTTCAGAACCTTGGCATAAAATCTTGAATGCATAGAGCAAAGGGACTATCATTCGCTTTTTTATTCTCAGCTCTAACTGCATTGTACCAATTTACCATTTATTGTATTTAGTAATTATTTCTGTAGCGTACTGCATTTTGATGTACAAACTTTGCTAGATATTTGAAAATCATTGTTTGGCATTTAACAGAAAAAACGATAGTCAGTGTTAATGTTGGGAATTATTTAGCTTTTTTCCAACCATTGCATCTACTCAGTGGTAGAAATACTTGTGGAGAATTGCTTGCGGGTATCACACGTGTAGTGTGTAAGGATGTACCGGATTTCAGTTTTTTTTAAAATCCGAATTTGCACACTCAAGTCCAATCATGCCAAATTTGAAACAAAATTACAATTAAAGTCGAATATCTTTTGTTTTTCTATAATATAAGTAAAGTAATGCAGCAGTAATGTGAAGCTGCACTGATAAAAATACAGGGTACCTCATAAAAAGAAAATATATATGCAGATCGAGCAGTCGGACAGTTTTGGAAACATTTAGCCTTGATCACTGCAGTGAAGGGTGTTCAGTCACTGGCGTAGCCATGGGGGCACTAGGGTACGAGACCATGATTAGCAACTGAATGAATGAATGAATGAATATGTCAATTTATATAGCGGCCAATTAGAGAAGACCTCAAGAACGCTCGCAGCCAAATAAATGAGTTTTGAGTTTTTTCGCAAATGTATCTCTGGACAGTGATGAAGTCCGCAGGTCGACAGGGAGGCTGTTCCAAGTGGCCGAGCCAGCCACGGCAAAGTCCCTCCGACCGATCGTGGTCCTCGTGCGCGGCACGACGAGTGCCCCACTGTTTGCCGACCGCAGCTGCCACCTGCCGACGACAGACGAGACCGGGGTGCACACATCTACCAAGTATGACGGCGCGGCGCCAGACCATGAAGGCACTTGAAGGTGATCATTGCTAGCTTGAAGGTGATTCGCTGGCGGACCGGAAGCCAGTGAAGTTGACGCAGCACTGGAGTGATGTGGTCGAACTTCCTAGTTCCGGTCACGACATTATCTTAGTTTGACTTTAAGCAAATTACCTCAGAACAGTACCAAAATGCACCCAAACACACCATTTTCACATGATGAGCAAATCGAACAAAATTTCTAGGTAAGGGGCTGTCCATACTCTTTCACCGGGCCGACACCCCTCGCTACACCCTACCCCATTCAGTGCCCCTTCTACACCAGTGAAGGTGGTCATGTTGAACACGCTTCAACACAGTGTTCGACATTACCACCCTTAACTGCAATGCTCGAGGCTACTCATTTTAAAAAACTATCTGACTGCTTGATCCATGTGAAGCATATATATGTTTCACTTTTTGTGTGTCGCCTTGAGTAAAATTCTGTGTAAATTTCATGTTAGTTCAGTTGCTACAATTGAGATAATAATGCGATTTTTCTAGCTACTAAAGTGACGTCAAAATTCAGTCTAAGACCAGTTTCATTACTTTTAGCGAGAATGGTCTATCTCTACAGATAATGCCTAAATCTGCCACATTGGGCTGAACATTTTGCCGGAGCCGGATTTGCCAAAAAAGTGGCCGAATGCCATGGGCTGAAATCCGGTATATCCCTAGTTTTATATAATATTTTATTGCTACTTTGTATATGTGTGTCTTGTGTATTTATAATTGTTTACTAACTAATTGTATTTTCTGCCCAATGTGTTATCAACATCAGTATTTTTTACATCTTTACAAATGGTTTGAAGGTTTTCTGAACTGGAGAACAGTTGGCACTGTTATAAAGTGAAGACAGTGACCAAATTGTAGTAAATTGTACTAACGAGGTTAGTAATGTCGATATTTTGGCTTGTTAACGTTTTTAATCAGAATATATGTATTACGGCTTTAAAATGTTTTAAACGTTGCGGTGAAATCAGAGTAGGTTCGTTAATTGTTGAAATGTGAACGTTTGCCTTTCGTTTAATGGCTGCATTGTGGCATGTTTGGTGCTATTTGAAAATCAAGGCCATCAAGTTAATTGCTACTTATTGTAACGTGATCTTCAGCGGCAATCAGTAATTAAGGAGCATATATGATCTTTGGATATTTTATAATTAAGGTGTTGGTTGTTCTAGCGATAAGATGCGTGGCGTTTTTCAATGAACTTTTTGACATCTACGTGCGGGACATCTAGCAGCTGTATCGATGACATTACAAACTGCATGTTTACGGTTCTGCTGATCCGATGACATTATGATCTGCTGAACAATGTTTAGTCAAGACGTTTGTGTTTTATTGTCACAACAAAAAGCAAGACTGCGAAATGTCTGCACACTTGCCGTTTTATTGCATACTGTTGGCGACAGCATATTAGTTGAGAATTTGTAAAGGTGCAAGGTGCAAGAGAGAAAATTGGGATTTAGTGCTGAGATAGCTTTCATTTCAGTGAGCTGTGACCACCTCAGATAAATTTGGTTGGTTGGTACCCCTTGGTACTGCAGCACCTACTCAAAATACTGTTTACTGTTGAAAAAACAACGAGGGTCGTTCGATAAATAAGTTACTAAACAGCGTCATTCTGTTTTCCAAATCTTAAAAATCCGAAATATACGTTTTTAGGGAATTTTATTATGACGTGTAGAAATTTTGTTGATGACATCAGTTCACAGAACACCGTCTACACGTGTATTATTTTCCCCACCAGTAATCTGTCCTAACTGGTAATGTTTAAAATGACGTCACAGTGAAGTCTTCGTCATCAACTTTGAGCTGCTACACAGAATTAAATTCCCTACAAAAAGTATATTTTGGATTTTTAATGCAGGGCCGGATTTAGGGGGGCCCGGGCCCCAGGCCTCCCACCAACAGGGGGCCTCCCACCAAACCCCTCAATTTTTAAAACCCTGTAATTCGATAGCCAATCCCTTTCTGAAATCCCAAATACGCCACTGGGCCCAGGCCTCTTACCAGGGGCCCCAGGCCTCCCACCAGTTAAATCCGGCCCTGTTTTAATGTTTGGAAAACCAAAGAATGACGCTGTTTTGTAACTTGTTTATCGAACGACCCTCGTATTATTGACGTAGCCTAAAGATAAAATTTATCATCGATCCATTTGAAAATGTGGCATTAATTTTGGGTTTACCCTTGCAACTATACAAATATGTGGATCAGCTTTCGGTACTAAATGCACAAAAAGTGCAGCCCAAGGACTAAAATTTTTGGTCCCGTCGCATGTCTTGCAAAATACAAACTTGAAACTTAATGGAACGTCCCTTACGTTAACGTGAGCTCGTCTACTTGAGAACTATTTAGTTATATGCAAATGATGGCGGGCCGCTATTGCGTAAATGCACCCCACAATGCACTGGGTTATACCAATTCCTTTAACTGAAAAGCGCATAAACCTGTACAATGTAGACAGAATACTGAATAATCACATGCCGCGCTTGCTACGTTTAGTCAGCAGTAAGAGTAACTGGTGTGTAAAGTTTGGCTGCAACAATTGCAAAGATTTTACTTTTGGTAACTGGCTTAACCTCAAGTAATTTGGGAAAAAATCGTACAGTGTGCAAAGTTTTCATATATGAAATGAGAAAAACAATGGTGGTATACAATACTGCAACAAAAGAACTGAAGAACTCTATGCGCGGCACCATGAAGTACATAGAGCTAAATGCAAACAAACAACAAGCGAAGATGTCGACCCAGTGCCGATATAATGGGCGGCCGTCCTGCCACTGGGGAACGTTCACGCCCAATTTTTGTTTTGTAGTCAGGAGCCTCTACTTGACAGATAACAGACAGACGGACGGGCAAGATCCGTAATGCGGCCTGTTAGGACGGCCGCACAAGAAGCCAAGTATACTGCAACAACTTTCACGCACTGCTTTAGATGAGCCGGAAACGCAGTCGTCAGTATACGTAGCCTACTTAGGCGAAAAAAAATCTCGTGCTTCCAGTTGCCGTCCGTGAAATTTTTATCGGACTCCTAAATATTGTTGTTGTTTTTTGTTTGCTGTTAAAAGTCTTACTGAAAATAAACTTCTTGCATCTATATCTGTTATGCTGCATTATTTTTTACTGTAGTTCTCATATTTCATGGGCACAATTCAGCGTGGCCATGGTCATTGGAAAACTTTGTTTTTAGGAGCTACTGTTTATACGGAATGTCATAGAATAAAAAAAAACAAGGAAAACATTATTTTCACTCTCTGCACTTTTTCGCCAGATTTCGACTGGAAGCACGAGAATTTTAGGCCTTACTTGTACACAGATGATACAGTATATTATCGGCTTAGCGCAACTTAAGCCCAAACTCCATTACTTGAATTCGTTGTGGACTTCTTGGACAAACAGTCGTATACCCAGTGTTGTGGTTGTGGATTTTGTTGTAAGCTTTTTTCGCGGACTTTAGTCTTTAATTTGCAGATCCCCAACAAATCAAAGTAAATGGAGTTTGGGCTTTAACAAGCACAGAAAGTTCCGTTTCGATAACAATGTGAAAAACGCCGAAAGAAATTGTCGTGCCCAATCAGCGGCGTATTCAGAATGACCTTGCGACCGGACCCCGCCCCCCCCTTTGAAAGTAAAACAAAACATGTTAACAGTATACACAGTTTTGCAGTTCGAATCAAATCAAAAAGTAATTTCAAGCGCAAATACGACATCGCAGTGTAACACTTTTCAAAATCTACACTTCCCCCTTCGTATTTCTAAATACGCCTTTGCGTCCAAGACGGGGCTTTCGAGATGGAACAACAAATTACAGCCTTAAACAAGAGCAGTTAACAGAACGCTCGTTATAGTATATACCGGTACGTAATGTAACGGTCGCTCAGCGTGTAAGCAAATCAACGTTCTAGCGCAGACCATAACAAGATGACTAAATAATAGAAGCGCTGAAGTTATGACAAACAGTTCAGTCTTGAGCAGGGCGTCTATCCCCCAACCCTTGAGACTTTTTTATTTTCATTCCCACTTTCCTTTTCATTCTCTCTACCCGTTTCTATTCCGGGGCAGTGTTCTCTGGATCCAGCTAGATTGTCGAAGGGCTGTACGTTCATACACTGACACCTATAGACGAAGCCCCAGCTACGCTCGATTTTTGGATAATATGGACCTGGAATAAGCACATTTTGATACAATAGTTGTGGGTGATACAATTATTGAAGTGACAAATTACACCAACTTCCTCTCGTCAAGAACTGAATATGAGAAACCTCCCCCCTATTTTTATGACTGATGGAGCATTTGTTCTCAGGTCTATACGATGTAGACGCCGCCGCGTGGTTTTCAGTGCAGAGGTCGTTGAGAGACTCGTCAGTTGACCCAGACCGCCGCCTGCAGTCTTCTCTGCCTTGACTGCAACGTTACAAACAAATTATGTCGTATCATACAAACAGTCGTCGCACATTAACGCTTTTAATGTTTATTTCACGTTAGACCTGACTTGCTTACTACTTTTTCTAATGATTAATTTTTGCTCGCGACAGCATGTAGGCCTAATGCTTCGTGCGTCTTAGCTATCAACGAGGCGTAAGTAAGTAAAAGTAAGTAAGTAAAATGTAAATTTATATAGCGCATATTGTTAAAATTAACCTCTAATGCGCTTGTCACACTAGTACTGACTGAACAGGATTGTTTTAAAGAACTGTTTGAAACTGTCAA
>Ga0056128_1010280_pt1 | contig 11671 bp, 9 predicted proteins | sample WorMetLIZISLAND2_FD_71113 | JGI IMG/M metagenome (GOLD analysis project Ga0056128, IMG submission 71113) | Marine gutless worms symbiont microbial communities from Max Planck institute for Marine Microbiology, Germany - Olavius geniculatus... ... | reverse complement strand
GCACAAAATCATTGAAAATTTGTTACATATTTAACCTTAATCGTATTTATTTTAAGATCGTACGCCGACGAACTAACGCATCAACAACAAAACCATGAAAATTAATGTTTACAAAACGACAAAGAGAGTGACACACCTTCAAGCTGAGACATATAGCAACTGGAAATGTGATAGCAATAAGGACGATTGAAAATATCAATAGGAATATTCCGAGACAGTTCTGACCACGCTTCGACTGTTCGCGCAAGACGGCGTCCGAAGATGGGCCTACAACAGTAATAACAACAATTACAATATTAGAGCTGGTAGCGATCAAAGTTGTAAGGGCGAATTTCGCAAAAATTCACGATTAATTAATCATCAATTTTGATTAAAATCTAACCGGTGATTATTGTCCAAAAACGCAGCGTGTGTTTTTGTTTAGAATCGTTATCAGTTACTCAGCAAGCAGGTATCATAAATGCAGTGCCTTAAAGGGCGTGAGTTTTGGTTGCAGTTACAGATATGGGGTTAGGCCCTACAAGCTACAACGACTGACTCGCGCTAAAATCGTCAATATGCGGCCGTCCGACAGACCGCATTATAAGTCTTGCCCGTCCGTCTGTGGGATATGTCTCGTACGGACTCGTAACTGGACAAGAAATTTGAGCTAATGCTCACGAGACGCGCGGAAGCCTATAGCAGCTCCTGTTCACGCTAAGTTAATATACAAATACCAAATTCTCTATCTGGATCGCATAACGATAGTAGCGGTGCGCCACTTTATGAATGATATAGAATATAGACTTGTGTCGCAGCCCGAAATCGCCAAAAAATCCATAAAACCCCTATTTTGGCGTTCAAGGTCATTCAGGGTCATTGAATTGGGCGCTAATCGAGAGCCAATGTACGACTTCCTATTATTGAGGCCATATCTCGCACCATTATTGAAATACAGCGATTGGCCAAAATCGCAAATTTTGCCCACCATCTTCTCATTTAGCGCCCTTGTTCGGGGTGACCCCCTTCGAATTTATGGACAAGCTTTACGGTTCCTGAAACTAGAGTCTTCCAGGCAGCCGAAGGTGAAGATTTGGTGATCCTAGCTGAAAGCAGTAGCTGTTTTCGCGCGTAAAAAGGAACGAAAAGATGCATAAAACCATTAAACCAAATTTGGTTCGGTGCGAATGTTAAAAAGATCAAAGTTAGGATTCAGTGTTGTGTTACATATGCACCGCGATGAGCAGACGGTTGCATAATAGGTCGGCACTGGGCCGACATATTTGTCTAAACAGTTATTCGCGGAAGTGTCGATCTGCAAGCTGCTGCTGTTTCTGGTGGTGCTGGCGACATACATCTTGCTGGTGTTATCGTAGGAAGCACTGCGCGCTAGATATGCGAGCATAACGCCGGACAGGGACGAAAAGGAGGAATATTGACACTCGCTGTAGGCCGGTCGGTCGGTCTAAGACCGCAATGCTTGTCGCGCTCGCGAGGTCCTTTGACGTCAACGGCAGTCGCGCATTGATCGGCGAAATCCGTCCAGTCCACTCGTGCAGAGAGCGAGCTATATATAGATGCTATGGGAGCCCACCCACGACGAGCGGGTATCCAAACGATTTATACACTTTTTTCATGTCTGAAGTTCTAGGTTCTATGTACATAAGGTAAGGTGGGCGGGTATTTTAGTACAGTCTTTAGTGCTGTGTCAGCCCATGTCCCATCAGAGCCACCTCTTATGAAGTTACATAAGTTCTTATTGGCTTTTTATTAACAGCTTTGTAAAAGGATTTCTTGATATATAACAAGCATAATCAGCAGTATTTTTGCCAGGGCTAAACCTACCACGATGCATGTTGGTTACCGTACGTTTTGTTACGCGCGTCTTAGCTATCGTCGAGACGTCCGTCCGTCCGTTTGTCCGTCTATCTGTCCCTCCGTCACGCTCTTGCACTATATCAAAACGGCGACACACTGTTGTAAAGTTGTCAGTTCTACTGGTAAAGTTATCCCTTGGAGTAATAAAATTAGATATTTAGGCATTTACATCATAGGGAGTAGAGAATTTAAATGCTCTTTAGATTTTGCTAAAAAGTCATTTTATCGTGCGGCCAATGCTATTCTTCGTAAGGTCGGAAGGCATGCATCTGAAGAGGTTATTTTGCAACTCGTTTCGAGTAAGTGTATGCCAGTGTTATTGTATGGACTAGAAGCTTGCCCATTAAACAAAACTGCTCTCAACTCACTGGATTTTGTTATTAATAGGTTTTTTTATGAAACTCTTCAAAAGTAATAATATTGATATTGTCAGGAAATGTCAGGAAGAATTTGCATTTTCGTTGCCAAGTGTTTCACTTGCACATCGGAGTGAGCATTTTTTAGTTAAGTACAAGCATTGTGATAATGCTTTTTGTAAATCGCTATTAATTTAGTCTGAAACATCATAGATATAATGCTGTTGTGACACTGTTGTGGACTATTGTATATGTTATGGTATATGCTTTTTTTCGCTGTTGCTATTGTATTATTTTTGTGTGTTTTTTTCTACCATGATCGGTGAATTAAAGATTATCAAAAAGACAAAGTTTTTACTGTGAGCTTTCGCTGAGACTAATTTATTGTGACAACATTTTGTGCATCAAAGAGAGGTACCCCCTGCAAAAGTGGTTATTTTACAGTTGCAGTTAGACACATACTTGCTGCTTATAATAGCAAGCACTCATGACGAGCTTACCTGGGGTACTAACATCGATGACCTTAAACGACCTTGAACACCCAAAATAGAGGCTTTTAGCAAAATATTCGCATTTTTGGTTTTGGAGCACTTTTTGAGGTTGCGCCGAAATGGCTGGAGATTGACCAAAACAACCAGTCTATGGAGTTTTTAGCATAACGTAAACATACATTTTAGTAGTTCAAGTTTCGAACCTCCTAGCTTTAACGATTTCTCAATACGGGGAGATGAAATATGGGTGCCCCTTCAAAATGCGCAATTTCGGCTACTATCAACTAATTTAGCGTAAACACGGTCACAGATAGACACAGACTTGCTGCTTATCGTTACAAGCACTGCTGGCGGGCTTTCCAAAGGTACCGACATCGATGACCTCGAACGAAATTGACTTGAACATCAAAAAGCGGGTTTTTAGTGTTTTTTCGCATTTTAAGCTGCGACGCCTATTTCAACAGTAAATTGCACTGAAATTACTGGAAATGTGCACAAAACTGATAGCAAAAAACTTAGATTTTAACAGTCTAAGTCTCGATGTCGTACGTTCAAGGAATCCTATCTACGAGACATCAAATGCGGGTGGCCCTTCAAAACGCGTCATTATTTTATTGAACGTTATACACAATTGGCAGCACTGATGCTGTCGCGCGTTACGTGAGCTTTGCTCAAATTTCTTGTTTTTGTCCAGCAGTGACTACCCATTCCTCCGCCATGTACATAAATCGTCAACAGGGGGCGTTAGAGACCGCGAAATGAAAGACAGAAAACGTCACACTATCGTCGGGCGCGAGCGATCAGCAGCGAAGCGTTTGCAGCATAGTGGCAGTTTCATCATCAACACTCGACTGCTTTACGTAAGCTCTGCACTAAGATCATTTATGTGACAAGAGACCGAATCTGACGACAAGTAATTTCTCATTTTCGGCGAGAACGTAATTACGAAATGAGTTTTCGTCGTTGTCCATCAGTCAGTCTTGCAATTTTGAAAAGTCGCACTGGCGTCGTGGCCAGCGGTGGGGCAGGGGGAGGGGTATTTGCCCTTTCCTTCAAATTTTAGACTGTCAGAAAATTGTCGGAAAATGTTCTTCTTGTCAGAAAAATTATGTCAAAAATGCAAAAGTAACCTCCATTTTGGAAGAAAAACTACGGACAAAATTAAAATGTCGAGCCCCTAATCTCATCTGTCGGAAATTTTCATCTGCTTGTGGAAAAATTTAACTTCTTGCCCCGCCCACCTACGACGCTGCTGTTAGGTCAGAATTTCACATGATTAAGCCACGAATAGTAGACACGCCGTGATGTAAATTAGTACGTGTAAAATATCTGCTTTTACTGCAGCTATAAGTTGACAAAATTTATTCGACAGTTAAATCAGTGTTCTACGACTGTGCGTTAATTAGACCTATCGCTGGACTTGCAAGTCCGAAAGCGTCGTTGCAAAAAGGGGTATGGCGTTGAAGCGACTAGTCAAACAACAAAGTTATTCTATGTAGACCTGGCATTTACGCCTCGTAGTAGATAACAACGGATTTTGTGTTTAATAGATACAAATGTGCTGAATTTTATAGCTAATAAGATTAATGCATTGCATTCTGCTACAATTTATAGACGCGATGTGACACTGACAATGGCGTGTAGCATTTTTTTGCGTCGTAATTTAGTGTCCGGCTTAGGTTGTCCCGCTCCCATAAATGTAAAAAAAACATTTTTTACGCTTTTTATTCTTGCGACGTTTTTACGTTTTTCGTTTTTTTATTTTGCTCAGCGTTTTTTTATTTTAAAAACGTGCATTAAAAATCTCATCAAAAGCTCCGAGAAGCACTTTGGAACCACAGAAAAGAAATAATACGACATAGTGATGTGCTTTATTTAATTAGTCCAGATACAAAGTTTTATAACTAGTATGTTTGGTTAGTCTAATGCTATGGTCTTATGACCACACGGCTAAATTGAAATTAAATAAAGTTCTCTCTATCTAAACTATAGTTCAAGGTATACTGCACTTACAACATTAAGCATTGGGCAACCGGTTGAACAAATTATGGCCAACGTTTTTTATTCAACGTTTTTAAACGTTTTTTCATTTTTGCCACGTTTTTAACGTTTTTCTAACGTTTTTTTTTTATTTTTCCTAAAACGTTTTTATATCTATGTCCACTAAACCCCATACCCCCCAACAAAAAACTACCAAAAATTAAAACAACTAAACTTTTTCTCCAAAACTATAGGGGTTTCCAAACCCTGCCGCACACACAGTATTGGTTTAAACTAACGTTGCTGCAAAAATGTTTGCTGTTTAACGTAGTGTTTAATAATTTAGTTCTAAAACCGACGCTACACGCAGCATCGTATTCGGCTATTTCCCGTAACCCTTGCCAAACAGTACGTTCGTTTGAAGTGATATTGTATTGCATAAGAAGGCCAGTAATACTACTGTGGTAATACCCCGTTTTACACGAGAAAGCATACATGATGAAGCATACATGAAGCAAATTTAGAGCACACGTCGTGCACGTGTACATTGAAATTGAATACATTGTGCTTCACGTATGCGTCCGCGTGTAAACGGGGTATAACATAGATGTGAGTTTGGTTGTTACGTGTAATGCGAAAATGCTGGATTTTCATTGCACATGCACGATCACGTGACGCTGTTTTAACAATTAATGGCGTTCGTGTGCACGATATAACAGCATAATTACACAGCGTCCGGACTGCGTGCATGGCGTCTAGAAACAGAGCAGCAGCAGCAGCAGGTAGAATTAATCGCACAGGTGCAATGAGTTATCGGCGTGTGTGCCCTGCTTCACAATAAGAGCCGTACGTCCTATATTTGTGTGTACCGTAATTATGTTTTATTATTATCTCTGCCAATGGAACGAAATAAATTGAAAGAGATTATGAGATTGCTTTTGTCCGTGTGTGTGCCTGTCTGTGTAAATTTCGCTTGGCGGAGACATGCACTCTTACGAGCGCCTTCTACAGGGTGTCGCAAAAAAGGAGCCTTTAAAGTTTTTTGCCGTTTTTTCAGCAACCGTTTGGAATTTCAATTTAAAATTTTACGAGTTTATTTCGGGAAACGTTTTACATCTAAGTGCCAAGTGAGGTATGATTTTGTTGAAAAACGACAAAATTATAGGCTTCTGAACATGACCGCCTACCGATTTTTCAGCATTAAAAATGTTGAAGCTAAAAATGCTATTTAATTTTTAAAAACTAGTTATCACGTTACTGCCGATGACGTCACAGTGACGCTTTGACAAACAGTAATTTATTTTCTTTATAAATTATCACTAAATTATCGTTCTTTTAAAGCAATCGCCGGCTGCCCACCAGATTCATCTTCTAGCAGGGCGGCACGCCAGCACACACAGTGCGCAGCGCACAGAACTGGCTGTGGGCCAACTGTCTAAATTTCATCACAAAAGACCAATGGTCTCCAAATTTGCTGAATACAAACCCAGTGGACTATCGCATGTGATGTGCAATGTTGGAGGCTTACCGCAAGCTTAAAGCAAAGCCGAAAACAATCGCTGAACTCAAAGAATCGCTTCAGGTTATCTGGGGCAATCTACCACAAGGACCGATCGACAAGACGGTGAAAGACTTCTCAAATTAAGTGACTGAAGGCTTGTGTTGAAGCTTAGAGCTGTCGTTGGACACTTCGAACATTCACAGTGACAATGGAATTCTGGCATCTGATCGTTAGTTAACTGTGTTGTTTGACTTGTTTCAGCGATGTTATTGAACTGGTGTTGTATAGCTTGAACATTTTTAACGCTAAAAAATCGGTAGGCGGTCATGCTAAAAAATCTATAACTTCGTCATCTTTCAATTGGATCAAATTTAATTTGGCATTTAGAAATAAGTCCGTAAAATTTCAGAGTAAAATGCTAAACGGTTATTGAGAAAACAGCGAAAAACTTTAAAGGGCTACTTTTTTGCCGCATTCTGTAGTTATTATAAAAATTTAAAACATCGTATAGACCTACACTGTGTCCCAGAAAATAGTAATTCGCTGTTATTTTTGCGACATTTGGCAAATATGCGAAGATGTTGTTAATTTTTACGCGCGAAAGCAGCTACTGCTTTCAGCGCATCTTAGCAATCGCAATTCTGTCTTCCGTCCGTCCGTCTGTCACACGGGTGGATCAGTCAAAAACGGTGCAAGTTAGGATCACCAAATCTTCACCATCGGCTGCCTGGAAGACTCTAGTTTTAGGAACCGTAAAACGTTTCCATAAATTCGAAAGGGGTCACCCGGAACGAGGGCGTTAAATGAAAGGGAGATGGGGAAAAATTGCGATTTTTAGCCAATCACTCGCTGTACCCCAGTAACGGTGCGAGATAGGGCCTAGGTTACTATTAGTCACTGGCTATCGATTTTCATTAAATTCAATGACCTTGGATGACCTTGAACGCTAAAATAGGTTTTTTTCATAGATTTACTGACGATTTCGGGCTGCAAGACACATTTGAAAAGCGAATTGCGCCGAAATCAATTGAGATAGACATGGAAAAGCTGCGTATGAAATTTTCAGCATTGAACGTAGATTTCGACGGTCCAAGTTTTGATTTTCTAGGTTCAAGGAAACTTGCACACGAGGGCATCAAAGAGCGGTACTCCCGTAAAAGTCGTTATTTACCGTTGTTGGCCAGTCTTTAGTGAAAACGATTGCAGGCAGGCGTGGGCATGCTGCCTATCGCAACAAGCACTAGTGACCAGCTTTTCAGTCGTATCAACATCGATGACTTCGAAATACCCTGAACTTCCAAAATAAAGGGTTTTCATTATTTTTTGCGATCTTTAGCTGTATCGCACACTCTGAAAATTAACTGCGACGAAATGGCTTGAGACAGACTGACAGTTGGCAAACAGGAACTGCTATGGGCTTTTGCGCGTCTCGTGAGCATTAGCTCAAATTTCTTGTTTTCACTGCCACATTCGCAGACGAACTGTAGAACAAGACTGAATAGATCCGACCACTTTACCCGCAACCCGTTCTTGCACTGACGTGTACATAAATTTTAACAAGCAATATGAGCATTGCTCACGTGACGCGAGACAGCATCGGTGCTGTCACCTAGGGAATCAGTGTATAACGTGCAACAGAATAATAATGTACTTTGAAAAAGTATCTGAATTTGACGCCTCCATACGGAGGACTCTTTAAACCTCGGAGGCCAAAACTCAGATGGTTAAAATTTACGTTCCACGCTAAAAATATCATGTGCAGGTTGTCCTGGTCTATCTCCAGTAATTTCGGTTTAAGTCATTCTTAAAAATGTGCGCTGCAGCGTAAAGTCGCAAAAAATCACTAAAACCCTATATTTTCTGGGGTTCAAAGTCGTTCAAGGTCATCGATGTCGATACCCCTGGAGAGCTCGTCGGCAGTACTTATTATTATAATGCAGCAATCCTGTGTCTATTTCCAACCGTTTTCACGCTGGACTAGTCGATAACGGTAAAATAACCACTTTTTGCGGGGTACCCCTCTTTGACGCCCTCACCTGAATCTCTTCATCCAGCGGCACAACATTTTGTCTCAAAGGCAGTTTTTGTGGCAGCCCATAGTGAAGATTTCGTGACACTAGACCAGATTTGAGAATCGCAGAGTGCGACGGACGGATAGACGGACGCGCCTGTACGATAGCTAAGACGAGCTTAACACTGCGTGCTGTCGCGCGTAAAAATCGTTTAATGTTTGATAAAGATATGACAAAAACTTGGTGTCCTAGTTTTTCACTTACGATGTGGTTAATATCTGGTAAAGGTATCCTGTTTTTGCGACTCAGGGTGAATATAAATTCAGCCAGCTAAAATAGCAATAAAATTGGCAGAGTTACCAACTCTGTCGGGACTTTCTGTATGACGCGTTTGGTAAAGACATACTGCTAAGTAAAAAAGTTTTTAGTTGCACTTAGTTTGCATATTATTCTTTTTTGTCTTTTGTTATATTTTGACTGTGGCTACTCTACTTTCTTACGTTTCTTTTTTACTGTTTGTATTGTGTGTTTGTTTTGTTCTTTGTGATTGCTTTTAAACTGTGTATTTTGTACCGCAAAGGCGAAATAATATTTTCAATATGATAACTGGTCTCAGTTATGTGTCACTGAGTTACAGTTATTATTGATTTGACACATTATCCCAATTGTTGTGCGGTCATCAAGAGTAATTGTGTGCCAATTTTTGGTTCAAAAGGTCAAAGGTTCGAGTTACTTTTGCGCAACATTAGACGGACAGCCGCTCAATATGTCGGCACTGGGCGTACGCATTTTCCAGTTTAATTATGTATATGTAATATTTTTATTATTTATCCAGAAGTAAAGTCTATTCATGGCGTTTAACGGCGAAAGACAGACTAAGAAGGTCAGAGTTTGCATACGAGTTACTGCTAAAAAAATTGTTACTGTGGCAACATGGGTCGGTCTGGCAAAGCGCAGACTAAAATCACAGTGCACAATATTATAAGCGAAACTGTCTCCGTCAAAAAACACAATCGCATTCGACGAACGTTCTTCAGTCAAAGAGTGCGTGGTGTTGGTCTGGAATCGACTTCCTCAGTATGTCATCGAAGCACCGTCCACCAACGCCTTCAAAAACAGACGTGACATCTTTTGGCATCAGGATATGAGCATTTAAAGCACCTACTTCTTCGCTCATCAATGTAGGCCTACAAATACAAGTACAAAATTACAAGTACAATACGCACCTAAAGCAGGCTGTTCTTCGTCGACGACTGAATCGGTGTCTTCCAGTGACCGGCTGTTCGTTGATCTGCCCTCGGAGTACTTGGTGGTCGCCTTCCTGCTGCTGCCGCGGCCGCCCAGACCCCCTGACTCGCCGCCGGCCGGCTCCACCGAGCCTGACGGTCCGTCGTCTCCCTCCGTAGACATGAGATTGACAACACTTACACCAGCAACCACGTACAACGCGAGCGTCAGCCAACAGTCATGTCTAACTGATACGAGGTTTGTCTGGTGGTCGGCGACACGTCAGTCAGTGTTCATTGTTCAATGTGGTGTTCAGTGCAGTCACTGCAGTGCATGGCTCAATCCATCACTCGAGTTTTCGACGTCCATCCGTCCGTCCGCCCGCAGGCGAGTATTTTATCGCTTTCCGGCGGCGACGAGCAGCGTCCTCGACAGTTGCGAAGTCGTCTTTCTAGTCGTCGTCGTCGTCGTCGTCGTTGTGATGATGGTGGTAGTCCGGCGGCAGAGACAACAGACCGAGCGGACGCTGCTGGCATACAGAGCTGCTCAGAGGTGCTGGCTGGGAGGAGGAAGGCGGCGGGAGGCAGTAGCGACTATGATGAGGAACGCCTCGACCGCCCAATGACAATCTGAGCCCTTGCTGCCGCTACTGCTTCCGCTGCTGCTGCTGCTGTAAAATGGCGCATATTTTATTTAGGCGGCTGCGAGCTGCGACTGCAGCAGTCAGGACCGGGGCGCAGGCGTCGCGTGAGTCTTAGCGATTGATCGTCTTCTGGGCCGGCCGTACATCGCCCACCGGCTAGTGCGTCCGCCGGCCGGCTTGCGTGTCTGTGTGTGCGCAGTGCTTGCAATGTTGCAGCGGAACCAGCAGCAGCAGCAGCACGGTGCGGTCGCCGGCTCATGTCGCCAATGCGACGCAGAGAGAGGCGCAGAGCCCTGGTGCAGCCGATGTTCGCCGATCGTTCGCTCTCTGTGCTGAAGTAGGCTCTATGTGACGCTCATGGGACAGGTCTTCCACGTACGCACACTCATGCACGCCATCGTCGCCAACTGGCAAATACAGTGGCGTTGTGGCAAGAAGGATAGAGAAGGCAGTTGCCCTTCTCTAAATTTTGGGCTCTCGGGAAACTGTCAAAAAATCTTCTTTTTATGGGTGAAATTTTCGTCCAAAATTACAAAATTTGAGGCTAAAACACCTCGGGATCCGAAAACCGGAGGCAACATTAAAAATGTGAGCACTCATAATCTCATCTGCAGCTTTCTGTCGGAATTCTATCGGAATTCGGTCGAAAATTTGCAGTATCTGTCGGAAAATTGCAATTTTCTGCCTCGCAGATAAGCCAAATTTGGAAGGCATTCGCCAGTGAAGATTTTAGTTTGGCAGTTTTGCGGTTCTTTCCGCATTATTCTTCGAATTTGGTATTAAATTTTCCAGTTTGGAAAGACGCAAAAAGTTGGAATTAATTTGGCTTTGGTAGAATATTATCTTACAGATTTCGACTATTGTTCAATGTAAAAATGACGGCTTGCTCTTTACAATAGCACAAAACGCCTATACGACAACTTGTAGCTCTTTGAATTATCTGTTAAGTGTAAACCGTGCATTAGTGAATAATAAGTTAGCACGTACGTCGTAGAGTCGCAAGAACAACGTCTATCCCATTGGGCATGCTGTACTATGATTTCACTATTTCACTATAAATGGTGTGGTCAGAAAATTGGCATTTTTAGCTTCGTTACATTACGTTTGGCATTTTGTCAGTCGAAAAGGGTCAGCAACCTTGCCGCATCGATATCAAGTAGATTGTCTTATGCTGTGGCTACACGCACCGAGTTCATCGTCCGAAGTGTTGTCCGACGTCGCCGAGACTTCCGTGGTTTAAAAATCTCGTCCGAAGACACTGGACGGAATGCGCATGCTCATTTTTATTTATTTATTTATTTATTTCAATTTATCAACCAGCACATAGTAAATATACATGTATAACATTTGACAAACAATATGAAAATACACTGGTCGAATGGCCAACACAGGGTTAAAGAACCTCTTATGTGCAGCCAAAAAAAAAATTAAAACTAGAAATTTGGGGCAAAACCTAACGTGAGTCCGCCCGGCGCCCTAAGTCAGATTGGGGGAAATTTAGAGGGGTGAAATTCCCCCGGTAGCAAAGTCACGTGGCATGCACACAAATGCATTAGCATACGCACAACGCGCACTATTGACTTAGGGTAGGTAAACATTAGCCG
>Ga0056128_1010279_pt1 | contig 11671 bp, 3 predicted proteins | sample WorMetLIZISLAND2_FD_71113 | JGI IMG/M metagenome (GOLD analysis project Ga0056128, IMG submission 71113) | Marine gutless worms symbiont microbial communities from Max Planck institute for Marine Microbiology, Germany - Olavius geniculatus... ... | reverse complement strand
TTCCGAGTAATGACGTAATCAGGAAATGCGTACGGCGTCTTGTCACAAGGCTGGATATAGCATCTTCAATACCTTCACCTGCAGAGACATCGACGTCACAGTCCGGGCGCCCGGGAATGAAGTTTACTGCACTAATGTTAGCGCAGTGGGGCGCCTCTGCGCTAGCATTAGTGCTGTAAACGTCATTCCCGGGCGCCCGGGAATCCCGGGAATAAAAATGTCCATTCCCGAATTCCCGGGAATGAAAAAAGGGGTCCGGGAATGCATTCCCTAGAACGGATTACGGAAAAATTTTGTTTGAGTGAGTTATGTCCTGGGAAATTTCTGTCCGTACTTCAATGCATAACCGGTGTGTACACGAATAGTACTGTGGAAATCAATGCACGCGCACTGTTAGTCGGTACTAGTGCAGATACGCTGCCGCGACGCTCGCACGCCCTGAGAGAATGCTGCTGTCGCCGAAATGACAATACTGCCGCGCGCTCACGCTCTCTCCGGTTGGGAGTAAGGGCGACCTTATCACGTGATGCCGTGAGATGAAAAAAGATAAAAATAAAAACAATCTACAACAACTGTAAAAAGCATAGGGTATCCTACAGCATGATAGTTTGTTTCATCGCAGTTTGTGTGCAGGCCGGCCGAAAGAAAAATAAAGAAGCCCAGCTGTTGCTAGGAAAGGCCAGCCGTACGGCCTATGTCCGAAAGCCAGTGTCCGACTTTCGATCGCGGAGTAAAAGCGACTGCTTTGAGGTGACTACAGTTTCATGGGCGCTACGTTAACGTTGCTTTGGAACGCTGCAATTAACGCTGGTACAACAGATGTCACGGGGGTCATTCTTTAGGTGTTATATCGTATTAATAAAAAATAAATAAATTATAAATTATAAATGATTAACAGCCTGTTTGGAAAATGAGGTTCGACTTGGTACTACAGGGTAGCCGTCGGAACCCCTTATTTATCTGCTGATGCGCTTTTTTGGTAATGCATACCGTTTAGCCACAATATATACGTTACAGACAGACAGACGACAGACAACAGGCACGATTTTGTTCAAAACGTTAGGCCAAAAACTTGCTGGCGGATGTTTATATCACGCCGCGGCTCGTTGGGCCGAGTTTGAACAATAGTGGAAAATACGTTGTTATCTGTGTTTTCTTCTTATAAATAAAACTTTAAAAATTTGTTTTATTATTAAACTACTATTTTTTAATTAGACTTAGAAAAATATATCATGAAACCTGTATTACTCAGTTTTCTATTTGGAAAAAAATGTTTTTTTTAGCACAAATACGAATAACGTCATTAAAGCTGATTGTTCGAGCAACTGATGCAGCGCCGAAGAATAGGGTTTTGGAAAAGCGCCGTAGCTCTTTTTCCATAAGCTACGTCAAAACTGCATATTTTCTTTCACTTTTGCAAGCTAAAATGGTCTCATCCTGTAGTGTTTTTGCAGCCGGTTGCAATGGCCACTAATTTCATAATGTTGTGTCGCCCATGAATTATTTCTTTAGTTTTGTGCTTCTCTCACCAACAAATTCTGGCGACGCCGCTACTAGGGTAACCAGGTTGTTTTTTGTACTTTTACGTATTTTTCACTTAGCATTCAAATTCGGGTCTGGGGTGGACAGCGTCGACTTGTCAGTGGTAATGCGAGTACTGGATCAGATCGATTGGGAGATACGTGCCAGTCCAGCCGGGATGACAACCATGGCTACGCACAGTTGGACCTATACCACCCGGAGTATACTGGGATAAGATCAACCCGCTCGCCGCATGGCATGCTGGGACTGAGACCACGTGATAAGTATTCCGGGCACGAGTCGCGTGTTCTATAGACTGTCGCTCAACTTGTATCGTCGCTGCAGTGCGTGGTTCGCAAGCTGCATGAACAACGGCCGCTGGCTATAAATCCGCCACGGGACATTTTTTGAAGCGGAATCGCTTCTTGCAGCGCAAGCGATTTAGCCTATTTCAGCTACATTTCTTCGTGGCGTGGTCCGTCTGTCTATCGTCTGTCACATTCGTGCACCCTGCTAAACCGGTCAACGGACTCAGAGGGCATTTGGCACGCACACTACTTGAGATCACGTAAGACGTAAGAGTCATGCGTGTGACATGAGCGTCGTGTCATCGTTGACAGATTAATTTTGTGCAACAGCAAACAGACAAATGAATCTGTCAGGAGTGTAAAAGCTCGCATAGTATCAGACAATGTGACAATAATTTCAGGACAGCCGTCACGTCGGAGCGACGAGGCAATCTACCATAAAAGCTTACCTATCGTCGCTATAATAATGGTCTACCAATAACCGATGTTTTTTAATGATGGTTAGTAAAATAGTTATTACACTACAAATCTAGCCAGATGTGCGGTTTTCATATGCGGTTATCCTTGAGTTTTAGCGTCGCGTTTATTATTGACCTGACATTCGTGACCGTCTGACTTCGATTCTAGAGCATTTCGTAGTTGCGCCATTATACAATTATTATACATCAACGTACACCATGCTCACGTTATTGCTCAATAGTAATACTCTGCTCTCCACTTAATAAAATACAGATTCTTGCAGCCAACGAAGCTGAATTGATTGAATCCCTATAAGTTTATATAGCACTTCTAGGTTTAAGACAACGCATGCCACATCTTTATCATTAATTTATGACACACATAGTGACTTTTTGACCTCCTCAAGCTCAATGACATTGTCATAAACGGCAAGAACAATTATCCTCTTTGCTAAACTTTGCGCTTTTGGAAAATTATTGGAAAGGAAAATTATCGGAAAACCTTTTTTGTCACAAAATTTTTATTTAAAATTGCAATATTTAGGGCTAATCGAAAACATTGTGGAAAAATTTAAGATAAAGTTGAAATTTTGAGCACCCGTAATTTTTTCTGTCCGAAATTTGCAGTTGTCTGTCGAAAACGATGCAACTTCCTTTTTTAACACACATTACCGCTGGTCAAAAGCAGCCTCGAAACACAAACGGACAGAAAGCCGGACAAATGGCGGGATAGCGTACATTTGGAAAAGCAGGCTGGTATCGCTAGTGGTCCGTAGCTTGTTTAATTTTGGTTGTCACTGCCACCAAAGAACCGGTTGTTACACTACAATCGTGTCGTCTGGAACATCATGTAAAGTTTTGACAGTGTGGGCGGCGGCTCTAGCCAGTAGCCGGAGGCGACGTCAACTCGACAGAACGTCACCATTTGGGCGTCTCGATATCAACTCAACGATAGACCGAACCTATCTGTCTCAAATGCCGACGATCACCACCGAAAACACTAGAACCCTGGCTCTTTAGACTTTCCTGGATAAGCCTACACATTTACAACGACTGCAAATCCTCGGTGTCACAAATGAACCGCCACTGCAGGACAAACCGACAACCGATCCACTGTAGATGATCCTGTATAGGCCTACGCATTGTGAGAGATTGGCTACGGGCGTCTCGATATCCGGTCGTTGCTTGCGCCGGCTACCGACCCCTGCCGTCAATATCTATAACTGTGCCGGTGGCAAGGCAAAGCACCATTTTCTGTCTGTCTGTCTCCAGGCCGGTGTCCGGTCGGCCCATTGCACACTGATTATATCGAGCGGATTACTCTAATGATTAACGACCTACGACGACCGACAGGCCAGGCCGCCAGCGCATTGCGTCCCTCCGTCGGTCGTCGGCAGTGCCCAGAAATGGCCAGAAACTCAGACGACCTACTGAAAAACCAGATCTAGTGGGAAAACCCCAGATGTAGTGACGCGGTGTCCGTCGGTCGTCGGACGGACAGCGGGAACCGGTCACCGTCTCGTCTCTTTTCTTTTATGTGTCTAGCTGTTTCTCTGATCGATTGACATCGCGCTCTGAACATTATTGCAGCAGCCCAGGGCCTCAGCACGCCCTATATACCGGTAGTTAACTCATACGCCCATCGACCGACCCGTCGCTCATTTCCTGCAGGCTTTTTTCTCTTTCCATTCGAATTCCGATAACCGGTTATTTATTATAGCCGCGAACCTTTGAATAAGCCTACTGTCATCGCGCAATACGTTAATTTACAGCCAACTCTTCACGTTCTAAATTCAATACTGTATTTAGATTCTTATTAATCTAATTCGCGTGCCTTTCTGCTGAAAGGAAATTTAACGTTTGAGCAGGACTGAGAAATTGGTTCGAAACTTAAAGCCCGATTCACAAAACATTTTACCAGTAAGACATTTTTGTGAGATTTTTCACTTAGGTTTCAAACTTTAAAAAAACTTTCAAAACTCACAAATCCAAATTTTAAGTTTTTAGGTCTTTTTTTATTTGTTGTGCAATTTATAATACAAATTGCCTCTAAAATATGCCAACATGCAAATCTTTGGCCTCAAATGGTGTAATTTTAAAATATTTTTTACCAAAAAATTGTCCGACAAGCTAAAATTTAAGGGAAACAGGGGAAGGGTTAACACTTCTACCGTGACGCCACTGAACTGCACGTTATCTTACTATGAACCTTGGTCTTGACTGCTGGCCCATCAGTGTGGAACAGTTTGCCATCGGATCTCAAGAACACGTCACTGTCTATTGGACATTTTGTCAGCAACTGTAGCTGAAGACAGAGGTGTTTGCACGGAGCTACTACGCATCAGCGAAACCGTCATAATTTATAAGTTATAAGTCTTATAAAACTGCGTGTACAAAATAATGTTGCTGTCGTTAATGAAAAAAGCTGCGACGTCGTGCAATAAACGATCGAGAATGATTCAATATACAAAATATTATGTATAAATTATGTACTGAACTGGGTCTGGTGCAATTTTTGACAAGAAAACTGATATCTCACAAGGTAGTGTAGCGACACAAGTCCATGCAGGTGCCCCGCCGAATCATGCGTACTACAGCGTAGAAGCATGATAATGCTGCATGTTGGACGGCGTGCACCTGAGGCAGTAATTAATGAAATATTAACGCGAAATAATGGCGCCAATGAAGGGAAATAATGGTTCGCGGGTGAATCCATTGGCTGGCGAGCCTATGCGTTGTCTTCAGTTCTCGGTGAATTCTTTACGCCGTTGTTAAGCAGCTGCATCGCTAAGACATTTATCGACAAACAACACGCTATGATGTTGACTGCTTAGGTTGTTGTCATGTTTAGGCGCAGCTACAGTGAGCAACATGACTGAGGTCAAACACATGTTCTCCACAGGTGTTTGTTTCAAAGCGACAAAAATAAAATAAGCTGAACTGAACTTAAGTGAAATGAATTTATCATTGAATTTCAGTCTTTCAGTTTAGTTCATTTTATTTCATTCTATTTTTTTCTTGGTCGTTTTGAACACAACTTGATACTTTTTTGTGCTGGATTCGTGCTTATGCTTTAGCCTGGTACGGTATAACGTCTGGACACAGTTTGAATAGACTGCGTGTAAAACGTCACACGATCGTGGCAACCAGCGCGTCGTCGGGCAGGCTCCATCATCATATAGCACTGTCGGATAATCCGTTACTTCGTTCTTCTATCCGTCCGTCCTTCCGTCGAGTCGTTAATGAGAAAAGCTGCAACGTCGTACAATAAACGATCGCGAATGATTTAATAGCCGCGGGCGGGCGAGGCGGGTCTGCATCGGTAGCTATAGTGCACCGGATCTTATCAATAACTTCAAACGCTACCACCACTTCTACGAGTGCCGACAGTTGCGATGGGCTGGTACGAACGAAAAACCGACTGGAAGATTGAAACTAGCTTGGCTGCCGCATAGCTGCTCTTTAGAAGAAAACTGATATTGCACAAAGCGTTGTGCAATAATTTTGATCATCTGCGTTAACACGGTAATGCGTTGAAATAACTTAGGTGATACAGACAATAAGTTCACCGCACATAATGCTATCGTCTTGGCCATTTTTTGTGCCAAAAATTGTCAAATTTGGTGGATACTTGACAAAGTTATGATAAAAAACAATGTTGCTTATGTTTTCTGGGACACAGTGTGCAACTTATTCCACGATGGCACTCGAGTGTCTACCGTACTCTCAGCCAACCCGCTAGGAAGTTGGCAGTAAGCAAGTAAGTAAGTAAGTAACAAATAGTAAATCATAAATTTATGTGGGTCATAACGTTCTGAAAAAAACTCTAATGACTAATGGTTTGGACTGCTATTAATCAATCAATCAATCAATCAATCAGAGTCACCATTAGACGCACCAGAAGACGGCATAAGGTCCAATAACAGTAACCTACAGGCTACAGTACAAAAGGTGCGTGATCAATGATCAGGAACGTTTTGTTTAACATTTATATAGCGCATTATCATAGCAGACAAGGCCTAAAAGTAGTCTCTAATGCGCTCGGTGCGCTGTGTCCGTAGATAAAACAGAAAATAACAACGAGCGCTAAAAAAGTTTAATATAAGCGTCACGATCGTTTTAGTTCATTAATATGCAGGAAGACTGTTCGGTGCAGACGGGTCTAGCGCAAGAGGATGCACTCTTCTGCCACCAGTACTATAACGTCACCGACGAACCGGCCGTCATTACAGGCAGGTTAAAAATAACCTTCTTCGGTATACACAGTATACCGTGCATACACAAAAAACAATAATTTTGGTTGGTGTTCGATGCCCTAGAATTTGGTTACATTTTACGCGTCACTAGCGCCAGCAAAATGAAGAGCCGCTTTGATACGTCAATTTGCCTGAAGAGCATGAAAAGCAACAGCAGTGAATTCAACTGAACTGAATCAAACTGAACTGCACTGGCATATTATCAGTTCTGTTCAGTTCAGTTCTGACGCTTTGTACACGCCTTAAAAGCGCATAAAAGCGGCTGCCTTCCGTGCCAGCATAATCTCGGACCACAGTCTATGACAGTACGTCGTCGATTTCTTCCTCATCGATTTGTATCGATAGAATATTCGTGGTGTCTGCGGCTCATTTCGCCCGACTAACAACGTTAATTTAGCTCGACCACTTAGCCAGCCAGCCGGCTCGTGCATATTTAATACATCATACGGGCACGGCGCGCAGGCGCGGCCATTAATACGAGCAGATAATGCTCTTCCTCGCTCGTGGCTTGCCAAATCACCACTGTTTGTGACATCATCCGGTCTGGGTCTGGGTTCACGGCCAATTGCATCGGTGCAACAATTCTGCAATCGCTTATTCTGTTCACCGTGTCTCAGAAAAAAAAACAAAAAATCCAGCTGTCGCTAGGAAAGGCCGACTGTACCTTTTACGTGCGAAGACCAGCATCTGACTTCCGGTCGCAGACCGAAAGCGATTTTTCAAAAATGACTAGTTATATGCACGCTATGCTAAGGCTGCTATCGAACGCTATAATTGACGCTAAGATGCGGTAATTCGGGCCACATAAGCGATAAATGCAGGCAGAAACGTTGGATTAAAAATTACGGCCAAGCCGCCACAAATGGTTACTATATATTGACAGCTTATATAAACACTTTCTTCACTCGGTGCGAAATTTTGCCACATGGCCGGCAGCGTGTTCAATTTACAAATGCCGGTCCAAAAATTTGGGTCTAGCCCCCAAAATATTTTTGAGGAAAACACGCTAAATTTGGCCTGATTTCGGACCCCTTTCCATTTTGAGCGCAAATATCTCTGGAAAGGATACAGATATTCAACAGAGGAACACTAATTTATCGACTGCGTTTCCTCTCGGGTTGGGCAAAAAAATTCGGTGAACTTTGGTCCACTAATTACGGAGATTTAGAAGTGCAATTATACCCACAAAATCGACCTTTTCAGAAGACCACATTTTGGCCTTTAGGGGGTGTTGCGCCTTGAAATTTTTTCACGCGCCACAAAATAACCAAGTCTTGCTAGTCCACACTCCAAAGGGGATGGGGGTTTCCTCAACATTTTTTTTTCAATTGGGGTCAATAATTGACTAAAAATGTAGCGCATGAGACAATAGAAAGTTGACGCTAAAGGAAGTAGGTCCACGAAACTTTACCACATATGACGTGCTGCCAGCTGGGTATTATCACTTATGTACAATTTTTGGAGAGCACCGCCCCCTGAAAATTTGAGAAGGCAAAAAAACGTCTAAAATTTGCCGCGATTTTGTACAACTTTCGACTTTGACCGCGAATATCTCTGGAATGGGTTAAATATTGACAATCTGAAACAAACTTCATCGACAGCTATCCCTTCCGAGTTGAACAAAAAAAATTGATGAACTTTGGTCCACTAACCACGAAGTTGTGTTTGCTCATTTAGACCTACCCAAAATCGACAGTGCGCCCGTTTTCGGACAACTTTAGACTTGGATCGCATATTTCTATCCGTTCTCGAGAACGGATAGAAATATCGATAAACGGAAAACGGCATTTTCAACTACTATCTATTCCACGTCTCGCGCAAAAAATTTAGTAAACTTGGGTTCACTAACAACGAAGTTCTGCTGTTTCATTTCGAACCACCCAAGTTTAACATTGCGCTTGCTATGCCTGTATAGGCTAATGCAATTGCGTTCAGGCCACGTGACTTTGCTGCAAACGGAATTTCAACCTTTTAACTGTCCCCCTAATCGGACTTAGGCCTACTGCGCCAGGCGGTTTCACGATGGGCTTTGCTCGATATTTTAGTTAATGTTCTTTGTTGGTCAATTTGTTGGGTTATTTGTATTTTTTTGTGTTTACTGCGCTCTCAGTGTTTGATTGACGAATAAAGTTGTATATATACAGTGACTGTTACTGCTACAAGAACAAGACGTTACGTAGACTGAGGCTCTCCAAAGATTACTGAGACCCCAATGATTTACTAAAATGAAGCCACTGCTAGGTGGTCCGCCCCTTGTGCGTGCTGCCCAAAATGGAGCTCTTTCATTCTTAAGAGGGCGGCGTCAAATACGCGATCGTTTTTTGTTTTTGTCTGTCCAATGCTATTGCATAGCATTGGACAAAGTATAAAATCACCCGAGTGTCCGTGCGTGCGTGCGTGCGTGCGTGCGTGCGTCCAACATTTCTTAAGCTATCTTCATTTCACATTTCCCTTCCGTTTCCTTTCCTCTTTCCCCTTCCCCATTATTCTTTCCTCCCCCTTTTCATTCCCCTTTACTTTCCCTTCTCTTTCCCTTTTTCTTCTCCTTCGCCTTTTCCTTGCTCTTTTTTATTCCCCCTTTTCCTTTTCTTTCCCCTTTTCCTTCCTTTTTTCCTTTCATTTTCCCTTCCCTTTACCTTTCTTCTTTCTTTCCCTTCCCTTTCCCTTTTCCCTTCTCCTACCCCTATCTTTTCCCCTTTTTCTTTTCCTTTTCCTTATCATTCCCCTTTCTCTTCTTCTTCCTTTGTCCCCTTCCCTTTTTTCCTTTTCCTTCCCTTTTCCATTTTCCTTCCCTTTTTCTTTACGTTCCCCCGTTCTCCTTTCCATTATTTTCCCCTTCCACTTTCCCTTTTTCTTTCCTTCCCTTTCACTCCCTTTTTCTCTTTCTCTTTTTTTCTTCCATCTTTCTTTCTGTGTCCGTGCGTCCAACATTTGAGGCGCCATATCTCCATAACAGTGCAAGATAGACGCATGGTCACCATGGACTACTCACAGGAAGTCGCCCACCGCTAGTCGATTGGTCACGTGACTGATGACGTCACGTGACCTCAAGAATTCAAGGTCGTGACCCCATTATCTTTGAGGCGCCATAAAATTATCTCCATACCTGTGCAAGATAGACGCATGTTAATGATGGACCATTTTATAGTAAAGCGCTGGTGACGAATCGAATGGTCTCGTGACTGACAATATTTATTGTTTAGTCATAATAATAGCGAAGAATGACAGGAACATTGCTGCTGTATAATTTAAAATTAAACTTTTTTGATTTTTTTCTACCAGTATAAACAGCTCACTGATTATATTTACACGGACATATACTGTAAACTATCGAAATGCACTGGACACTCCGTGTTCGTATGAACATTATCTTGTTTAATTGCTAGCAAGCAATCGACAAAAAATCAGGTTTTCGAACGACATTGTACTAGGCCTATATGATTGGCTGGAAGAAATATTAGCGTATCGCGTGACGTCCAAGGCACTATGGTGATGCAGCGATCGATGTCTATGTTCGAGGCAGTGATTCAGAAACTACGAGTCAAAAATCAATCTGATAATAAAAATATTGCAGCCGATCTGATCTCAGATGTCTAGAGAAACATTCTACAGTATTCTCGTTTAACTTTAACTGAGTCGATTATATTTTTACGCGCGACAGCAGGAACTGCTATAGCGCGTCTTAGCCATCGCAATTCGATCAGAAAACTAGAACAAAAAGGAAATAACGACAGCAGCTGGAACTAAAACACAACAACTAAAACTAGCCATATGCACTGCAATCGCAGGGTCAACAAAGTAAAATCAGTTAGTAGTAGTAGGAAGGTGCCGTTCCTGTCCGTACTTTGGCCCCACTACATGTCTTTGACACGCCATGTGTCCACACAATAGACCCGTTTAATCAGGCATATGTCTCCATTATGTCCACACAATAGGCCAGTTGACCTTACAGATGCCTTTTTTGTCAGTCCTCCGGCACAATAGGCCATTGACATCAACATAAAAATTATGTTCACACAATACAACCGTTTACCCTGGCGTATGTCTTTTGTCAGTGCTCGACACAATAGACCTGTTTACCCCCCCCTCCCCCGGCATATGCATCTTTTCACTGTCTACAGTGCGTTACCTCACCTACTGCCGTCTTTTGTTTTACTTCTAATTTGCATGTAACGAGGTGTCAGCAGCATTATTTCCGTGCCCGTTATTATGTATACTAAGCACGTTTTGTCTTTCACGGTGACACGACTCGTAGTTGTCGTTGTTGTCGAAATCATCAACGTCGTCGCAAGTGCAATTGATTTCGGCGTTGTCGTTTCAGTTGATATCTTTTTCGCTGTCGTCGCTTTCACCGAGTTGTTATAATCGGCAGTTCTTACAATTTTGTGTTTCTGTCGTTTTTTGTGTTTCATATTTTATAAAGGTTAAACTTTCTGTAAAGGTTCAACTTTTTGTTTCGTTATTATGTGTGTGTGCAATTTTGCCTGCAAAGGCCGTCCCCGAAATGACCTACAGGGTGCGGCAGAAAAAAGTAGCTCCCTAAAGTTTTTTGCTGTTTTCTCAGCAACCATTTAGCATTTTAATGTAAAAATTTACAGATTTATTTCTGGAATTGTTCTACGGCAAAATGCCAAATAAAATTTGATTCCATTGAAAAATGACGAAGTTATAGATTTTTTAACATGACCGCTTACCGATTTTTCAGCGTGAAAAAATGTTGAAGCTACAACACCAGCTCAATAACATCGTTGAAACAAGTCAAACAACACAGTTAACTAATGATCAGATGCCAAAATTCCATTGTCACTGTGAATGTTCGAAGTGTCCACTGGCAGCTCCAAGCTCCAACACAAGCTTTCAGTCGCTTAATTTGAGAAGTCTTTCACAGTCTTGTCGATCGGTCCTTGTGGTAGGTTGCTCCAGATAACCTGAAGCGATTCCTTGAGTTCCGTTCCGCGATTGTTTTTGGCTTTGCTTTAAGCTTGCGGTAAGCTCCAACATTGCACACCACACGTAATAGTCCACCGAGTTTGCATTCGGCGAATTTAGAGGCCATTGGTCTTTTCTGATGAAATCTGGACAGTTGGCCCGCAGTCAGTTTCCTGCGCTGCGCGCTGTGTGTGCTGGT
>Ga0056128_1010278_pt1 | contig 11672 bp, 9 predicted proteins | sample WorMetLIZISLAND2_FD_71113 | JGI IMG/M metagenome (GOLD analysis project Ga0056128, IMG submission 71113) | Marine gutless worms symbiont microbial communities from Max Planck institute for Marine Microbiology, Germany - Olavius geniculatus... ... | reverse complement strand
ACCGAAAGCGCATTTTTCGGAAGACTATATTTTGGCCCCTAGGGGGTGCTGCGCCCCCAAATTTTTACACGCGCTAGAGAATGACCAAGTCTTACTAGCGCACCCCCCACCGGGGTTGGGGGCCCCCTTACAATTTTTTTCAAAGGGGGGTCAAAAATTGGCTTGAAATGCAATAAAGGAGCGCTAATAACTTCGGAGTTAGGGGGTGTAGCCCGACGAAACTTTGGCACTTGACGTGTCTCTAGGTTGGGGTGTTAACGCAAGTACAACTTTTGGGGACACCACCCCCCCTTAAAATTTGGGAGGGTAAAAAACGTGCAAAAATCGGTGCGATTTGCGACAACTTTTGAGTTTGAGCGCAAATATCTCTGGAACCGATGAAGATAGCGACAAAAGGTAAACGGCGTTGACGAAAGCGATCCTTTGGGCGTTGAACAAAAAAATTTTGTCAAATTCGGTCCACACGAACAAAGTTATAAGCGCTCATGTTGACCTACCCTAAGTCGATAATGCGCGTTCGGCGTATGCCAATGCATTTGAGTTCGGGCCACGTGACTTTGATGCTGGGGAAATTTTGCTCCCCCCTCTCTTTAATTTCCCCCAATCGGACTTAGGGCGCCGTGCGGACTCACGTTGGGCTTTGCCCCAAATTTCTAGTTGTGTTTTGTGTTTCACAAAGGATAAACTTTCTATAAAGGTTAAACTTTTTGTTCGGTTATTATGTATATGTGCAATTTTGCCTGCAAAGGCCATTCCCGAAATGACCTATACTGTGTCGGACGGGATGTTAAACCCTACTTACTCACTCACTCACTTACTCATTGGTTGTTGAAGAGTCTGAGACATACAATACACACTCGTGGATATCTGGTAGTAGTTGTAATAGCTGTTTTATTTGGCCAGTTTACGACTATAAAACGAGCTGATGACTGTGCGCTACTTGTGTTATGTTGTTGCACAGACATGTGGTAGTTGTTTTGTCTGTTGTGTTCTTGCAGAGTCGAGGCTGGTGGATGGTAGTAGTAGTAGTAGTAGTTGTAGTTATTCTATGTTGTTGCACAGAGGTGTAGTAGTTGTTGTAGTAGTTGTTTTCATATTCTGTCTGTTGTGTTTTGCTGAGTCCAGACGCATGAGCACGCTGGTGGATGTGTAGTCGTTGTAGTTGTTTCATGTTGTTGCACATGTGGTAGCCGTTGTAGTAGTTGTTCCATCTGTTGTGTTCTGCAGAGTCAAAACGTATAGAGCAGGCCGGTGGATACGTCTTCAATCAGATTTCAGTTCCGACGTCTTTCAACTTTGGATCACCAGCAATGTAATAATCTCACAACCAGTGCCAGCGTAAAACTGAACTGAAAAAAAAACCAGATTTTCCTCGCTTATGAAATCCAACTTTCTTGCTGCCACAGATACTGCAAAGCCCACAACTTTCAATTATGTTTCCATATTTTGTTGTTTTTAGTCATCTGTACGCTGTAATTAATTAATTAATTGATAACTAACAATTAATCCTACTGTTGACTACTACAGTACTTTGATGCAGTCGCTGGGGCAACTGGAAAAGACCAAGTCTGTAAGGATCTGCAACAGCGGCGTCCAAAGCTCTCCCGATCTAGCATAGCTTCTGGAATTAGACAAGTTGAAGACCGATAATATCTGTGATGGGTGAAAATAAAGGGCGCAATATAATTGCACATCAAAGGGTTTTGCAGTATTTGTTTCGGCTGTTGTCTCGTATCTAGCTATTTACACGCTGCGTCATTCTTGAGTCCTGCGAACGATTGCATGCATTAGACAACTTTGTTGCAATTTGTAAGAACTTTTTGTTTGTACACTGAGCGTTTTTCTTCAGACAATTTTGTCTGGCCTTGCTTGTGTTTTGGCATTGTATACTAGACTGCTTTGTCTACGATTGGAACATTTTTTCTGTAAGTTATTGCATTTTATGTCTGCAGAAATGAAGGAAGTCGAATGAATTTATCATGACCACATGTGTCTATTTTGTTGCGTTATAATTATGTATAATTAAGAGCAGCAGCTGTGGTTTCATTTATAGCCAGTTGTTTGAGGTGTTTCTGACTGATTGGTTTGGTGTTTGTAATGGGGTTTGTACAAAGTCTGGAAAATACAGGAATTGTATTATTTATAATTTAAAATTTCCACACTTAGAAAGTCCTCCAATGAACCCATGTAACTGGCCACAGATTCTTAAAAGTTCTTGACAAAAATTTCAGACCCTTGAAAGTAAACTAAATTGGGTCTTGGCAGTTACTGGTCCTGATAAGTCTTTGAATTTCAGTTCTCCAGTGACTGCACTGTGAAAATACGTCTTCATTTGATGCCAAAAATGTGGTAAAATGTCCTGAAAATTGGTCTGGTAAAGGTACTTGAAAGCCTGTGAAAAGTTCTTGCATTTTTTCGCCCAAAACTGGCCACCCTGTACCCTGGAAACTGCTGGAAATATGGAAGCCTGGAATTTTACAACGGAGTTACCCGAGTTGCCTCTGTTCTGAATCCATTTATTTGGGCTACGAAGTAAACCCCTGCTGGAAGAAATATTTACTTTATCAGAGTATAACATTTTAGTACTGGAAATACACACACTATTAGCCAATGACGTTCTATTAGTAGCCTGGACTGGCAGCCCATGAGCTAGTGCCTTATCAGGCCACGGCACACTTGCAGCCTTACCGGAAGATACTGTCATCATAGGCCCCCCCCCCAAATCTGGAATCGAAATTGGGCAAAACTTTTTCTCTATTTTTCACTGGGTTGATGTATAGGCTGAATATATGAGAATCAAAAATTTCTACGAACTGATACATATTTTGCTGGTAACGTTAAGACAATATTGTGGGCGTTGGCTGGCGGTGCCACTGTGGAAGGCAGAGCTGCTGGTCTAGCAATGAATATTCAACGTCTTTGCTATTAAACTCCTACAGCTTTTTTGTAGTTAAAGCCGTCAGAGCTTGCCCTGTACCGGTTTTAGGGCCGACCGCTAAGCTGTAAGCTTAAAGGTTGGCCCTTTGTCATGTTTGTCGTCTGTCCGTATGTCGTCTTTCTGTATGTCATGGATGTATTGTGGCTAAACAGTGCAAAATATGGCCTAAGCTGCTATTAATCACTAATAGGCAGTGGCTTACGCCATTTCAGATGAAATGAAATTCCTTGACCTTGCATGACCTTCAAGGTCAGTGACAACCAGTACGGTTGGCCTCATCAAAGCTGGCCTGTCGAGAGGGTAGGTTAGGAGGGGGGTAAACTACCCTGGGCTCTGTAACGTTTGGGGGCCCCGCAGTCGGCAAGAGCCCCCCGTTTTCTAATAGATGGCATTATCACATTGATGACTGGAGGATAACCGGGAAGATTATTAGAACTACCATTATGTTAATTAACCTCATTTTTGTATTTTGTGTTTCTGTAAAAGTTAAACTTTCTGTTCATTGTAAAGTTTAGACTTAACCGTTCCATATATTTGTTTGTGTGCATTCCGCCTGAAAAGGCCGTTCCCGAAATGACCTATACTGTGTCTGGTGGGACGTTAAACCCTACTCACTCACTCACTCACGCAGTTGGCGAGACTGGAAATGGAGAACCAGAAATACAGGACCGGAAAATGCGAGAAAAATAGGCCTACGTGTGTGGTTACTAACCGACAAGTATTGTTGGAATTCGGCTCATTGCTTGCATAGCGCTTATACACTGTGTCCGGAAAAAATAAGCCCCTAGACATCGTACAATATAGGCCTAAATGACAAATATGAACGAATCTGAAAAAAAATTTTCTTACGCTTAACTTTTGATAAATTGTACAGTGTTACTCTAGGGGGTTACTTTTTTCCGTACAGTGTAAAACTACGCATGCATATCAACCAGTATCATTTTTGTGCTCCATTTTCCAGTCTCACATTTTCAGTCGCTTCCTATCGGGCAGGGAACACATCCCTGCTATCAGGATAGATGGATAGAGTGAGGTGAGTCACGTTAAAAATGACTGCCGGCGTACTCCCTACCGGTAATTGTTGGTGCAGCTCGGATTTGAGCCGGAACACTGGTGATTAATGTTAATAGATATTCTTCGGTGGAAGTGTAAACATTGAAAACTGAAGATAATTTTTGCACTTTTTATTACAAAACCTATAGCATAGTCATGTTTAAGAGCAGACTGGCAATAAAGGTATGCTTATTTGTTATGCTAGTCGTTTATTGTGTTTTGATTTGTTTGAAAAGTGTCAAAATATGTACACGTGCTGTAGCGGTCATTTCTACAGTGGCTCCGCCGTGTAGTATAGTTCAGCTTTGTTCACACGTGCTAATGACGCCGATAGGCGGCTTCATCAAAGCGTTATCACTGCGTTGGCCTTGAGTATAGCTGTCAACAGCTTCATCGCCATGATTACGTAACTGGTCTCGCCGCTGCCATCACATCATTGCCGCCGCCGCCTGCCAACACTGCCTGTCACGCATCCAAACTGTCTCAGAGAGTTGCCTAAATTTGCGGTTGCTTTTCTAATGTTGATAACTATAAGAACGTTACTCATTTTTTAACCAGACAATTTGCGAAAATACCGGACTGTACTGTTGAATACTGGATGAACATGCGGCAACCTTATTATCATCAATAATTCTAGCGGTAGATTGGCGATCTTGCTGTTAGCACTGGAAAATTGCTAGAGGTAGATCGGGTAGGCACATTATTAGGTACATAGTAGAACTTATGTTCCTGGTAGTCATAGGGCCGTGCCATGACACTGTCACGTATTTAAATCAGGCCTATTCAGCATTATATCAGAGTCCATCTCAAGCCATATCTGTGGAAAGACTTCCGAATCGGAACACTGTCCGATCAATCTCAAATTAAGGGATAGCAGACGTTCTTAGAAAAGGGATTTAATTTACTTTTGGGGTTTAAATTGTGCGAGAATGAAGGGGCGTGGCTAGAATAGGGGGTACAGAAAAGTAGGGGTACATCGCAAAACGACATTCTGCCTTACATGGTCACCTCGCCTGACTTACCCTATCTTTGCCTACCTACCTACGTACTACTTACCTTACCTACCTACCTACTTACCTAGACACTTACCTATGCGTAGTCTTACCTATCTCTATCGGGTCACGGCCGGAATCGATCCTATGATCACGCGTTTACAACCGAAGTATTATACCGATATCGCTATCGAATCGCATTGGTAAGTAAGTGTTTAAAGTTGACCTCAACCGGCTTTTTGTCACGTCAAACTTGGTCAAACAAATTACGCTTAAAATTATACTAAGTGTTGCAGAACGTGGTATAGAATACAGGAGAAATAGCCAAACATGGTAAATTTAATGCTTCAGTTTAACAGCATAAAAAACTTGAAAGTAGAACGTGGCGACTCCTAGCGAACTACGATAAACTAATTGACTGGTCTCACCTACTCACGTGATCAGGTCAAAGTTTATCTCAGAACGGTACTTTACAATAGAGATGTGCGGATTGTAAAATGTACTAAACCGACATACCTTGATGAGTCACGATGTAAATACAGTGTGGTACTTCACAACCAGTCGCCAACGATGACTTCAACATTTCTGACGTTGTCCATCATAATACGCCCAAACGAACACTCAACATTTTGTGAGAACTCTATCATGCGTTTACGTGTGTTTCATTTAGTTAACGTTTTTGCATAATTATAAAAATATAATTTACAGTTGTATATAAAAGTGCATTATTTGTCTGTTGTATGTTACAATAAAATTACTATTGTTGTTAGCATTATTGTGGTTCTTATAATGCCTTTGGCGTTATCACACGCCCATCACGTCATTGGCGTGCATCACGTTATGCAACCAAATTTCTTAAGAACTAAATATCCGTCGGTAAAAGTCAGCTAAAAAGGCTAATTGCCTTTACCATCGGACATGTTGTGCATCTAAATTTCTATGAAGCTGAATAAGCTGCAATTACATTATAGCGAAATAACGCGAACTGCGGTCGTTAGCATGCTTAAATATAGCGATCGAGACAAAATTATGCGTCTGAATTTGGACAGTTAGAATGCTCATGTGTGACGGACGACCACTGCGTGCCGCAGGTATAGCTCTGCAGGGGCACTGGGCACTTGCCAGTCAAGTAATTAACTAGTGTCAAGCACATTAACACACTGCACTCACTGCAGCAATTGAGATCACAGATATCTGCCGACCGTTGCCTAGCATTCCTCGGATCTAGGCCTACTGGGAGACGGCACAGACATGCATTAATGGCCCAGGTCTGGCTAACTAGCCACACGTGTGACATTCGCTTCTCCCCAACGTTTTAACACCTTTCGATTAGGCAGTGTTACGGCTTATTCAGTTATGAACAAAATTGTTATACTGAATAAGCAACAACATGGAGTTGCAGATGCTTAGCCTATTCATTTCAGTACAAACGTAGTAGACTGTTATAACTGAATAAGCCGCAACACAGTCTTTTAGCCAGACTTTCACTTTGTGTAATAAATTAGCAAAAAAGTCTAGCCCTAGCTAGGGCTAAAGTTGGATAATGCCGGGATAGCGACAATTTAATATAGCATCTCACTCTCTACTTTGTAACCGCCTACACCTTTCGATTAACCGCTGAGCAAACAGAATAAATTAGCACATCACTAGGCAACCTTAAAAGGCGTGAACCAGGCCACCTGAGTGGACACAATGTGAACACGTAGTGCACTAATGGTTATTTAATGTACATTGATTGTAGGCCTATTTAGTCGTAATAGTTGTCAAAAAATACTTGTGTGCAAGATATAACTGACTGCGCTGTGCATTACTCTGCGCTTGCAACGTTTAATGAAAGGTAAGACTATCAATACATGTCTAAACACAGCAGACTTACTGCGTATTAGATCAGTTTACATAAACGCGTCAATAGGCCTATGCAAGAGTAATTAACTTCAGTCTATGCAATAAAATTAAATTGTTATGAACTAATAACATGTCTACATATAATTTCAAGACGATGTAGAATGGTTAAGGTGATTTTAGAGTACATAACCTCACTTGAATAACCCCATAGGCTTAATGGTACAAAAAAATAAAAAGTCACTTTCTGCAAAAATTATCCGTTTCCGCACACTAAAATTCATTAATTATTACATAACAAACACATTTTCAACAATCAAACGTCACTAAACCGTATTTTGACAGTGTTCCGATAAGGAAGACTTCTTTGTAACACAGACTTAAAAATATATTGTTTTTGAATAAATTTGGTAATTGATAACAAAGTGACTGATATTTCAGTCCCAACTACAGTCCTAATAATGCAGCGAAGAAATATGGCTGCATTCTTACATTAATAATGTGATAAATGTAATTAGATAAAGTGGCCATCTACCACTAGTAATTTTCTGCTCACTAGTGCGAGATCGCCAATCTACCCCTAGCACTGACTTATTATCATAACCACCATATAACACATACTTATAGGGTCAGTGGTTAGGGTTTGTGCCACTGTTTATTTATGAGAAATTGTACGTAATTGTTCCGTAAAAATAGGTATTTAGGTATGCGAAAACGCTTTCCGGGGGAAAAAATGCGATTGCACCGTGTGCATATACGCAGTCAAAAGCAGACAGTTCCACTGTATGAAAGTTAAATAAAAATGTTAAAAATTATATTTAAAGATGTGTCTTGATATTTTTGGTGGCTTTTCCTTATCACTGCTGCACTAAATCATGCAGAAAATTGATGTGCAAAATAATGATAAAGAATTATGACCAGCTAGCTTTGCAAACAGAATCCAGTGGACTGCTGCATGGAAGCGGCTTTGTTGACAAAGTCTGCTGATTCTCCCTGTGTGTGCAGATTGTGTCCAATGCAGCCCGGTGGATCTCAGACTCTGCTTCTGGTGCTGGTGAAGCTGTTGGTATGATGAGAGGTTCTCGTATTGTGCTCACTGGCGAAAGAGGTGATTATGATATGTATTTTATCTGTTGCACATTTTACTGTCATAGTTCCTGGAAATTGAAAATCCCTAATAGTTGTTGAATTTTCTGGGGGGTTCAAAGTTAAACGTAAATTTAATTATATTTGGCATTTGATATGCTTTGCATCTAGATATTGCACTGGATTATGCTCTGCATGTACAATAAGTAATGGGTGTTTGTCTTTATGTTCAAACAATAGCTGGTTTAAAGAAGGTTCTGGAAAAAACGTTTTGACCATTCTGGGAAAGTCTTGGAATTTTTTGTTCAGTAAAAATGTGAGAACCTTGAGTGTGCTTTTGTTGTAGGAATCAATCAGGTGACATTGCTGGGCCGGGCAGGACAGGACCCACAGCTGCGTGGTACCACTGAACATGCTGCCACTATGTTCCCACTTGCAACTTCATTCACACTGAAAACTGCTGAAGGTTTGCATTTCTGTCCATGTCTCTTTTGTTATATACAGTAGCAAAGACATGAGTTATTATTATATTGTACTGTATTTTCTCTTTAATTCAGCCATTTGCTGATCAGCCTTAGTCTTGAGAAGATAACCATTGACAGCCATTCCCTTGTGTGACATATCCAATAAGGCCAATATGATTTTTTGGGCTTTGTAATAATAATTTTTTGCTGCATTTTGCAGTCGTTGTCGTCATTCGTTGTTGTTCGTCATCACTTGTCATTGTTGTACGTTGTCGTTGTGCATTGTCGTCATGCTTCGTGTCACGCATCGTCATCATCATGTCGTCATCCCGCATCGTCATTGTGCGTCGTCATCATACGTCGTCGTTGTCATGCGTCATGTCGTCATCTTACATCGTCACCGTGCTTTGTCGTATGTCGTCATCGTGCGTTGTTGTCGTCAAGTGACAGAGCAAACCATTTTTTATGGATTAAGTGCTCGGGTAAATTTTGCATAATTTGCATGTGAATTACACGTTAGACGCTGACTGATATCATGTGTAATTTTTGTATCTCATTGACGACAGTTTCATGGCGTAGCGCCCAAACGGCAGCGCCCAAGAGTCCCCATGCCCGAATGTCTCGGCGCCCAAATGGCGGCACTCAAATGTTTTGCTCTGCTAATGCTAATGCTATTACTGCTATTTCTGCTTCGGGTGAGTACACACAGAAGATAGAGTGGTATTGCTTGACAACATACAACTACTATTACTACTTCTACTGCTACTACTACTATTATTACTACCACTACTGCATTTACTACTACTGATACCACTACTACTACTGCTTCTGCTGCTATTTCTGTAGGTGAGTACACGCAGAAGACAGAGTGGCATCGTGTGGTGATCTTCAGACCTGTTTTGAGGGACGTCGTTGTACAGAGCGTCAGACGAGGGTACGATATGTCCACTCTGACTTCAGTCAGTAGTCAGCCATCTTGCCTTCAGGGCAGGCAGGTTATTACACCTGCCTAGCACTGATGCCTTATCAGTTCAGCCCCGATGCGCATCCTCGATGTAACCGAGGTCGCTGTAGATGGCTGTGAAGTTGTGGATGGCCGAGAAGCCAGAATTGCTGTTAAAGCCAAATGTTGGTTATATACATTATTATATTAGCACTGGTAACATGTCTGCTCAGTCAGTAGGTAGTCTGCATTTGGGTCTTTGGAATGTTACTAAGCCTTATCACCACAACAAAATGGCAGACTGCAGTGAAGCAGTAATCAGCCAAGTTTATTTGACATGATACCACACAGCACATGACCATTTGATTGAAGATAGTTGGAATATTTCATGTAGCATCAGATAAGTTATAACTAGGCTAAATGTAAAAAAACGTCAAGTTTTTTTTCAAGCTTCGTCACATAGGGAAGTGCTGATCTCTGTTTCCTTATCCCTCAGTTAGTCATTAGCTTACACAGTGACACCATGGATATCATGTTCTGGCATTATGCATTGTACCTTTTGCTGAGTTGGCCTTGGTGGCTAGTTGCATACCAAGATGGTTACACTATATTATGAGTTTACTAGCCATCATGGGATGATGGTGCACTACACGATGTTTCATAGAAAATGGCTCCCTTTTTCTTTCTTTCATAATTCACTCAAGTGGTGATCAATTTATACAAAATTTTCACCAGTTGTAAGCTGAAGAAATACTAATTTTCAAAATTTTGACAAACTGTGGCTGCTAATTAAATATTCTTTGCTAGTCATGATGTAATGCTGATGTCATAATGTGCCGTGAGTACAGACTTGCTTGTTGCAACCAATGCTGACAGTTGCTGAATAGCTGCCCTGCATCGATTTTGAAATTCATGTGCTCCACTGATGACAAACTGTTGAAGTTTTATCATTGCAGCCACAAAAACTCCCAAAATGATCACTTTTCCACACTTGTGGGGATAGATTGACTTTTATTGCTTCAAGCAAGACAGTGCACCAGCACACACCACTTGCAGGATGGCTGAGTTTTTGGATTCCGAGACACCTGATTTTATGCCCTCATGTTGTTGCTCATACAATAAATATTTTTTTATTCATGAACCAGATAATGTTTACTATCGAAACAGGGTAGCAACTAACTACAGAAGTTGATACAAGCAAGCTTGTACTCATGACACATTATGATGTCAGCATTACATTACAACTAGCAAAGAATATTTAACCAACACGACAACAACAACAAAACAACACACATTTAAACAACCACAGTTTGTTACAATGTTTTAATTTGTATTTCTTCATGTAAATTGATCACTATTCGACTGAGTTATAAAAGAAACTAGAAATGTGGGGCAGAGCCCAACATGAGGCCGCTTAGCATCGCAAGTCCGATGGGGGTTAATTCAGGGGTGAAATTTACCTTGTAGCAAAGTCACGTGGCCCGAGATCAAATGCAGTAGCATACACAGAACGCTCACTGTCGACTTAGAGTGTGTCAACATCTGCATCTGCAGTTTGTGTGTTAGTGGACCAAAGTTCACCAAATTTTTTGGTTCAACATGGTAGGGATGGCAATCAATCAAGTTTGTTATCGATTTTCGGTATGTCGATCCGCTCCAGATATATTCGCGCTCAAAGTTTGAAGTTGTTTGAAATTGCGCCGAATTTTGAACTTGGTTAGGTCAACATCTGCATCAATAACTTTTTTGTTAGTAAACAGAAGTTCACCAAATTTTTTTCTCCAACGCAGCAGGGATAGCACTCAGTGAAGTTTGTGTCCCTTTGTCAATATTGTTACTGATTCTTGAGATATTTGCGGTCAAATTCGAAAGTTGTCCTAAATCGCGCCGAATTTTGGACGTTTTTTGCCTTCCCAAATTTTAAGGGGGCGGTGCCCCCAAATGTTGTATATAAGTGATAATGTTCCCTTTATGACCTGTCATGTGGCAAAGTTTCATGGGGTTACTCCCTCTAACCCAAAAGTTATATGGGTTAATATGCTGAATTATAAGCCAATTTTTGAGCCCCCTTTGAAAAATTTTTTTGGGGAACCCCCATCCCCAGTGGGGTGTAGCCTAGCAAGACCTGGACATTTTATAGCTCGTGTAAAAATTTCAGGGGGCAGTACCCCCTAGGGGCCGAATATGTTATTCTGAAAAATTTGATTTTATGGGTAAACATTAGCTGCGACATAGACATAGACATAATCGAGGAGGATGAAAGCACCTTGGAAAGGACAGTTCATTCACTACATAAAGAAGCAATGAGGTATGGGCTAATGATGAACACCGACAAAACAAAGACGATGGTATTT
>Ga0056128_1010277_pt1 | contig 11672 bp, 6 predicted proteins | sample WorMetLIZISLAND2_FD_71113 | JGI IMG/M metagenome (GOLD analysis project Ga0056128, IMG submission 71113) | Marine gutless worms symbiont microbial communities from Max Planck institute for Marine Microbiology, Germany - Olavius geniculatus... ... | reverse complement strand
CTTTCTCTTTCTCTTCTTCCATCTTTCTTTCGTGACCGACACGTGACCCCAAAAGGTCAAACCGTGACCCCATTATCTTTGAGGCGCAAGATAGACGCATGACGCATGGTGACGATGGACCTTTTATATAGTAAAGCGCTGGTGACGAATCGAATAATCTAGTGACTGACAATATGTCTGTTGTTTAGTTAAGATAATACAGAAGGATGAAAGGATCTTTGCTTCTGTACTTGTAATTTGAAATTAAACTGTTTGATTTTTTTTTCTACCAGTCTAAACAGCTCACTGATTATATTTATACAAACATATACTGTAAACTATCGAAATGCATTGGACAGACTCCGTGTTCGTATGAACATTATCTTGTTTCTTAAGCAGATGACGACGACAATTACCGTACCAACTTACAGTTACAGCTAATGGACTACTCCAGTGGACTGTAGGGCTGCGGCATTATGCTAAACTGCTTGTTTCTAACCTCCATGTCTCATCTTTTATTTGCCGAGCCTATCTTTGAACGCATTCAACGTGTTATAGGCCTATGCACTTCAGTCAAGACTTAGTGTTCTATGTCAAAAAAACAGTGAGAGGTCACCGACTTTTGCGATGGGTTTCAGATAGACAATATAATGCAATTAATTGTCTGTCATCATTCAGTGGGGGAACCGCCTGAACCCTCCCCGGCAAATCGAACACTGCTTCAGTCGATTCCAAGCACCACCGACTGAAGAAGTGTTTGCAAATTTCGACACTTTACCAACATTCGTTTTGTATAAGCCCTAATTATCTCCGCCAATGGAACAAACAACGAAATGAAAATTGGAGGAGATTATGAGAATGGTCGATCTGTCCGTCGTTCCGGCGTCCGTCTGTCCATCGTTCGGGATGACCCCTTTCGAATTTATGGAAAAGCTTTCACCATTTTTGACTGATCCACCCATGTGATGGACAGACAGACGGACAGAATTGCGATGGCTAAGACGCGCCACAGCAGCAGCTGCTGTTGCGCGTAAAAACGGAGAGGTGAAGAGAGGAGAAAAATGCAGAGAAAGGAAGTAGAGGGGACTACAGTGGGAAGGAAAGGGAACAGGAACTTAGGGAGGCGAGCCCCCATTCACATTTTTGTTCACAACACTGTTCGGTGTATTGACACCTATTTTGGTGGCGATACGCCGCCAGCTCTTCTCCATTTAGCGGAAATGTAGTCTTTACATCTGGGTCTCAAAGCCATCTCGGTCTCGTCTTGATCGGCTTTGACGCGCCTCTTGCAGCGCAAGCGATTACGCATAATATTCTGACACATTTCGCCTTAGCTCCTTGTCTGTCGGTCTGTCGTCTGTCACATTCGTGCACCCTGTTTAAACCGTTTGACGAATTTGGATGCAGGTCCACTCGCGGGGTTCAATGACTCGGCCACAACATGCAATTGTAAATTGCTGATGGCACCTGGCAAATACAAACGAAAAGCAATTCCGCCTTTTACCAAATTACTTTGGTCCTGTTCTTGTTGACTGTCTTGGTGGCAAAGAACTCGTGCAAGGATGTTTGAGTGCAAGTGATAAATTGCATCGGCACCTATATTCCAGTTTGACAATAATTTAACACAACAGCCATGTAAACAGATACAGAATGACTTTTTGACACTTAAAACAAGATTAAATAAGACATAACAGAATACTGCGAATGTCTGCAATCAACTGTTAACTATCATCAAGTTACTGCAAGCCAAAGTTTGTCAGGTGATAAATTTCATGTGAATTAGATACAAGACCATGATGACCAGCGAGACATAAATGCCAGCAAAACTCAACACTTAAACTGTCGCACTCAGAAGAATGTCACCGCATGCAAAGCAAACCGGTTTGTACATAACTTAAACCAGCAAAACACAGCAAAATCGTCGCGCACGCGTCGAAATAACTTAATTAGGCCTAGGTAGACATCGGCTATCGGGCGTAATTTTACACATATGCGGGAAACTAACGCGAACACACTTTAAACAGTTGGTGATAGGCGAGAATGTCGATCAACGTCGTTATGCATAGTCACAGTGATGATGCAATGTTCTCTAGGTTGTTTTCGTCGTCCTGTCCTTCTGGATTGTTCCAGAGCGTTCCAGTTCGTCAGGTTCGGGTCAATTCCTCCTCGTACTGCTTGCGGAAGCACTCGCCCACTGGAAAGAAATCCCAGATCCGCTGCTGATACATGCCCCAGACGTACGACTCCTGCGACAGATTACATGCATAGCACATCATCATTTATTTACCCAGTGAATATAACAGTATCGGCTAATAAATGCAACAATGCCTACGTGCTTTACATAGATCAAGCAATCTGCCGGCCCAGTTTTGGAAACGATTAGCCTTGATCATTGCAGTGAAGCGTGAACACGGTGAACGCAACGCTAAAGTGTTTCCGATAGGCCTACTGTTTGATTGCTAAAGCTAAACGTAAGGCCCAATTCACACATGCGCGACGCCGACGCGACTAAACTACTGTCCAGTTGCAGTCGCGTCGGCATCGCAAATTTAAACTAGACATAAGACAGCAAAACTTGCTCTGGTAGCTTAACTGTAAATAAAAGCGAAGCACAGACAGCCAAAACCAAAACCTGATGCAAAAAAAAACAGATGACAGGTGATAATGCTGCTGCAGAAACTGCGGAAAGTCATGAACTGGTAAATAAAACATGCAAGCGATGCGTAACCGTCGCTTGGTTGTGCTCGTAGGTCTATTGTGTCATTAATTACCACTTCCGACAAAAAGCCAGCTAAAAATTTCCTCCTGCATGATATAATAATACGTGAATGACTGATAACTTATATGCCGACCTGTCCGGTGTATTCCGTGTCCGGTTTATTGATCAAGTGCATCAAGAAGAACCTGCAACGTCATCACTGTCATCAGCATCAACTTATCAGCATCATCATTCCTATCAGTATATTTTGTCTTACTGTGTCACTTCCGCTAAAGCAAAGCAACGAAAAAGGTTGTGTTTATGGATCTGTTTATCAGCAAATAACGGATTTTGATAACGTTTTATGCAGAGGTCTGAGGTTGTCCATGTCCCATGAGGGAAATCATTAGATTTTAGTGGCGATCTGGATTCTTTTATGCATTCTTTAGGCCTACTATCAAGAAATGTACCAAATTATTTGTATTCCCCAGGTAACAGTATTTATTTATTTATTTATTTATTATACGGTTTAAACAAACGTGAAGTCATTCACTGTAACAGTAAAATATCTCAAAAGTGGGAAAGATACGTTTTACTGTTGGAAAGCAGATTTAATCCTCTGTTTAACCGTAGGCTAACAGTTGTTATAACTAAGTCACCGATGATAGTATGAGGAAGACTAGCCTATGCCACACTGTAAGTATAGGCATAACAAAAATCACGCTAAGGGCCTACAGAACTATTCTTGGCTTTGGCGGAGATCTGAGATCTCTGCCTCTAGATAACACAGCAGACTCGTTACAACAGAGCAGCTGGACAGCCATATCTACCAAGCGGGCCGCCACAAATCTCAAATTGTTGTTCAAAAATAGATATAAAGGACTAAGGAAAATAATTAGAATTGTCGCCATCAGATCTCATATTTTAATTGCACAAAATTCGATTTCGGCTGGGGCTCCGCCTCGGACCCTCTTGCGGGGCACTCCCCCAGACTCTCAGGCTGCAATTTAGGGATCCTGCTTCTAAGGGAAGAAAAAGGGGAGGGGAAGAGGAGTGAATAGGGGAAGGGAGGGACTGTGACAGAAGGGGAGAGACGGAGAGGGAAAAGAAGGAAAAAGAAAAGTAGGGCAGGAAAGGGACAGGAAAAAAGGCGCCCGCCCACCCCAGTTTTCGTCACTAGTTACACCACTGGTATCTGCTCGAAAGTTTCAGTAGAAAGAGTAAATAAGTAAATAAGCGCTATAGCTGACATGTAGTTGGCAAAGTTGTGTTCATTCTTCACATGGATCTCAAAGCCGTGTGGCAGCTTGTCGAAGTAGTCCTTGCCGATGCCGCAGATGAAACACGATGACTACATGAACACCACAATACACCAACAATTTATCGACAATACACTGGGCACTGACGCATAAAAAAGTGAAACATCCATGCTTTACGCAGATCGAAAAATCAGGCAGTTTCAAAAACGCTTAGCCTCGATCATTGTAGTGAAGGGCGGCCACGTTAAACACTTGAGCACAATGTTTGCCAAATACCCACGCTCACTGCAATAACCATGGCTAGTAATTTCCAAAAATGTCCGACTATTCGATGCATGCAGTTTAGCAGATAAAAAGTGGAATAGTTCCACTAGATATGCGATATATACAATATATTCAGGCAACTTGCACAACGTTTAGCAACAAAGCAGAAACAAACGCTAACACAAGCTACCAGAAATAATAGGCTACAGCCCATTCTGTGATTGTGCAGAAAGCGTCCTTTCCGATGGAAATGTTTTAATGCCTCTAGGCCAAACAACCATCACTGCCCGAACAAGCTGCTCCGATGCTTTGGACGCAGCAATCGTTCTTGTTACCTACTTACACTCGCCCCTCCCCACCCAGAAAAAAATCCTGCCTACGCACTACTTATAACTTTTGTTTCAATTTTTTGAGTTTTCCAACAAAATTACTTTAGACCTAAATTTAATCCTACAACCTTTTCATGCAACTGTCCTAATAAGCCGCCTTAAGGGTCCTGCCTCTCCCGCTGTCCATCCGTCTGTCCCTGTCTGTCTATTCTGTACGAGCTCTTAACTTTAAAAACATAAAAACCAAACCTGAACTTAAACAAAGAGAATCATCGATAAGTAAGTAAGTGACGGCAGGATTATACCTCCATGTCTTCTTTGACTTGCTCGAGCTGATCTCTCAGTTCTCCAAACGCATCAATGATCAGACCTATTTACATAAACAGTAAGTAAGTAAGTAAGTAAGTAAGAGTATGCTTAAGAATACTTGTATGTAGTAAGGAACACAAATAATCACACAGTGCTGCAATGTCATTCAACATGAAAACAGAAAAAAGTCATTAGCTCGCTAATCAGGAGTCTTCAATCTGTTGAAGTTTGATTACAGACTACTCAGTAAATGGAAAACTGCCCTTAATCAGGCTTAATGCTGTAATCAACCTCAACAATAACGCTAACCACTTGACAATCCGTTTCCACCAAGCGGCATTCCAAGTAGCTAAGTGAAAATTTTGGCAGGTGGGCACAGTGAATTTGGCCCACATCAATGGCCTACATGACAGTGATTGAAAAGCCGAAGCTAATCGCACTTCTGCCAAGCCTCAAGAGGTTTTAGCTCACATCAACATCCCAGTGACTTTTAACTACCAGTAGAAGTATAACATGAATGCTGATTGCTGATTACTTAACTATAAAAATACTTGTCACTATACAGGATGCTACAGTGGGGTCACGTTATCAATGTCCCTGTAAACATTTGGTTAAGATAGCCACAATCTATTGATTAACATGAACTTACCTCAGACTAGATTGACAATATTTTTGACTGACGCCTTTAGTGCATTAATCCATAAACCAAGTACTGGCCGAAATCTGAAATAGGGCCTTGAACCAAGTTGAGCATATACAAAATAAAACAGTTTGAGCGATTTTAGGCCTGCATGTAACCGAAGCCTGCTAAATAGTCCAGAGAAGAACTGGCCTTGGATGATGGCCAGCAGGATAACGATGACAAAGAAGAAGAAGGTCAGGTCAAAAAGGATGCGATAAACTTCGTACGGATCTCCGTCCGGTGAACCGATCTCATCGCCTACACAACGCAGTAACAACAACAACAGCTAGCTATAGCATATTCTTGTAAGGACAATCTACAGTGAATGATCTTGTGAATCTTTCACACACTGTAAAGAACGGCGTCGTCGGTCAAAAGGTATGGCAGATTAGAGAGTTCCACTTTTCCAACAGCCAGCTGCATATTACCGACAGTAGAGATAATCGGTGTTCAAAAAATTCAATTCTGTCCTAAAATTTCTTCAACATGGGAACCTCTCGCCACCAACGTTGTTTCTATTTTTCAAAGAAAAATGTTTCGACTTTAAGAAAAATTGTCTGAAAAAAACAAAATTTCAGCTGAGAGAAGCGAGCCAGCAATGTAAGTGACAACGTCCATGCTAAAATAATACAGTCACAATGAATATTTTACGTGATCACTGCAATAATTTACTAAGTAAAATAATGAAGAGAAAAGGTAAAAATTACCGATGCCTCCACCAGCTCTCACTCCGACGTACAGGTGGAAGACATAGCACTGCAAAACATACAAAATACAATTACGAGGCTGCTATCAATAAAAATGTTTTACAAGGTGTATGGACAAAAAGCCACCGGACAAAAGGCCACTGGGATATGTAATTTTACCTATTTACCAAAACATATTTAACAAAGTTATAGAATAAGTTTACCGTTTACGGCCAAGCAGCTTTTTCTCTGTTTTGTTAATTTGTGTTAAATATTTTCAATAACTTTAACACTTTTGATGGTGTTTTTATGCGATATAGGACTTTTTCTATATGATATGCTAGCGTTTGTTGTGCCTGTAAATAAATAACGATGTTGTAGTGCTGTGTATATTTATAAGAAGAATAATAACCTCAAATGCACAAGCAACGACGACGAAGTTAATACAACGAACATGACAAAAAAACAAAATTACACAAAACAGTTCAATAAGTTGTACAAATTTGTCAAATGTCACCTTTATTAGTTATCGGCAGGCCTACGTTTTATTAGTAGCTTACCAACGGTTAACCATTTACGCATATAGGCCTAAACATTTTCAATAACTCGAGCAGTGAGCAATTACTGAGACAATGTAGAATGACTGCCTGATTCTTATTGTTGAGTATGCTCGAAATAGCAGAAACGGCATAGTTGAACGATTATCAATTAAAAACCGAATAATGTAACTTTAAACAAAATACAATACTAATCAAAATGTCTCATTTCAATTGTCAATAACTTTTTCCTGACCTGTCGAATAAATAATTATAATTATATCCAAGTGGCCTCTTGTCCAGTCGCTTTTTGTCCCGGTGGCTTCTTGTCTGGTACCCTTTTGTCCGGGATTCGTTTTACAGTGCACAGGTGGTGCAATGACTGCTAAAAGTAGTTGCTGCAACAAGTTGCTGACCGAATGCATTGTTTATGCGTTTTTACAACCACCGCAGCATCGGTTACAGAAACAATCGTGGTGGCTATGAGCTTCAACGTTGCTGCCTATGCTCCGGATGAGACAAGACACCCTTTACAACAATGAATTACAAGGAGAGGACACACATACGGAGAGCATGTCGTGACACTTGGAATCCGGTTCCTCTCCTTCCTCCTCCTGGACGTAGAACTTGCGGAAAAAGTTGAACGCCAATACGGTGTACAGGTAGACGACGATACTCGTCAACATGAACGTCAAGATCAGCTGCAACACCAGAAACACGTTCAGCATCATCATGTTGTAATTTCTATAGAGATGTGTGGCTTGGCAGTCTAACGCAGTGGCGGATCCTGCATTTTGGAATAGGGGGTGAAAAGGTAGAAGGTAGAGTGTGGAGAGGGGGTATGACCCCTCCCCAAAAGTTTTATGTAGAAATAATGCATTTTTGTGCAAAATTTTCACTTTGGTATAATATGCATTTAGTCCGTAGCAGGGAGGAAAGCCGCCCCCGTCGCCCCCACTTTAAATCTGCCACTGGTCTAACGGCAGCGTTCGGACTAGTAATCGCGAGGTCGCTGGTTCGACTCCCGCCCGGTGCACAGCCAGGCAAAAAACACGGCGCAAGTTGTTCACACTCATCCGTCTCTGACACCAAGCAGTCTAATTTGGTACCAACCCAAGTGCCTGGAAGGTAACGGCAGTATATGCGGAGTTCAGGCCCTCGTACCATCTGAGTTGTGTTTGCACTTACTGCTGGCTCGGAGCCTTGGAAACGGAAATGAGAACCACTCGCATCGGTCACAGACTGTGAGAGTCTGCTGCTGTTGACTATCGGCGACACAAAGTAACCTAGCAATTCGCTTGCAAGTGATAAGAGGTAAGAATCGAACCGTACGTTACAAGTCGAAACAAACCACTAAACCACTTGCACCTACACAGCCACGTAGGCGTGAACAACAGTTGCCCAGTTTGAGTTCTCACTTGGTAGCGGAATGGCTGCGAGTCGAACTCGCGACTTCAACATCGCGAATCCAACGCCCTAACCTGCAGTGAAGCATAACAGCAAGCTAGAAGTGTTTACCTGTTTGCCGTTGTGTGTGACGGACTGTAGAATGGTGCCGAGTGTCTTGAAGCAGACGGCGACGTCCAGCAGGTGCGCGGCGTAAAAGAAGTAGTTGAAGTTTCCCAGCAAAGAAAAGCAGAAATACCACGCGATGTACAGGAACGACTGCCACGCACATACGATAATTACGATGATTATGAGAAATAAGACAAAATATTCGCGAATGAGTTATGATGAAAAATAAAACAAAACGTCGACCAGTGCCGACATGATTATGCCGCCTAAATTATTATAGTAGACCTCTAAACCGCCGACTTAGTCGTCCGACTTAGCACGCTGCAAAAATTTTGCTAAGACGTAAAAAATTCTGTTGCAGCCAGTTGCAGCCGGCGAAAAATTAGGCACGGGAGGGGGGCGGCGGAAATTTTTTTTATTATTTATTTTTATGTAGTCATGAGGTCATGTAGTGTTACCAAACAACTCATAAAAACAAACTGGCACAGCGAATAGTACTCATGAGAGCTTATGGAAAGTTACTGCAACATTTCAGACTAAATAAAACATCATTTTCAGAAAAACTTCAAAAACATACTAAAAATTGCACTAAGATTTTTGCAGAATTGTTAGGGACGCAAGTTTTTTTTCTAGGGACGGACGGCAACCGGAACACGAAAACTGTTCAGGTTTAAGCCGCGGCCGCCGCAAAAATTGCGGCTAAGTCGAGACTTAGCCGCGGAAAATGCTAAGCCGGCCGTGAAATTCACGGCTAGCTTGGATTTATAAGGGTCTACTATTTAGCGAGCATGCTAAATCAGAATGAAATACTTACAGTACGTAGCAGAATGTACATTTAATTGTTGTGTCAGAAGCGTCGACGCAACCTCCTAGACGTTATAAAGTCACATACTAAAAAGTGAAAAATCCGACACGTACGTTGTCGGTAAAAATGATGCCCCATTTCCAGATCTGATACTGCCAATCAACGTCCGTCAGGCTACAGCAAACACATAGATGCAATGACGATAATCTATGCACAGCAAACATCAGACTAGCATATCATGCATTTAACACAGTGACAGGTGCTCGTGTAAACATATAAAAATGTTAATGCATTTTTTTCTAACTGACATTACGCTTTCATAGAGAATGGTTATGGCAGTTTAGTAACAAAGTTGATTAACTACTAACACAGCTTTCTTGTTCAGCAGCATGTCTCTGCCGATCTGAAATCGTTTTCAAGCTATTGCGGTAAAATAACTACTTTTAGGGGGGTAGCTGTCTTTGACGCCCGCCTGCGCCGGCCTTCTTGAACCTAGGGTGTCGGGACGTAAACTGCTATAATCTACGTTGAATGCTGAAAATTTCATACGCAGGTTGTCTTGGTCTATCTCCAGCCATTTCGTCGCGTGTTGAATTGTGCGCTGCATCCAAAAATTGCGAAAAATTCACTAAAAACCTCTCTTTAAGGGGTTCAAGGTCGTTCAAGGTCATCGGTGTTCATGAATCCAAAAAGCCTGTCACCAGTGCTTGTTATAATAAGCAGCATGTATATACCTATCTGCAACCGTTTTCACATTATTCGAGGCAATAACGGCAAAATGACGTTTTTTTAGGCGGTACCCCTGTTCGACGCCCTCGTTCGAGAGGAACCCCTGCACCCAGTGGCATGAAATTTTGTCACGATAAACTAGAGACCTTGGGGCAGCCCACAGTAAAGATTTCGTGATCCTAGCTTGCACCGTTTTGATACATCCCACGAATGTGACAGACAGACAGACGGACAGACAGACGCCCAGACGATGGCAAAGATGCGCGAAGCATTCTGCTGTCGCGCGTAAAAATAGTTGAAAATGTTAAATTTAAATTTTGTAACCCCCAAAAGGCACTTCCTTGCGCGAAACCGCGTCATATGAGCCATTCTGCGTTAAAATCAGTTCTGTCGTTTTTCCTGCAAAGGACGGCAAGAAAAAAAGGGAAGGGAAAGAAAGGGAAGAAAAGGCACAAAAAGTCACGCAAGCGTTATATTTCACCTATCCGTGGGGAAGCCCCCCGTAAACAGATTTCCACCAAATTTTGCACATCAGGAAATATGCTAGACGTAATCATCTATGCAAATTTTGGTGTGGAAAAATTAAGGGGTTTGGGAAATACGAGGGGTCAAATTTTAGAGTTTCCCATTGAAATAGCTGGTCACCCTTACAACAGTGCTGCGCTAGCGCGCAGCCTGTGATAGATCCGTGTCTCAAACCTAATATTTATGTGATGAGAATATTGTTGACCGCCGCTAGGTGGCGCTAGGGAGCGTTGGCGTTGGTGACCAAGTTGTTTACGTTGCAATCGTGCATGTGCATGTCTGCCTCTAGTGTTGAGCATTGCAGGCAATATGGCAGCGCACGTCTTCGATTACTAGATTCGCTCTGTATACACTATATGCGCTAGAATTTAGTGCCGTTCTGAACTGTTGCAGCATGCCATGCGGTTCACGTTGCGCTAATTTTTGATTTCTAACAGCGACGTTTACAACAGTTCTTTGAATCTGTCATATACGAAAAAGTAATTTGAGCAAAGCTCATAAGACGCGCGACAGCCTTAGCAGTTATTATTCGCAGGTTGTCTTGATTTAACTCTATCCATTTTGGCGCAATTCACTCTTGAAATCTACGCCGCAGCCACAAATTGGAAAAAAACACTAAAACCCCTATTTTTGAAATTCAAGGTCATTCAAGGTCATCGATGTTTACACCTATAAAAAGCTTGTCACTATATTGCTTGTTATGGTAAGCAGCATGTCTCTGCCGATCTGCAACCGTTTTCAAGCTACACGAGCCAATAGCGGTAAAATAACTACTTGTAGATTCTTAAAAATGTATGTTCTATGCTAAAAAATGTCATACGCAAAATGTCCACGTCTATCTCCAGCCATTTCGGCGCAATTCACTCTTAAAATGTGTGTCACAGTCAAAAATCGCTGAAAAATTCACTAAAACCCCCCTATTTTGAGGGTTCAAGGTCATTCAAAGTCATCGACGTTGACAGCAATAAAAAACCTGTTATTAATGCTTGTTATGATAAGCAGCATGTCTGTGCCTATCTGCAACCGTGTTCACGCTACACGTGATAATTGCGGTAAAATAACTACTTTTAGGGGGGTAGCTGTCTTTGACACCCGCCTGCGCCGGCCTTCTTGAACCTAGGGGGTCGGGACGTAAACTGCTATAATCTACGTTGAATGCTGAAAATTTCATACGCAGGTTGTCTTGGTCTATCTCCAGCCATTTAGTCGCAATTCAGTGTTGAAATGTGCGCTGCGTCCAAAAATTGCGAAAAATTCACTAAAAACCCCTTTTTGAGGGGTTCAAGGTTGTTCAAGGTCATCGATGTTGATAAATCCCAAAAGCCTGTCACCAGTGCTTTTTATGATAAGCAGCAT
>Ga0056128_1010275_pt1 | contig 11673 bp, 5 predicted proteins | sample WorMetLIZISLAND2_FD_71113 | JGI IMG/M metagenome (GOLD analysis project Ga0056128, IMG submission 71113) | Marine gutless worms symbiont microbial communities from Max Planck institute for Marine Microbiology, Germany - Olavius geniculatus... ... | reverse complement strand
AGCTGTATCAAAACGGTGCAAGCTAGGATCACGAAATCTTCACTGTGGGCTGCCCCAAGGTCTCTAGTTTATCGTGACAAAAATTTCGTGCCACTGGGTGCAGAGATTCCCCTCGAACGAGGGCGTCAAAGAGGGGTACCCCCATAAAAAGACGTCATTTTGCCGTTATTGGCTCGAATAACGGGCCTTTTGGATTTATCAACATCAATGACTTTGAACTACATTGAACCCCCAAAACAGGGGTTTTTAGTGAATTTTTCGCGATTTCGGGTTGTGACACATTTTAACAGCGAATTGCGCCGAAATAGCTGGAGATAGACCTGGAAAATCTGCGTATGAAATTTTTAGCAAAGAGCGTACATTTTTAGCAATCCAAGTTTCGACCTCTTAAATTTAAGGAGTCTTCCTTGACTCAAATTTGAGGTCTCAAATTTGACTACTCTTTCACGACGTATTATTATTTTATTGCATGTTGTACACTGATTGCCAAGGCGACAGAACCGCTGCTATCGCGCGTCACGTGAGTTTTGCTCAAATTACGTGTATGTAACTCAGAGATAGAGACCCCGAAGGTGACATTAGTCACATTAGTGCGAAGACTAATGTCATTTTGAAACGGACTGTATCATGAAAACAGAAGAAGCTAAGGACAGGTCATTGAACACAATATTCAAGAAAGGTAACTAAAACACAACAGGCAAAATACAACAAAGGCATCTCCAATACTTTGGGCATGTCGTTCGAAAGGAGCAGGAAAGATACTCGAAACTGGCTGGCGCTAGAAAGCTATGTGCATAGAAAAAAATAGAGAAAAAATATACAAAATATGCTTACATGGAATCCGAAAAACGGGAAATCACTCAACATGACGATCCAGGAAGCCACATGGACTGCACTAGATCGAGCAACCTGAGAAGGATCCAGAAAGAGCTGCCTTTGCGTGTCTCTTAAGCATCGCCAAGGCAATAGGCCTAAGTCAAGTAAATCATGCAGGGGCGTCATTTAAAGGGGGGTTAAAGGGGTCTGTGAACCCCCCTCAAGAATTTACAATTTTAGTGTTTCTCTGTAAATCGTACCTCTGAAACAGTGTTACTGCTACAAAAATACGTTACGTAGACTGAGACCCCAAGGATCACTGAGACCCCCCAACCATTTACTGAAACGACGCAACTAAAATCACGCCGTATTTTCGGTGATCCGTGAATAAGGCCGAACTGCCGATTCGTATGTTTTATAGTTCAGATCAGCCCAGTTTCTCGGGGGTGATCATCGTGCATTCGTGCTGGCGGGAGGTTTGCGCAGATCGAGGTCAGTGGTGTGCTCGGTACGCGTCAGTCGTCTGCTGGTGCCGCCTGAGCGACTGCGGCACGGCCACTTCACGTTGAACAGAAGAACCACGAACGGATTTGTCACAGAATTAGCGACCGCCATTGCTCCCGCAATGCCTGAAACGGTGAAACCACCGCGCATTATCGCAACGTCATCATACACTGCAAGGTTTATTTTGCTACTAGCAATATGATATCACATTTGAAACAGAAAGCTTGCAATAGGCCTACTCCGTGATTCAGAAAAAATTGCTACCGACAGAAAAACCGCTACTGTCGATCAACTGTCTGTTATTTCATTGTAAACATTTTTACACGCGAAAGTAGCTACTGCTTTCAGCGCGTATTAGCCATCGCAATTCTGTCCGTCTGTCCGTCTGACTGTCCGTCTGTCACACGGGTCGATCAGTCAAAAACGGTGCAAGATAGGATCACCAAATTTTCACCGTCGGCTGCTTGGAAGATTCTAGTTTCAGGAACCGTAAAGCTTTTTCATAAATTCGAAAGGGGTCACCCCGAACGAGAGCGCTAAATGAGAGGGAGTGAACAAAATTTGCGATTTTTGGCCAATAAGTCGCTGTATCTCAGTAACGGTACGAGATAGGACCTAGGTTACTATTAAGCACTAATACAAAGTCGAATTGGCGCCGAATTAAATGACCTTGAATGACCTTGAACGCCAAAATAGGAGGTTTTATGGGTTTTTGGCGATTTCGGGCAGCGACACAAGTCTGTATCATTCACAAGGTGGCGCCACGCTACTATCGTTATGCGATCTAGATAGAGAATTTGGTATTTGTATATTAACTTAGCATGAACACCCCAATTTTCAGATAAACTACTGAACCGAAACTGCTATAAGCTTTCGCGCGTCTCGTGAGCATTAGCTCAAATTTCTTGTTGCTAATATCTCAGACGTAGTAAAATGCAAAACATTGCAAAATAGTCTTAAAAATGATTTTGTTACACGAGTAACCAACCGACCACGGTCCATATACATTAATTAAGCTTACTACGAACCTGCAACCAATGCAGGTACGAGGTCATGTGATCCGTACGAGTAGACTAGCTCTAGCAGATGATACGGAGTCGAGCAGCAGATGAACGTCGACACTATAACGACTGCCATTTGCAGCGACTTGATCTTGGCTCGAGGCAGCATGTCCGGCTGCGTGCTGCGAATAATCATCTTCGGACAACGCCTCTCTCTTTTTCTTTCAACGCTCTGAATCAAACAACTGTTGATGAACTTGCAAACGTAGGCCCTATCTGAAAAATAGTATTCCTGTCTAAAATTCAAGATATCAAGATCAAGTTAACTAAACTGCTACTACTGTCGTTAAAAAAGATACAAAGCTGCGCAAATTGTATAACTAATCTTATAATAAGCGATTTTACGTTAAAAAGGTTAAATACTAAATACTAAATATAGGATAAGTAGATAGCAGTACGAGCGATCTAAAAGAATCCGACTTCTTGTGAGATGAGATGTGATAGAACTTCACGCACCGGGATCGACGTTAGGGCGATGCTGTCGGACTTGTATTCGCCCGTAGACAAAACGGACGCCGTCCAATCGGCCTTCGCTGAGATCTTGGAGAAGATGCGGAAATAGCAGACAAACATGACGAGCGAGGGTATAAAGAAGACGACGAGGTTGATAAAGGTAAGGTAGGCCTGGCGATGGCTAATCGGACGTCGCCGGAAGACAGACTCACAGACGGTCTTGTTGGCGACTACGTTGACGCTGTAGATGCCCAGCTGTGGAATGGACATCAATGCCGACACTGACCAACCGACCGCCGCCATCGCCATCGCCTCACAGCAGCAATTAACGACTACTACTGCTAAAGCTCACATTCCACTCTTGCGTCAATTTGCTGTACAATTTGCGAGACAACGGGTCGCAAAACGACAAATCGACGACAAATCGGAGTAGCCGAGTTTGGGCCTAACTGACACACTTACAAAGAATTACTTGAACGTCACGCGACTCAAGCGATTACGTGAGACTTTGATATATGATCACTGACGATGCATCTAAACCATCTCGACCGACTTCGAACGGCGCCGGTTGATGAAAATAGCACCACCTTCGCAATCAGAAGCTAACCAGCGCCATCGTCAATGATTCTGGGCAACTCAACTGTGTAGGCCTATGGGCACCGTGAGGCCTATGAGATACTACAGGTAAGCCTAGGCAAAATTCTACAGATAAGCAACAATGACAGTTTTTTTCGCGTGGACTACAATAGAATATTTCATTAAGAAAAGAGAGCAAAATATATACATACAGAGGGCGGAGGGCGCAAAGGTCTGATGATAGCTTGATGTCGATCAATGCTGAGTACAACGAGCATGTTAACGCTCGACATGATCGCGAAGCTCTGCGCGTACTTGAGAACTCGACACATAACATCACCGGCCAGCCATAGTCTATCCACGTGCTCCCAAATCACCTGTACCACGTGACATTTCCACCGCAATCATATCATACACAGATTGAACACTGCGCATACTACCGATTTCGATCTTACAAAATAAACAGCAAAAATTGAGCAATGCGGATGTCGTTACTCTTGGCCGAAGATGCTATGATAACTGCTAATCGATCAACTTTGATCGACGAAAATCACGCATTCTATCCTATTCCGCGACTGCGACAAAGGATATTGATGATTGGCTCACCGACTGTGTTTCTGTGTGTCAGAAAAGAGGCAAGAAGGAGACTGCGTTCCCTGATAAATTGTTGACCTATTTTAACTCCATCTAGCTACGAGTAATTTGTTACTCTGACATGGTACCAACTAGAAAAGTATTAAACTGTTTAGCATGTACAATGATGTTAGTTATAATTGTTAAAGCCTAGAAGTTAGTCGTGCTAATTAAAAATCTAAATAATTTGGACAGTTGTTAAACTTTAGATCCTATTATAAATATGAGTGAATGAGTGAGTAAGGATGCTTGTACATGGCACATTTAAATAAACAAGTCACATAATATTTAAAGTTTTGGGTTTAAATTTTTGAAAAAAAACTGAGCAAAGTTCTTTTAGCAAAAAGTATGACCATCTGCTATATTTAAAACCAACAGTCACAATTTTTAAAAGTCTACTTTTAAACTGGATGCCCTAAAACTTGTATTTTTACCTTAAAATGCACAAAACGTCTGGCGGCCCGGTTCTGCCCGAATCCACTGGACACCAAAGCTGCGTTTAAGAAACTAAAAAAAACTTATAAGAAAAAAACGAAAAGTATAACAAAATGAAAATAAAAGGCAAAAAAAACAAAACAAAAAAAAAGTTTAAAAGTTTAAAACGTTTGGAGAACAGGTGCTTATTTTGCTTACGCGCTATGCACGTAGGCTAAATTTTCCGTTCGTCAGTCTGTAACGTCGAATATCATGGCAATATACAAGGTGGGCCAAAAAAACTGTCATCGCCTGTGGTATAGTTTGTCTTCTTTTGTTAGATGCGCATTATGCTCGCAGTTTTTGTTTGCTCACGTTCACGTATCACTGTTAAGAATTGACGACGTTTCTCTGCTGCTGTAAGGCTGTAAGAAGTTTTGTTTATATGAAAAAATTCCAATTTTGTCATGATGGCTGGTTTAACTAACGATAACCACTGTTCGATGTGTTCGTGTGTCTAAAGTAACACTGAAATTGAAAAATAATTATTAAAATGTTTTAAATAAATGAGCACATTTAAACTCTGAATAATTAATAGTAAACACTGGAGTTATTTGAACAGTACAAATGTGTAATGTTTTGCAGTTTATTTGCCCATCCGGTAGGTTGGGTTACTTCGAAAAAGTAATCACACGAGTAATTAGCCTAATGTTTTCGCTCCTCTGTACCCTCTGTACTTATCCAACACGATCTAAATTAGGGAAACAGCCTTAAATTTCCGGTACAATACGTCACCCGCGATGCAATTAAGTTACCCCCTATTTATCGCCAGTGTAACGTGACGTCACTCCGAAGCACAGTCGTAAACACACACATCACGCGGCGTTGTTATACGCCACTGACTCTGACTGAAAGGTCCTCGGGGTGCAATATCTCGTCTAATATCACCTGTATGTAATAATTTCACCTATTCGTGGGAAAGCCCCCCCGTAAACGGATTTTCACCAAATTTTGCACATCGGGAAATATGCTGAACATAATTATCTGTGCAAATTTTGGTGCGCAAAAAATTAAGAAGTTTGGGAAATATGAGGGGTCAAATTTTAAAGTTTTCCATTGAAATGGCTGGTCACCCTTACAACAGTGCTGCGCTACTGCGCTACCGCGCAGCCTGTGATAATGGTTTATGTTTATGCGTTCACCCGGCTACGGGAGATCGAAACGTGCAATTATATTCCACGGCCGGACTCGTCTCTAACATCATGTTTACAGTGATAAAAATAAGTCGGACGACAGCATCACGGGCGCATTTGAGCGCAACAAACAACAGTTTTACGTTTGCTCTCCCGACGGTCGGCGACCACAGAAAAATGTGTTAAAGCGCTGTCTGGATTGTATGTGTTTTATTTAATGTTCACTTATCCAACTTCACACAGTAGCTTAGCATACACGTAATCCATCTGAACCCGTTTTCTGAGTCGTAGTTCTGACGTGTTATTCGTGCGATAAAATGACCTTAGTGCCTACTGTCATCTCGTATGCAGTGCATTAGCAGCAGTCATCAAAGCACGGTCTTCACATTCACATTCTAAATTTGGTTGGACAGATTTCAAGCAAAGCCAGCTGAATTATTAAGCGAGGAAGTAACCTGCATGGCCCACATTTGGAGGATGTAAAACTGCCGACGACTAAAATATTGCCTCCATTCGACATCAGAGAACGCAGAATTTCGCACATAGGGTTTATACACCGTGGTCCATAAAAAGGTGCCACTTTTATTTTTCGAATAGGCTTAACTCTATAAAACATAGGCCGATAATTGGATAATTTTTGGCACGCAACATCAAAAAGAAACTTGACGCAAGTGACTTTAGTTTTAACCACATCATTTCAATACTGTTGCTACATTACCCTGTGAAATGCAGAAGTCGTAGTTTGGCCAATGAGTTCATACCGGGAAGCGCAAGCATCGGCTCAGAAAAGATTAATTGAATAGCGACAAACACAATTGGCAATTATTTTCTTTCAACAAGTCACACATGTCACATTACGTTATCGTTATTACAGCATGTGCTCAGAATGTTTTCCTTCAGCACGAACGCAAGCGGTAGACGCTGGCGCAACTCGCCAGCAGCACGTTCAATAACTGCATGACTTCTGCATTTCACAAAGTAGCGTAGCGACAGTATTAAGGTGAAGTAACCATAACTAAAGTCATTTGCCTCAAGTTTCTTCTTGGTGTCGCATGCCAAAAATTATTAAAATCGGCTGACGTTTCACGGAGCTATTCAAAAAAGTGGCACCATTTTTAATTACCACGGTGTACTTAAATCTGCCTATTTTTTCCTCGTTTCGGTCCTTTATTTTTTTGTTATGTCCGGGCTGAGCTTGCCGCCTAACGCATTTGAAACATTTAAAGAACAAATAAGATAATTATGTTTAGAAAAAACTATCACAATTGGCTGTCTGAACCCCATAACATCCTCTGCGTTCTGCGGGCGCCACTGTCTTTACGTAATGCCCACAGTGCGCTCTGCTCCTCAAGGGATTCATGTCGGGCACGAATTACACGGCAGACGAGGTCATTTGTGGGAGGATTAGAGCATTAAGCTTTGCCTTTGCAATCAATTTTTTGCACGATCAAGCGACCTAAGATTAAGGATGTCGTATTTAGCCTAATCTGTAACCCCGAACAAACGTCAATGTCTGTTCTCTAATAAACGTCGACTTTTCGCAGCAGCCCACAGTCGGTATTCCGTGTTGACTCAACTAACTTCTTGTTTCTTTAGCTGTTTAGCTGACCCGAAATAGGTATAGACGCCGCGAAATAACATAAAAATTAAAATAAACATACACTTATGCAGTATAGCATAGCTTAACCCCGATTTTGGGGTCGACTATTCTAACAGAAAAAAAGTCGGCGCCACGTACCACCCGCGGAGCTTGATTGTAATTGCGCTTACGACCGCCCTTAGTTTGTGTATTTGCTATGGTCGCACGCAACAGCTTGCAGAAAGTTATTGCTGGCAATTCTATCAGTGTCTGTATTGACGCTTACGACGAGAAACCCCGATGACAAGGCGAACCGCACATTATTCGTCACCGACGCCGATATCTTTTTTGTGTTCAATGCAACGGCCTTTCGTCATAGCACAGATGCGTGTTTCCTGTGAAAATTATTGCCATTCACCATGCAAACTCAAGACTAATGTAAAGCACCTCGGTGGAAAAACGGTAATGTTGCATGAAATACACAGCAAAGACGTCGTGCTAGACAATTTCGCGACGCTTTTTGCGCGCGATAAACATAATCGTGCTAAGCCAGCAAATTGTCCATCCTAGTGCTACAGACTGCGATGTCTTCTCTTGCCGGTAGCCACAGAGGCTCAGTTAGTTTGACTGGATGGCGAAATATCACCGGCGAAAGGTCACTTATTTTCAGCCCTAACGTGACTCCTGCCAGAGACCGCGGAAGGTATTTGAAAGTGGGGCGCAAACCATGGCGAGCGCGGAGCGCGAGCCTATAACCGGGGTATGGGGGCGGAGCCCCCAGCGGGATCCAAGGGCAGAGCGCCTGGTCAGGGGCGCCCCCTGAAGCTGAAACACTTTTAGCTTTTGGACGTTCAATGGAAACGGCAAATTTGCCTACTTTTCTAAAATCTAGAAACACAGAAAACCAGACATTTTGTGTTGTCTCGCCAGTGTAGCTATCGTACCATCCGCTTTTACTTTTATACACTATCAAGCCATATATACACTGTACGGTCTGTGAAATAAACTTCCTGGCGACAACGTCTTCATTTAGTTCATCATCGAACTCGTCAGTGTGCCCTGTCCTCTATTAGACAGCATTCTGACATTCTGACATTAATGACTGTCGGGAGGATAACAGGGAAGATTATTAAAACTCTGCCATTGCTTTCACATATGCACATTCAAGTGGAGAGTTCTTACAATTTTAGGTTTAGGTTTAGGTCGTTTTTGTGTTTAGTGTTTGACTGTAAAGGTTAAAATTTGTGTTCCGTTATTATGTGTCTGTGCAATTTTGCCTGAAAAGCCGTCTCCCGAAATGACCTATACTGTGTCGGGTGGGACGTTAAACCCTACTTACTCACTCGAACTCGTCACTGGTTGTAGCACTCTGCAGTGTACATCGGCGAGGCGATCGAGCGTTGCCCGTCTCTGCAGCAAAAACTTGGAACAGACTGCCATCAGATGTGACGTCACCAAAGTGTCTACGATCCTTAAGACTAAACTGAAGTCTCTAAACCTCCTCTGTTTTCCGTGTTTCCCATAGCTGACTGTAAACTGACTAAAATGCTAGGCATTTCTACGCGCGAAAGCAGCTATTGCTTTCAGCGCGTCTTAGCCATCGCAATAATACCGTCCCTCTGTCTGTCAGTCTGTCCGTCTGTCCGTCCGTCACACGGGTATAGATCAGTCAAAAACGGTAAAAGCTAAAATCACCAAATTTATTTCTTCGGCTGCCTGGAAGACTTTACTTCAGGAACCGTAAAGCTTTTTCATAACTTCGAAGAGAGTCACTCCGAACAAGAGCGCTAAATGAGAGGGGGTGGGAAAAATTTGCGATTTTTAGCCAACAAGTCGCTGTATCGCAATAACGGTGCGAGATAGGGCCTAGGTTACTATTAATCACTAATAGGAAGTCGTACGCTAGCTCTTGATTGCCATTAAGTTCAATGACCTTGGATGACCTTGAACGTTAAAATAGGGATTTTTATAAATTTTTCGGGCAATTTTGGGTTGATAGACACATTTCAAGAGCAAATTGAGCCGAAACGAATTGAGATAAACATGAAAAAGTTGCGTACAAAATTTTTAGCATTAAACGTAAATTTTAACAGTCTAAGTCTCAATTTTCTAGGTTCAAAGAAACCTGCGCACAAGGGCATCAAAAAGCGGTACCACCGTAAAAGTCGTTATTTTACTGTTGTTGGCCAGTCTTTCGTGAAAACGGTTGCAGATAGGCATCGGCATGCTACCTATCATAACAAGCACTAGTGACGAGCTTTTCAGTCGTATCAACATCGTCGATTTTGAAGGACCTTTAACTTCCGAAATAAAGGGGTTTGTATTGATTTTTGCGATCTTCGGCTGCAGCGCACACTGCAAGAATGAACCATAGATGTAAAAACGTTTTTTAACGTTTTTTTATTCTTGCCACGTTTTTACTGTTTTTTTTTCGTGGAATGTTTTTTTACATCTATGGAATGAATTGCGACGAAATGGCTGAAGATAGGCTGACAGTTTGCGAACAGGAACTGCTATAGGCTTTCGCGCGTCTCGAGAGCATTTGCTCAAATTTATTGTTACTTTAAACTTTAATATAATGTAACGCAAAGCATCAGCACCAACAACTGATTTATGCATGGGCATAAATAATGGGGGGGCAAGCAACATTGCTTGCCTTCCCACTTGAAAAAGTGAGGTGGCAATTGCCCCTTGCCCCCGCGGTTTTGCGGTTTATGGCTCCTGCACGACTTTTAGCAAATATTTAAAACTCTTAGTTGCCGGCTGAAAACGGCAAAAAATTGCAAAAATCGTTGTGCATAACTTAAGTGAATTTTATCCAACATTTAAGATTAATACGAAATACACATTGCGCAGTGATGGCATTATAACACTAGGCGTGCTAACGCGCCGCAAAGGAGCCAAGCTTCCGGTTTTTGCCATCACGCGACTCCCCTGAGTTACTCGCTGCAATATTGAAACTTATATGTACACTTACTCCAAGAGCTTTCAGCCGTGGCATAGTGCTCGTACCTGCATGACACACGCAAATGAGATGACGAGAATATCGGCGAAGGCGAGATTGCGGATAATGGTGTTGACACGTGACGTGCGTCGACGGTTGACGACAAGCCATACACAGACGAGACTGCTGCCGAGCGCACCGAAAACAATCTGAACGTAGAGCACTATCAGACGAGCAGTCTTGTCGAACACGGCGTCAGCCACGTTTGTCGTCGTCGTCGTCCGGTTCATTGGTTCAGAGTCTGACGTGACGTTGACGCTGTACGACATCGTTCCTTCATACGAAAGCAGCGACCATTATCGTCATAGCATCATCACAAATTACATCGTGTGTAGTCACGAAACATCGAATTTGTTACATACCACGCGAAGAGATCGTTTTAACCAATCGTGTATTTTGGTGCGTCAACAGCAATACAAAAACTGCGTGGCAATCGTAACTGAAATCTTGACTAAAATCACTAGCGTCAAGGCAGATAAGGCAAAGCGGTCAGGGCCAGCTGTTCACTTTTTAAAATTTTAGCCGGTCAGTACTTTTTGAAAAAAATTTTTGTTCATCAGTACAAACTTTGGTCTTTAAATTTTTCCTGTTGGGGAATTGAGGGGCAAAATTAAAGCATGCAGCTCTAGTATATTTTTGTAGGAAATTTGTAGCTATCTGTCAGAAAATTCTAACTTTCTGCCATGACTGTTTTGATCCAGGAAACCGCTGACCAAAATGTTGATAGGTTTACTTCGATTCACTATGTACTGTCGTAGTAGTCAACTTACTTATGTTCGGCGCATTTATTCTGTTCTACCGTCACTTCTACTTTATTAGGTATTAGATCGACGAATGTACCAAATTGTCATTAAATGTCGCTGTGTGTGCAACGACACAGTAAATGTAGCCAGTTTCCGCGATATCTGTCCATCTGCATTAAAACAGCTATCGACATCCAACTGATGATTACGAAGAAAGTCATTAGAGTTAAGCTATGTTTTCACCACTCGCAACGTACGCAATGCAACGGACATAATGCTTTAATTCCATCCTTGCGTTTTGGCTGTTGAGTTAGCTGTGTCAGCTGCGTTTGAGGCGTACTTTTCTTCAGTTCATTGCGTTTGTTACGCAATTTCTTGCGTTCGCTGCGTACGTTACGTTAGTTAGTTTGTTCGCAAATTTAAAAGCCTCTATTCAGAATCACAAACGCTGCAGCTATTGCCCAAACAGTTGAGTCTTGAGTCCGTTACTGAACACAGTTGGATGGAGAGCGCGTACTGCCCTGCTCACTGCTCAGTCAGCACCAACGCGACCTCAGTTCAGGTGTTATTATATGCAATTTATGTAAAAAAAAACTGTTCAGTTTATATACAGTGTAAGGGTGACATCGTGGTTGTAGATATAAAACAGCACAAATCACAATTTAAAAATTCAAACTTTACCATTACACAGTCAGCA
>Ga0056128_1010273_pt1 | contig 11673 bp, 6 predicted proteins | sample WorMetLIZISLAND2_FD_71113 | JGI IMG/M metagenome (GOLD analysis project Ga0056128, IMG submission 71113) | Marine gutless worms symbiont microbial communities from Max Planck institute for Marine Microbiology, Germany - Olavius geniculatus... ... | reverse complement strand
TAATCATATATATATATATATATATATATATATATATATATATATATATATACAGCGCGCAAATTAATAAACAGTGCAAAGTCAATAGCAAAATAAACACAGTTATACAGTTCAAATATCCAAGCAGACACAGCTGCAAATCAAATAGTTCGATCAATCAACGAATTGTTCAGTTTCACTATTCAACAATCAATATCTTAGCTTTCACATCAAGAAATCAAATAACAGTGATGAAATATTCAGCATCATCAAATATCATATGAAAACATCACCAATTATCGACACACAACTAAGCCACACAAAAAAGGGCTTAATTACTGACTATACAGATAGCTCTATAGCTCTTAGACTCTTGAGTTTTACTCATAGAAGTCTCCTTCCCGCGTTATACAACTATAGGGCCTACACAAGCACCCTGTTTCCTAACGCGACTCCCGGGATCCACACAGGCCTCTCGCTCTAATCAAATTCTACATCTAGGGGCTACACAAGCACCCTATACTATCACACAAGCCAAATCAAAGGCTATACAACCTTGGCATTATCGCATGCCACACACATGTACCGTTCATGTCCACGACAGAACAACAACTGTAATCAAACAGCTCATTTACGCGCCTACACTGGACGATGACCTAATTGTCGCTTGGTCTAACCAATAGCAATCACAGCATTCAATTTACGACCTGACTAAAGTGGCGCTAAGTTGAAAACACACTCTCTGATTGGTCAGTATCTAGTGCCAGTCACGAACAGGTACGTAAACACAGTCACATAACGCAAGCCGCAGTAACATAACTAGTTACTTACGCACTAAACTAGTCGCACAAGTACAGGTACAACTAGCCATACAACGACAGTGACATACCGATAGACGTACGCAAATTTGGCTTAAAATGCCTATTCAGGCCCCCAAAATCATGTTTTTGGAGAGTTTTGACCCCCAAACATTATTTTTTATCATCGAGACCCAGAAAAGGGGATACCTTACGCGGAAACACGCATTTTGAGCTATAGATGGCCGTGATCGGTCTTCTGGTGTGACCTGTAGGCGTGAGCAAAAGTACAAAAAAAGGAAGGAACACAAAAAGCAACGGAAAATGCCCTCCCTACGCAGACCCCCTTTCCGTCGTTTCACACGTTTCACATCAACCAAATTTTGCATGTGGGGTCGTGTTCCGAATATCTTTCTTGGTTTCAAGTTTCATTAAGATTGGTTGAAAAATATGGGAGCTGTGGGGGTCGAAATTTCGGCCTTCCCATTGACTTGGCACATCGCTTATACAACTGCTTGTTGCTACCGCACAAGCCGTGATCGTAGTTTTTTTCTGGCTCATTTTGCTTTATATCACTTGTGACTTTTTGTCTCAGTACTATTTTTTCAGTATTCTCTCACTACTAATTCAGTACTAATTTGACTCGCTGACTTTTCTTGCTTTTTCCAGAGAAATCGAGTAAGCTCTCAGTCGATGTATCGATGTAACCTTATGCGGGTACCATAGATGTAAAAAAAACATCCTTTATGTTTTCTATAAAAGTTTTAAAAAACATTTTTAATGTTTTAAAATTTTTTTTTATGTTTTTGTCTTATTTTTAATGTCATGCTTTTTGTTTTTATTAAAACATAAACGTACAAAATTACAAATATGACGCATTTCTCATGAGCAAATTGCATTTAGTCCTGTTTTCGATCTGTAGGCCTAGCATGGTTACATAATAACATACAGTCATTCCGGTTTTTACTTTTCACAAACGATAATTTCTGGTTTTTAACATTTGTTATTTTGCTAAATGTAGTTCAATGTTTTTATGTATGTTTTCGACATGTTTTTATAACATGAAAAAACATGTATTTTTGTTTTTTTGCAAATTAATGTTTTTAATATCTATGGGGTACCGCATAGATGTTAAAAACCATCCATGTGCATGCAAATAAGTTCAATTCAGTTGCAGTGATGAGGATGTGACATAACGAGGCATATTCACTGGTGCCCTAAGTGGCGTTGTGACTTGAAAGTAGGAGGCAGGCAGAAAGTTGCAATTTGCGGACAGAGAGCTGCAACTGGCAATTTTGATTTTTGTCCAATATTACCCCCCCCCCCTAAAAATGCGAGATTTTCAGTCTTTATTCTACTTTTGGTAGATAATTTCTTGACAGGCTAAAATTGGAGGAAGGGCGATCCCCCGTCTCTTTTTCTTCCACAACGCCACGGAATCCCACTATAGGAGACAGTGAACATTCTACTCAGCGCGGTTTCAGCATTGACGTAAGGCCTATCACTGTTAATCATCTCGCCCGATGTGGCATCACTATGTCTATTCCATGCCTCACGAATAACTCAATTGCTCAATAAGACAGTGCTACTGCCCGCTGTCTGTGCGCCTGTGTGTTTGTCTAAGTCTGCATGGTATCTGATCATTGAAGCCATTCCTCGCTTCGTTGGAGCACGTGCCGTCAATGATAATGCATTTCACAGCCTATCAGGCAGCTCTGTGGGAATTTAGCGTTTATTTTTCGCGGAATTGCTGTGAGTCTGTGACAACAACTGCACTTTGGACACATATCAATCAGCCGGTCTATTTATCTGCGTTTAATTGAGCCAAGAAACAACATTGAGATTACAATACAAACATTCAAGTAAAATTGTATAATAAGAACTACGCTAGGAACAGTAAAATAGCAAAAGGTGTAACATGGCATGCAGAAAATACGTGCCCAAACACATTTTGTTTCAATAGTGTACAACACGGTTCCATGCAAATACTGAGAGCATCTAGTATGCCTACTTAAGTCCATCACTATTGCCCAGTAAAAAACATAATTAGTTAACAGAGTTTGATCTTATACGTAGGCAAGTTCGTATAAATGATCGAAACACATCAGTTTTCACTTGCAGCATGCAATAAACTGTAGACGTTTTGTTTTGCAATCTCCAGTAGTGCGGTTTTAATCCTAATAATTTAGTAATCATTCTGATGGTGTTAACAGAACCGCGGCTGCCAATAATGAGTAATGTTCACTCAGTTGCGTTGTGAAACCAATACGAGCAGTGCGGCGTATCAGTCGCGGCCTAATTGTCAATGGACCATCGCACGGCCCTCGGTATCTATAGATACCGAGAACCGTGACACTGCAGCTGCACTCGTGCTGCGCGCTTCGCCTTGCCGGTAATCGCAGGGGCGGAAAGGCGAATTAGTGGCACACGCACTCAGCCCGAATGCGCACAAGACCACCCCTGAACAACACCCCACTGCGGAACAAAACTCTCGGACATGATCTTTCTTGCATAAGATGTCCCCTTTTGGAGTCTCGTCTAGGACATGCAGCCAAGGCCGGATCACCGCACAGGCCAACTAGACAATGAGCCTAAGGCCCCGCGGTTTTTAGGGCCCCCGCAGTAAGCAAAGAAATAAAACGTTGAGAAAATTAAAAAAACACACACAAATCGCGGCAAGAATAAACAAGAAGTTTGAGCTAATTTTCACGAGACGCGCGAAAGCCTATAACAGTTCCGGTTCAGTAATTTAGCTGAAAATTGGGGTGTTCACGCTAAGTTAATATACAAATACTAAATTCTCCATCTGGATCGCATAATGATAGTTTCGTGGCGCCACCTTGTGAATGATATAGACTTGTGTCGCAGCCCGATATCGCCAAAAAATCCATAAAACCCCCTCTTTTGGTGTTCGAGGTCATTTAAGGACACTGAATTTGGCGCCAATCGAGAGCCAGTGTACGACTTCCTATTAGTGATTAATAGCAACCTAGGCCCTATCTCGCACCGTTACTGAGATACAGCGAGTTATTGGCCAAAAATCGCAAATTTTGCCCAGCCCCTGTCATTTAGCGCCCTTGTTCGGGGTGACCTTTCGAATTTATGACAAAGCTTTACGGTTCCTGAAACTAGAGTCTGCCAGCAGCCGACGGTGAAGATTTGATGATCCTAGCTTGCACCGTTTTTGACTGATCCAGTGATCCACCCGTGTGACGGACAGACGGTCAGACAGACGTACAGACAGAATTGCGATGGCTAAAACGCGCTGAAAGCAATACCTGCTTTCGCGCGTAAAAACGTGAAAGAAACTTTTTACGTTTATGATTGTTTGTGCTTTGACTTCATACAAATCTGTCTGTTAGACACTCACTTTGACTGTATATTTGCATGATGCATGGTTTATTCTATCATTGTATGCTTAATTTGGACTGTATGTGTATTGGCCCCTCAAAATGTTTAGGCTTAACTAGTCAACTAACATATATATCATTATTTTTGACTTGACTTTGACTTGATGTAGGCCTGTTTGATGCTTTTTGGGACACAGTGTACAGAGGCTAGGCCTACATACACCCATGTATGCATACATATTGTGTTATGCTGAATCGGCATATTTTCAAAAGGAAAGTCTGTCTGGGAAAACGTTGGCCGGGAGAGAGGTTGATTTTGTCCGGCATCCCCCAAATCCCAACAACCTCGCTAGCCGGACACCTTTGACGGATGTACCGGCACATCGAACAAGATGGCATCGCGAATTGACTGAACTGACCGAGTGGCTGATTAATGGGTCCCCGGCGACTTCGGCCCATCGAGAATCGCGCGCATCAGGCTATCAGATCTCTGACCCATGGCACCCCACACCCTGCCCAGCTAACAAGATTATATTCTCGCGAGACTCTTCGATGTCGCTCAGTGTTCTTTGTTCGACTGACAGCGAAGCACACGACAATGTCCGACATTACAGCTACTAAGCAAGTGCCAACATAACGATCAATTCGACTCGCATTTGCATTTGTTCGGCTAAACGTAATGACGAACATCGACACAGATTTACGTGCACAATGCAAAACGTACAGCTAAACACACGCACGTGCTAATAGCAAAAATACATACAAAGAGGTAAAAACATTTATAGAAGTTGCCGAGTTATTGCTAATAGTCAATAAAGTAATCTAAATCGTAACCTAAAGTTTAAAACGATAGGCCATGCTAAAAACTACCATTAGGCATATTGTTACTTGTATATCGAGCTAGCTGCTCGATATACAGGATGTATGTCTGAGATTTATGCTGTAATCACGCGATGCAAAAGTCAAGCTTCAAAGTTGAATCTTGTAAAAAGTAGCAAAGGGCGCTAGTTATGAAAGTAAGCAGTGTACGGCAACACGCAGGCCAAATAATGACACATCTATCTACATGTGCATTTCATTAAATATTTACATCAGAATGTGCAGTTATGGCGTACATCAATAATTGTGTTGCCACCCAGTAATATCGACAGTGCTCACTGCTTTAAAGCTTTGTTCATACCGACAAACTCAACTCAACTCAACTGACCCAGTTTTCCATTCCAATGCGTGGAATTTGGTGATGAAATGAGTGATGGTTACTAAACCGAAACCATAAGCCTAATGCCAGCACGGCCAACACGATTTTTATCTACATGGGCTTTATTCTATCGATTATATTTTAATTTTAATTGCGATCTGCTAACTGGTAACTACTGCTCAATAAACGAATACGATTATGATGATGTGAGTGGACGTAGGCCTATTCACAGAACAAATAGGCCTAATGGTGTGGAGAGCTTTCAGAACCTTTTTCAACGACTGATTTTACAATTAGACATGAAACAACTGCAGACTGTGTTTAGCAGTTTTATTGGTGTTTGACAAGCACTGATAGCTTTATTGTAGTTTCCGCACAAATACTTAAATGCACCACATTTTCCACCCCTGCAAATTCGTAGCCTACTTACATTTTGAACCCCTCCGATACTTGCATTTTCAGCGCCCCCCGGCTAAACACTGCACTACTCGTGGTGTTGCGTACACAAATGTTACGAAAAAGTTTAAATTTGCGGCTTGGGGAAAAGCAACTGGCAAAGCGGTACTTCTATGGATTTTTGAGTACATAGAGGTTTGGGGATTGCACCCTACGGGATGGGCATTATTGCTGATTGTGTACAGGCAACAGAAATAAACCGAAATAGACTGAAATATGTCAGTGCAGTTCAGCAACACATCGCGAAATTAACTTAAATGAAACGAAATAAATTTGAACAAACTCATACGTTTTAAAAAAACAACAACCAGAAATAAAGTGTACTTAGTTTCGTTTCGGTTCATTTCGTTCATTCTGTACGCGTATTAACTTAAGTCATTTCAGATGACGTGGTACCGGCAGGCGTTCGACCGTGGTAAACTGTGTTGAAATGGTAGAACCAGTAGTGGTAGAAGTACCCCAGTGTTCATCCAACTTCATCTCCATCACCGCACGATCGCCGCCACCATTATCACAGCTGCAGACCAAGCGCCTTGCCTGAGCTTTGAGCCATGCATCTGCACTGAGCCAGATCAACGGTACGACAGCACTGGTGGTGTATCCGAGCCACGAGAGCAGAGACCAGACCGCCGGGTCAACGCACAGTGAGTTCTGCTGATGTGACTGGGTGCAGAGAGCTGCAGCGACACCTAGCGAGTAGAACGGACACCACGCCAACACACAGCACCATCCTTCCACGCAGCTAATAGCTACAACATCAACCATTATAGGGTGTTTACACGATCGAGCAAACATAGAGCTGGCTCAAGCAAACCTATTGGAACCCCGCCCCCTGGCTCAAATGTAGGCCTAGGCTTAGGCTCTTAGCCCACAGCTGATCACGTATTATATAGGCCTTCCAATTACAACCCGCCCGCCCTCCTAATCAGCATGATAATTACCACAGAACGTCGAGCTAGCTGCTCGATATTTGCTCGATCGTGTAAACACCCTATTAGTTACAATTAGTTTGGGACCCAAATTTGGCGATTAAAACACTTTTTTGGGAAAAGTGAACAGGAAAATAAAATCCGTAGAAGTTTCTGCGGCGATTCTTGCCTGCCAGCCTAAGTTTTTTTTTTTAATTTTTTAACCGACGACGCCGCTGACAGGCATAATAAACTTTGGGAAAAAATAAGAATGTATCAACTTCACGTTTTCGCGGGAAAAACTATTTTGCTAACGCCGAATAAAAATTGACCTCCCTTTTTACTCGACTGAATAAATTCATTACTTCTGGACACACATTTCGCAGTATTCCGCTAATTTTCGTTTTTTTGCGCAAAATATTTATCCGGCAGCCGCATCAATAACCGCCTATTTGAACGGCCTTAGCCGGCACGTACGTGAGCACCAACGGTGCCGTAGATACCGGCTTAGGCCGTGTTAACACGACGGCAGCTGGGCAACTGACGACCTCAATTCTAGTAAGCCGGAAATTACAGATGATCCGCCAGTCGCCAAGCGTCGAATTTATCAGTAATATTATGGGCCTACGCTTTGTTTTCGTGTGCGTTATTGTCACATAATTCTTTGAAATACACTAACCCCCAATTCTAACTTTAAACCATAACCTTAATCCTAACCTAAACCTTAAACCATAATATTTATGCTATTAATGCTGGTACCTAAGCGTAATGCAATTACACCTAGCGAGTGCGATTGACTTTTTCGTATTTTTTCATTGCAGGAAAAATAGCCTAGAGGCTATTTTAACGGCTGTCGGACGAATTGTTACTGCGTTTTTAAATCAATAACATAACACATTTGGCACAGGATATTTATCCGGCAGCCGTGTTAATAGCCTTATCGTTATTGATACAGCAGTCGGATAAATATCCGGTCCTACGTGGGCAGGCTATTTATCCGGTGACGTTAGCTGGTACGATTAGGCCTACCCAATGGTGCTCATGCTTATACCGGCTTTGCCAGTAGGCCTACTGGCCATTGGCCGTGGTACCATCATTCCCAGTCTCATGTGGCCAGGAAGAGTATATACTTGTCACTCGTATCCCTCGAGTGTGACTGAGTCATAGCATAGATGTTAAAAACATTAATATGCAAATAAAAAACACAAAAACGCGTTTTTTTTCATTTTCATCAAAAACATGTAAAAAACATACATAACAAACATTGAACTACATTTAGGCCCCTAGCACAATAACATATTAAACAAGAAATTTGAGTTAATGCTCACAAGACGCGCGAAAGCCTATAGCAGTTCTGGTTCAGTAGTTTAGCTGAAAACTGGGATGTTCGCTCTAAGTTAATATACAAATACCAAATTCTCTGTCTGTATCGCATAACGATAGTAGCGTGGCGCAACCTCGTGAATGATATAGACTTGTGTCGCAGCTCGAAATCGCCAAAAAATTCATAAACTTCCCTATTTTGGCGTTCAAGGTCATTCGCCGCGACCGATCGCCTCGTGTAAACACTGCATAACACTGACCCTAACCACAAACTTCGAAGCATGCGCAACGAACGTTATTTAGTATTCAATGCAAGCATGTTTGATCGTTGGCTTCATCTGGCGAAAAAATGTAATTTTTTGATCAGGACGTAAAATGGGTAACGACGGTTGCGTAAGCTTAATCATGAATCTAACCTCAACCCTAACCCTAGGCTAATCCTAACCCTGACCCTAACCCTAACCTTATTGCTAACCTTAAATTTAAATTAATTTATGTGACGATACTGCGACACCCAAATAAAACCGTCAACTTTTGCTATATTTCCCAATTTACGGGCGCGAGTGTTAACTGGCACCATTCGGAAAATCCTTCATCCGGACAAATAGCCGTTCCTCGCCTGGCTGGCTATAAATTCGGCAACTGTATCAATAGCCCACAGGCTATTAATCCGGCTGTCAGATATATGATGATGATGATGATGATGATGAAGGACGAATTAACTTTAGCGTGGCGTCAAGTCCTAAGACTACAAGGACACGTAACAATAAGCCTAAACAGTGCATAACACTGCGTACAAATTTTGTGAAGAAATATTTAATTATTCCTTATTTGTTTAAAACAAAAACACTTTTCAAGAAAAGTTTTAATTTAGAACAACAAATTGTGGGTCAAATATAATGTGCCTTTTTGAAACAAAATTTCAAAAGTATGTCATTGTAAACGTTCATTTAATTATAGTCATAGTAGGCCCTACAGCAAATCAGCCAAAACAAAACAATTTTCAATTTACATACCAGTTCCAGTTGTCACGTGCTGATCTGGTGCACTTCTAACGTCATCGATGACGTCATAGTCGTGGAATTCCCCGGCGGCCGGTACAAAGTGGCTGTAGTCCAGTGTGTAGGTGACGGTAGGTTTTCCCGGCTGCATGAGATCGTTGCGGCGGCGAGCTAGGATGATAGCGAGGCTGATGATGAGAACGAGGCTGGCGGGAACTGCGAACGAGGAGACCGAGACAAACAGAACGTTTGACGGGCTCAGGTTTGCCGCACATACCTAGACCACACAAATAAGTTCCAATTCTTTGTCACCAGATTAATGTTGGAAACTGGAAAGCTTACGTATAGCTTTGCAAGAAAACTCATCTCAGAGCTACAAATCGTCACCTGCCATACGGGATCACAGTTTTTTTTGCCACTCGACACGGATAAACGCGCCCCATTTTAATCATAGACGTAAAAACATTTTTTACGTTTTTTTATTCTTGCCACGTTTTTACGTTTTTAACGTTTTTTTTATTTTGCTCAACGTTTTTATATTTTTTTTAAAAAAACGTGCATTGAAAATCCCATCAAAAGCTTCGAGAAGCACTTTTGGAACCACAGAAAAGAAATAGGCCTAATATGTCATAGTGATGTATTTTCTTTAGTTAGTCCAAATATACTAAAAGTTTTTTTAACTAGCATATTAGGTTAGTTTGATGCTATATGGTAAATGATCACGCGGTTGAATTGAAATAAAATAACTTTCTCTCTGTCTCTACTGTAGTTTCAGGTATACTGCACCTGCAGCAATAGGCATTAGGCAAAAGGTTAAACAGATTATGGCCAACGTTTTTTATTCAACGTTCTTAAACGTTTTTTATTCTTGCCACTTGTTCAACTTTTTTTAATGTTTTTTAAAAATTTTTCTTGGAACGTTTTTTTAGATTTTTACATCTATGATTTTAATCATCTTCAGGCAGGCCGGTATTCCGTTCCCCAGAGAAATGGGAGGCCGAGTTGGCCTTGGTGGTTAGTTATCATAATAATAAAATGGCTTACCTGTCTGCAGACAGTCACCCATCTAATTAGCCTAAAGTAGCCAACTGATAGCCACCAGACCAGACCTGGAGTGGAACCCATGACGTTTTGACAATAAGTCCGCCGCTATAAATGTCGTGTCAATGTCGAAAATCAATCTCTATAGCGCATTCTCGTAAAAATCCCGAAATGCTGTTACTTTACTAAGTTATTATTAGTAACCGGGCTTTCCGTTTCTGACACAGTCGGTCGGAGAAAACCTCACAGGTGATTTTTGGGTTTTTTGACCAGCTGACATCTCGAAACCCACACGTTTATTTAGAAAATTACAAGCAGTTTGATTGATTAAACAGAATATATACATAGCATACAAAACAACAGTGGCGTAACTGTAGACCTGTTCCAGGAGGAAGTTGGGTCTGTCGACGACGGCTGTGATTGTCGGCACAACAGCCAGACTTGAGATCAACCAGGTCGCCACAATGACCACCACAACGACTAGCAGACCACGACAATATCTACCACCACGAACACCACTCTGTTCCCCTATCATCCAGCGAACATAGGCCGACCAGGCCGCCACGCACAGGAACCGGTCGAACACCAGAGACAACAGCGACCAGAAGTTAGCACCGGCGATCCACAGACGAGCGACGATCCATGCACGACAGGCCGGTCCACCCCAACGCCATCCACCTTCCAGTCTGTCCACGGCCAGCATCAGCGGGATCACCAAGCACGATACCAGAATCTGGACGCCCACATGGTTGACCAGCAGCCAGCGATGTCCGACGTCCGCCTGGTTGATCCGACCACGGATCAGCCCGATCAACAGCAGAATTAGCAGAAGAGCGTTTGCGAACACACCGCAGATCGATAGACCAGTTCCGTACCAGAGCAATCCGTCAGCCGACACATGACCTGCAACAGGCGTCTAAGTGAGAAAGTAGTAGGCCTACGTAAGGAAACCTGGCCCGTCAAGAAGGTAAAGGGGTAATGTGGTAATGGGGTAAGTTACCCCAGGGTCATGCGACGTTTGGGGGTCCTGCCATCGCTTAAAAACTATGAAGTACACCAGAATTTTAAAAAAAAACTTGAAAAAAATTTCCCTGTGGCCCCGCGATAATGTTTCCGCGGGCCCCGCAGTGGCTCTCGGCGGGCCTGAAGGAAACATTTATAATGCGCCAAAAATGGCTGCGTCGGCTTAATTAATCTGCAGCACGGAAGTTAGGTTTAATCGCCAAAGACTTCTAAGACGCGTTTAATTGAATCTAGTTTCGTCCGCACACGTTAGAAAAAAACGGTCTTGGGAGAAAAAATCGAAAGAAAAGACTTATAAAGGAAGTCTAGCTTTCAGCCCAGAGTGGACGGCAATTAAAGGCTAGAGTTGAAGTTACTGACATATACACCTCAGTGTCGACATATTATACGACCATACCGTAATCATTGTCCTTTTGAACAGAAAATCGGCACATGTGTGGTCAATACATCTACTCAAGTAAACATTTAAACTGTTTCAAAAAAACGGGCACCCTTTTTATTTCTTTCATAATTCACTCAAATGATGATCAATTTACACGAAATTTTTAACAGATGTAGCTGAAAAAATGCTAATTCAAAATATATGGACAAAATATG
>Ga0056128_1010271_pt1 | contig 11674 bp, 11 predicted proteins | sample WorMetLIZISLAND2_FD_71113 | JGI IMG/M metagenome (GOLD analysis project Ga0056128, IMG submission 71113) | Marine gutless worms symbiont microbial communities from Max Planck institute for Marine Microbiology, Germany - Olavius geniculatus... ... | reverse complement strand
TTCGATGACATATAGTCTCATTAATAAGTGTGCCAAAAATTATTATAATCGGACATTCATTGTTCAAGTTATTGCAAAAAATGTAGTCACATGCTTTTTTTTGAGACACAGTGTATATTACAAATGTGCACTACCGCGACGCTAACGCATGCTGCAGAAATGACGCTGCCTGCTGATAACGGTGTTTCCAACCCGTCTTCATGCGATCTTTTCACTTCTTGATACTTCTGTCAAAAAAACTTTCAGATTAACGTATGGTCACACTCATAAATGAGCAATAAATATTGTACTACTCTTGGCACTGGTTTAAAATACACTAACAGTGAAAGACTGCTGTAGACCCTCTGCATTGTCGTAGTGCATCAAAACCAACTGTCAGATTTTAGTTACTTTAATATCATTTCTGAAGCTTCTGTCTGCATATATGTTCACTAACAAGCTACTTGTATTTATTTCACCATCATTTTATGTCTAATAGAACTACATAACAATCGTATAATTCAACACAGAAGCAGAAAAGTCCGTTAACAGACTGTTTAATATGGAACCGTAACAACCTAAGCAAATAATGCAACGATAACTTCTACTCAATCAACATTCCAAAAACAACAACTAGACAATGCCATTCGACAATCATCGATGTACATACAAAAATAAAATGCTGAAGTGATCAAACAAACTCAAAATTAGAAAATGCTGAAGTGATCAAACAAACTCAAAATTAGAAAAGAAATCTTGACCAGTTAGCATAAATGCAGCTATTAAAGTCCACAAATTTTCACATACTATTAAACTCGGCGGTTTGTGGATTGAAAAAGACGGAGAACGGGAAGTTGCAATTTTATGACGGCTGCAAATTTACAATGGGCGGTGCAGGTGCTCAAAAATTTCAGTTTTGCCCCAAATTTCCCCAAAATGGAGCTTTAGCCTTCACTGCCGCTGAAATTGATACACTTTGTTAACAGGACAGACATTATTGGATGGGTACCAGGCAGGCATATAAAAATCCTGCTCCTACAACTACCAAAAGTTCACAGTTTTTGGTGACGGAGTCCACTGTGGAAAAACTTGGCAGAATTAGCTCGATAAACAAAATTCAAAATATAGGTTCGCTTTTGTCAGATTTTGGTGTGATAATCAGTTCAATTACCTCAAATTTATTTCTAATATTCACATTCATAAGTGACAATAAACTTAAAGAATAATAATGCACATCAATCATTTACTTCTGAACAAGAAAAACTCTGGTGGGAAACCCATGCTCAGTAGCAAACTGAAACCAAAACCTGTTTCAGTGTGGTTCTGCAAACACACTATGCCAAATGCAAGATGACAAAAATAGTGCGTTTCGACAAATGAATGATAATTGGTGCACTGCATGGCATGCACTACTAAAGGCAAAACAACAATGTTTATGTACACAAAACGTCACACATCATCGTAATGCCACGCAAAACCAATCTCGCTACGTATAACTCTTCTTTGCAAAGAAGCCCCATCACCCCTGACTACAGCAAGCTACAATTCTGGCAGCTGCTATATTTAGCTCCATGTAACAGTGTTCTACAAGTGGTTCCACTGGGCCTTTAGCTCAGCGTTGCGCAAAATTTCTCGGCAAAGAGCCACCTGAACCACTATAAGTCAAGGCTCACGTTCTTCAAACTTCTTAGGAAGATCTTAGGCAAATTTTTGTCAGAGGAATGTGTTCACTGTGAATTCTCAAAGCATCACAGAAAAGACTTGGCAACAGCTACTGCTTGGATAGGTGACAGTTTTTGTGGACAGGTAAAACATCTCGGTATATGTCCAACCGCTCAGGTTATCTCAGCCTCCTGTGCCTATGCGGAAGGTAAATTCAGTGCCGGGCTGCCCGTTAAGGTGGGACACGTTCACCTGTGTCGGGTGGCAGGTAAACAACTATTCTGTTCTTTTGCCCCGACTTTTGTAGGCCTACATTGCAGGCCAGATGATATCACATTGCAGGTTAGGGTATGTACACCACTGATTTACACGTAGAAACATTACATTGTGGCTCTTCTGTCACCAATGGCAAATAGACTTGAGCAGCCAGAGGTGGATTTAGGCAGGTTCAGCAAATTCAACCAAAGAGGGGCCCACAAAAAAATGGTCCCCACATGCCACAGAATGATGGACAGCGGAAAAACATTGGTGTAGCACGACTTAGGGACTGGGAGGCTGTATAGACTGTATTTCAAAATCTTTACTTGGTTATTTATTTTCTAACCAGTTCGGGGGGTCAAGAAAGTGTGAGATGGCAAAAATCTGCAATTTTCTTGACACAGGTCATTATGGGTGCTCACTGCTCAGAAGTTAAATTTTCCTCCTAAACTCCCCCAAAGTGGGAGATTTTCAACCGCAAATTTTGTAATATTAAAAGAAAAATTTCCAACAGGAAGAAAATAATCATGGCGGCAGCAACACAAAAAAATGATTCCCCTGCCACAGTCCCACTGGGGTGCCAACATTTTTACCATGGTTCCTAAGGTCAGGGGAAGTCGGGGAAAGTCGGGGAATTTTAAGAAGTCATGGAAAATCAGGGAAAAATCAGAAAAAGTCCGGGAATTTTACATAAACATTCCAAAGTCAGGGAAAACTCAGAGGGTCAGGGAAAGTGAGGGAATTTCAGAGTACCAAGGTGCAAAAGTTAACAAAGATGCAGAAAAAATTTTTGAACTGTTGTGTGCAAACTGTGTACAACATTTAAAAATTTTTCCTGCTGGCTTTGTTTGCAGATTATTTGTACCTCCACTTTCACATTTCTTCCGCCACCCTTTTTTAGTGTGATTGCAAGCAACTAAAAGCTGACATTGGTATTAAGCGTGAACAAATTAGTCAGAGAAAACGATTCATTTTGTCCTGGAAAGAAAGGGGGAAATGAATTCTGCAGAGAAGTAGGAACCATTTTTTACCAATCAAGCCCTGATTGTTGTGGGCCCTCTGAGCAACTGTTCGGCCGTGATGGTCGCCAAGGCAGGTCAAGAGACCTCAATAACCTCGACACTCCCATGCAACGAGTTCCGACTGCCTGGTGATCCCAGTCCACCACCGGATGAAGCAGTCGTCCCTTCATCCCTCCTGTCACCCGCAGTCACGGGCCAATAGCCACCGCGTGCGGCCGAGGACACACCCATAACATCGGTACACGCAGAACTTCCGAGCATCTCCATCGCACTGGGAGGAAACCTCGTCACCCCACCGCTTCGTACGACGGTGGACTCTGCCGAACTCTCGGCCGGGGAATTCAGAATATCCTCGAGGCTGCGGGACTTCCGGGCAGCGGTGGTGACATGGTGGTCGGATCGGCACAAGGGGACCACCGCGGAAGCCTGTTCCCGGCTGAACGTTGACATCGTCACAACCGACGACGAAGATGAACAGTCGTCGACCACGACCGACGAAAACGCGATGCTGCTCGGTCGAACAAGCGGTCGTTTCTGGGACCGTAGCATGACCCCGGAAGTCGCCGCCGCCGAATGAGGCAGATCGGTAACATTCGTCGACAAGGTTGTCATCGTCGTTCTACCGTCTGTGTCCGTAAGCACTCGTTTTGTACGGTGTACACTATACCGCTGTGGCACAGCGGCAGCATTGACGTAAGCGAAGCAGGATGTGAAACAGATCTGGTCAACCGCGGTCACTGGCAGCTGAGTGAATGATGAGACTGATTCTATCTCACTCAAACTCGCCTCACTGCTCGACGAAACCTAAAAACATTAAGAATGGTCAGCATAATGAGCCCACGGCCTGAGTTTATACACTTTCTGGTCCATTCACCACCAGCTGATTTCCCACATGTCAACCGAATATGGTCGGTTCATCCTGAGGCTGGTTCATCACTGGTCGATTGAACACAGGTCTATCATCCAAAAATTTATATGATACATTGCTTTATAACGTTCGTTGGCCTGAACTAAAGAATAACTGACAGTTTTACACTCAAAGCAGTGCTTATAAGTGTCAGCTATTCTTTTACAGCTCCTAACGTCAGGGATAAAACAACCTGTTTTGAAATGTCCATGGGATAAACTGACTGCTGATTCGACCTGTGATGAACCGTCATACAGAAAAGACATTTTCTACATACTGTGCCGCAGTGAAAGAATTAGCAAAATCAGTCACTGCTGCTAAACTTTGGAAGTACACAGCAAAAATGGTACACACAGTCCATGGTATGTAAAGTTGATGATTCAAATTGATGAAGATTTTTGCAAATTAGACAAAAAACGTTCAACTTTTTAGCTAACACCTAGTCGCATATTTAGTCAGCTCTTATTGCAATTACCAATCACAAGATGCTAAAAATTGACAAATATTTTTGCAACTTAGGTAAAAATGTTTGAGTGCAACCTCCTCGGCCGGGGTGCCAGCCGGAGTGGACTCTTCTGTCACCGGACTGGGCTGCTGAGTGAAGTTCAGGTGTGCCAAAGCAGTTGTTGGTGAATGAAGAGACAGAATCCTCGATGTGGTCGATGTTGAGGTGTAAATGCCACCAAACCTGTAAATGTAAAATGAACGTAATGTCTTTCCCGAGCTATGTAAGTTCGTAAGTCTCTATAAGTTTGTAAGTTTATAATAAGTTTATAGGTCTCTATATAGTTTTTGAAAGTAGGTTTCGTTAAAATTGTTTTTAGTTCTCGGACAAACTATGAGACGTTTCCGCTTGCATGCTTTTGGACTTATTGTGTCTCTTGTGCTTGCGTTGTTGAGGGTTGCGCTTGTCGACTTTATATTAAACGAATATATGATGATGATGATAATGACGATAAAGTGTATATAACAGAACAGCAATTCATGGATAATTTGTCATTTTCAGGACTAACACACCAAAAACAGCAAAAATCATAAAAAGATGATATTGCCCACATCACACTGACTGTGTGTCGATGTGCCGCTGAATAATACAGTAGCATATATACTCTGTAGAAAATAACAGAACATAAAAGATCACATAAAATCATATAAATGTCGCTTAAGGTCATTTACTAATTGCAGATAAGGAATAGATAGCTATACAGTAATGGCCAAAATTATTGCACCACCCAGATTTTTTTTTCAGTTGTAACAGTAGCAGCGGGAATAGCAACATGACTGTAGTAGTACTCTACAGCTGCAAACTACAAGTACAACCATGACTACAGGTGCAACAACTACAACTACTGCTACTGCTACTACCACAAGTAACAAGAAATTTGAGCTAATGCTCACGAGATGCGTGAAAGCCTATAGCAGTTCCTGTTCGCAAACTGTCAGTCTATCTCCAGCCATTTCGTCGCAACTTTTATGGAGGTGCTGCTCTTTGATGCCCTCATGCGCAGGTTTCCTTGAACCTAGAAAATCGAGACTTGTATCGTTAAAACCTACGTTCAATGCTGAAGATTTCATACGCAGCTTGTCTATGTCTATCTCAATTGGTTTTTGCGCAATTCACTCTTGAAATGTGTCTCGCAGCCCAAAATCGCCAAAAAATCCATTAAAAACCCCATTTTAGCGTTCAAGGTCATTGAATTCGATGGCAATCGACAGCCAGTGTACGACCGTGATTAACAGTAACCTAGGCCCTATCTTGCACCGTTATTGAGATACAGCAACTTATTAGCTAAAAATCGCAAATTTTTCCCACCCCCTCTCATTTAGCACGATCGTTCGGAGTGACCCCCTTTGAATTTATGGAAAAGCTTTATGGTTCCTGAAACTAGAGTCTTCCAGGCAGCCGACGGTGAACCGTATTTGACTGATCCACCCGTGTGACGGACGGACAGACGGACAGACAGAATTGCGATGGCTAAGATGCGCTGAAAGCAGTAGCTGCTTTCGCACATAAAAATCTGACTGGTGCAACAGTACTTGCAGTTGTAGTAGTCATAGTAGTTTCATATTCACAACTGTAGTACATTACTATGGCAGCTATTACTATGACTACTACAACTAATATTGCAATGTGGCTACTATAACTACACGTATGACTACTGCTACAACTATGCAACTACAACGACGATGAATACTACTACAACTATGATATCTATGTTTGCGCTGCTTGCAGCGTGAGGCGTGTTTGAGAAGTGCTGCATGTTTTAGTGTTTTGCTACGGCACGAGTGCATTCTGTGACATGATACTTTGCTGTATTGAAGTGCTACATATGGTGGTCCATTTGGCTGTTCTGGTTTGCTGATATGACGCCTTGTTTCATCCGTCGTTAACACTTGCCGTTACAATGTCTTGCTCTGTACTGACACATGCTGGCCGGCATGTTGGACGTGCACGTCTCTAGGCCAGGCTGCCGTGGCCATGCATACGCGTGTCTGCGATTGTACGCATTCGACCGTGACGGCGTGCCTTGCTGACCAGCGTGCGCAAGACTTCTGTGCAACGATGGATCGTGGAAGCCAACCGAAGACAACGTCATCAGCGAACGTCAGCTTTAACAGTCAACGAATTTACAATCTGATGTTAGAACAGTTTGCACAAGTACTGACATTACCGGACCTGTCGCAGTTTCGTTTTTAGCAGACACTGTGAACTTGCAGTATTCATACTCAACCGCCAAGCGCACTAGAGATTTCTTCGAAATGATAGTGCACTATATAAATGTTCTCTTATTATTATTATTATGTGACTGTGACTAATGCAACAACTGCGCAACTGCTACAACTACAACGATTACTACATCAATGCAACTACCAAAACTACTGACTATGCAACGACTACAACTACAGCTTCCGCTTATTAATACTACAACTGAAAAAATCTGATGGATGCAATAATTCTGGCAAGCAGACAAGTATGCACTATGCACCGATGAACTGTCGTGGAGGGCGAGGGAGAGGCAGGGCTTAGCAAATCCATGGTACCCGGGCGTTTCACGCGGTGCATCGCTATCGAAGGACCACTGAACTCTTGCAAGGACTCTGTTGAGTCCACACCACCATGAATGCCTCGCAGCAGATGTTCGTACTCCAACAGTTGGCCGAGGAAGTTGAAGTTGGGCGAGATTGTCGGCCGCTTCTCCTTCACATATCTGCAACATATGATGAATAAATAACTAAACAGGGGTGGACTGGATACAGAATGTTAAGATATGCCAGATACGTCCAGATCCAGACTGGATCCACAAACTTCAGATCTGGCCGAATCTAGATCCAGGCTGGTTTCATGGTCCGAATCAAGCTGAATCCTGTGGGGAAGGATCTGGCCCAGATCTGGATTCAATGTGGATCACGCCGGTGATCCAGCCAGATCCAGATTTGGATTTGTTGCACTCCTATAAATAAAGACTCACAGTGCAGACAGTGTTTATGATGCGTAAACATGCACTGCTAACAGGTAGAGACACATGCCACTCCTGTCCTCTAGCATGTTCATGCCAATTCTGTTCTTTTTCCATGCCCTTTTCATTTTCACTTAGAAGCCCACATGGGACAAACAGACAAATGTCATTTAATTTCACCTCTGCCATCGATTCTTTTACATAGTACTACAGTGTATGTAGTCTGCTTTTGACAGCAGTATCTCATATTATCTGCATCCAATCATCTGTATATGCGTGGTTTGGTGGTGTAACAGTAACGGGCCGGACTGATGACTGAAAAGTCCCAGGATCGACTCTGAGTCAGAGCACTTCCAGGTAACGACCTTGGGCAAGTTGTTCATGCACATGTGCCCCTCTGTTCACCAAGCAGTATAATTTGGTACCAGTGGTCAAAGGGCGGTGATGCTCTGCGGCTGGAAAGGTAACCGTAGGTCTGGTGTCACACTGGCCATGCGTCACGAACTCAGTGGTCTATCGACCTATGAGCTCAAAGGCCTAAAAAAGAGAGATGACCAGCACGCCTATGCCCCTTTGGTGTATGCCACCTTTGCCTTAATCAACTGTAGATATTGAATGTGCAACCTTTTGGCATAATACACTATTGGCTGACTTATTGACTGACTGCAACATCATCATTTCTGGCAAGCACCACTAAGAGTGCGTAGCGCCGAACGTAGACATCAATCTACAGAGTGGACGGTTCTGAGCCAGGTCAACTGCGTCGTCCATATTGACGTTGCTGGATTTCAGATCCTGCTGAATGGTTTTCATCCATGTAATACGAGGACGTCCCAGTGGTCTCCTCCAGTTTCCTGCAGGGGAAGCTGTTAAGATCTGTTTTGCATCTGTTTCATCAGGCATTCGTGCAATGTGTCCGAACAGGGACAGGCGCCTTGACTGGACTATGGCTGAGAGATGGGGTTGCTTGGTTAACTTGGTTGACTGCGACAGCTGTGTAATAAATACGTGAATTAAAGAAAAACAATCATGAAACAGAGATCAGAATAGCGCAGTCAGCTCAACATACTTGTAAGCCTCGTCGGTCGTAAGGCCGAGGTAACGCATGATGTATGCGATAGCAAGAGTCGGTGATCGTGAGATTCCAGCCAAACAGTGAACCAGCGCACAACTGCTCGACTCACGTACCTTATCTACAGTAAGACCACACAGCACTAGGGTAGGCTAATAACTGCAGTTTGACGACAACTTCATAACAAGAAATTTGAGCTAATGCTCACGAGACGCGCGAAAGCCTATAGCATTTACTGGACAGCAACAGTAAAATAACGACTTTTACGGGGGTACCGCTCTTTGATGCCCTCGTGCGCAAGTTTCCTTAAACCTAGAAAATCGAGACTAGGACCTTCAAAATCTACGTTTAATGCTGAAAATTTCATATGCAGCTTGTCCATGTCTATCTCAATTGGTTTCAGCTCTTGAAATGTGTCTCGCAGCCCAAAATTGCCAAAAAATCCTAAAAACCCCTATTCTGGCGTTCAAGGTCATTCAAGGTCATTGAATTTGGCGCCAATCAAGAGCCAGCGTACGACTTCCTATTAGTGATCAATAGTAACCTAGGCCCTATCTCGCACCGTTACTGAGACATAGCGACTTATTGACCAAAAGTCGCAAATTTTACCCACCCCCCTCTCATTTAGCGCCCTCGTTCGGGGTGACCCCCTTCGAATTTATGGAAAAGCTTTATGGTTCCTGAAACGAGAGTCTTCCCGGCAGCTGAGGTGAAGATTTGGTGATTCTAGCTTGCACCGTTTTTGACTGATCCACCCGCAGTAGCTGCTTTCACGCGTAAAAATTGCAGCACTGTATATTACAAGTCACAAATACATTACTTATGTTATGATAAACATTAGAATGCAATGGGTGCAATCATGAACGGCTACAAAACTGACTTTTTATAAAGCTTTTAGCACTGTTAGCTGAAAAACCAGCAACATTTGCTGACTGCAGAATTTGCATATTAGGTTCTCTGTGACACAGAATTTTATGGAATTTGACAAAGTATTGCAGAATTTGGGTAAGTTTGCCACAAAACAGGGGCCCATAGTAGCCCTACTCAGTCTAGCTAGCAAGTGAAACGAGTATTGACGATGGCCATGGCCATCGCTAGAGAAGAAAGAACAAGCTGGTTAAAGGTGCTGGCTATTAAAAAGTACTTGGGCCATATGCTAGCTTAACTGGGTCTAACCCTTGTTGGCTCAAAGCAGCAAGAAAGGGAATGAGCTCCTATGCAATGGACCTAACTGTCTATGACAAGTAATTTGAGCAAAGCTCACGAGATGCGCGACAGCCTTAGCAGTTCCTATTCGCAGACTGTCTTGATTTAACTCTATCCATTTTGATGCAATTCACTCTTGAAATCTACGCCGCAGCCACAAATTGCAAAAAAACACCAAAACCCCTATTTTAGAAATTCAAGGTCATTCAAGGTCATCGATGTTTACACTATATTGCTTGTTATGATAAGCAGCATGTCTCTGCCGATCTGCAACCGTAAACTTTCAAGCTACTCGAGCCAATAGCGGTAAAATAACTACTTGTAGATTCTCAAAAAGAAGAAATGTACGTTCTATGCTAAAAAATTGTCATGTGCGAAATGTCCAGGTCTATCTCCAGCTATTTCGGCGCAATTTATTCTTAAAATGTGTGTCACAGCCAAAAATTGCAGAAAAATTCACTAAAAACCCCTATTTAGAAGGTTCAAGGTCATTCAAGGTCATCGACGTTGACAGCAATAAAAAGCCTGTCACCAGTGCTTGTTATAATAAGCAGCATGTCTGTGCCTATCTGCAACCGTGTTCACGCTACACGAGATAATTGCGGCAAAATAACCACGTTTTAGGTGGGTAGTTGTCTTTGACGCCCGCCTGCTCTGGCCTCCTTGAACCTAGAGGGTCGAGACTTGAACTGCTAAAATCTACGTTGAATGCTGAAAATTTCATATGCAGGTTGTCTTGGTCTATCTCCAGCCACTTCGTTGCAATTCAGTGTTGAAATGTGCGATGCATCCAAAAAATGCAAAAAAATTCACTAAAAACCTCTTTTTGAGGGGTTCAAGGTCGTTCAAGGTCATCGATGTTGATAAATCCAAAAAGCCTGTCACCGGACGGACAGACAGACAGACAGACAGACAGACGGACGGACAGACGCCCAGATGATAGCTAAGACGCGCGAAGCATTCTGCTGTCGCGCGTAAAAAATCTTTGTCTTCTTCTTACTGACAGCAATAGCAGTAGTAGTAGTAACAGTAAGAGCAACAACAAATGTAACACTGTGCAGTTTAAAATGTAATCTCAAAACTGCCTGGTCAAGATTGTGTTCCGCTGCTGTAAAGGTAAAGGTAAAGGGAACCATGCCTCAGCTAGGGCGTAGGTGGGGTGCTCATCTCCCACTCGCGGCCGTTGAGCCCGTAGGTAGATAAACCACTTGAGTCCATGATGCATGGCCAGTACGACGCCAGACCTACGGTTACCTTCCCAGCCACGGGGCATCACTGCCCTTTGACCGGTGCCAAATTATACTGCTTGGTGACAGAGGCACATGTGTGTGAACAACTTGCCTAAGGTCGTTACCCGGCAGTGTCCTGGTGTGGAGTCGAACCTGCACCCCTGAGTGACCTCAGGATTACAAGTCCGGCACATTACCGTTAGACTAATGAGCCACACGTTCCGCTGTTGACTCACCAAGAAACTGAAAAGATTCGTGGAAAAAAGGCAGAAGCTTGTCACAGTAACTGTCGTTGACCGGTATGCGTAAGAAATGTCCTTCCTGTATGAACGAAGGCCGAGGGCTTGTTGTGCTCACGTTCAGCACATATGTGATACCATTTTGCTACAAAAAAAAACATTCGTACGCGATGATAAGTTTTTTTCATAAAAAACCGATGTAGCCTCAGCAACATGAAAAAAACAAACAGGATTTAAGTCGTCAAAATCTAAAGCACGGGTTAACACATAAAACTTGACGGTCATCAATAAGTCTGCAGCAACCATACAGTGTTAGAGCACTTAGTGTTTCTGGCATCAAATAAAAACCAGCAACACTATAAAACAGGGTCAGTGCGATTTAAATCAACTGATTTAAATCACTGATTTAAATTGATTTAAATCATGATTTAAATCAACAATAAAAATCACGATTTAAATCACTGAATATAAAACTACAAATTTATGTGTAAATGTGATGGCTGTTTTCAGTTTGCAATTTATTATTGGTATTTAGTGCACTGTAGTGCTTGCTAACTCAATTTATTTTGTTGACTACATCAATATTTGGTTATATCTGAGCTGGTAAGTTAGCTTAACCTGATACACACTTTACCAAAGTTA
>Ga0056128_1010267_pt1 | contig 11679 bp, 7 predicted proteins | sample WorMetLIZISLAND2_FD_71113 | JGI IMG/M metagenome (GOLD analysis project Ga0056128, IMG submission 71113) | Marine gutless worms symbiont microbial communities from Max Planck institute for Marine Microbiology, Germany - Olavius geniculatus... ... | reverse complement strand
ATGATGCTGACATAATGAAACAAACTAGATCTTTATATGCTAGAGCAAACATGATTATACGAAAGTTTTCGTCTGCTTCGTTGAACACAAAACTTATGTTGTTCAGAGCATATTGCACTCGAATGTATGGCTGTCAGCTATGGTGTTCAATGTATCAATATTCTTTCAACAAGTTACGCGTTGCACATAATGATGCGTTTCGTCAATTGTTACAGAAGCCACGATGGTGTAGTGCTTCTAAACTTTTTGTTTTTAACAGTGTTTCATCATTACGGGAAAATATGCGTAAATTGACTTTCTCACTATGGCGATCATTGCAGATTAGTGACGATTCGTTTGTCAATGCTGTTTTATCTTCGGACTTGTTTTTAAAATCTCCAGTTTTTAAATGTTGGCGAAGTAGTTTGTTTTAGTCTGTTTTTAGTCTTTGTGTTTGTGTGTGTTTTGTGTGTTCATGGGCCTCGAGCCTGCCATTGAAGACAAATTAATAAATAAATTTCTATCAGCTCTTGCAACCAATTTTAGACAGTGACTTCTTGTTCTCTTGTCTACTTTTTGTTAGTTGAAATCTTGTTTTTCACAAAAATAGCTGTGTCATAAATGTTATGTAAAATTTTTTAAAGCTATAATCATATCTTCACGGTGACGGCGATAATTACCTCCGCCAAGGAGGTTATGTTTTTTGCCATCGTTTGTTTGTTTGTCTGTCTGACTGTCTGTGTGTTAGCAAGATAACTCAAAAAGTTATGGACGGATCTTTCTGAAATTTTGAGGGAATGTCGGGCATGGCATAAACTATAAGTGATTAAATTTTTGGGGTGATCCGGCAGGAATTCTGGATTGTGGATCACTTTGAAATTTTCGTTACCATTGCGTTAAAGGGGGCATAAGGAAACCGCTGGCAAAGCGAATATGGTGACGCCACCTGGCGAATAACATTGCCTTGGCGGATGTACCTGCGGGCTACGACTGCTTTCTATTAATGTTAGAAAATTCAGATTTCTAAGTCGCTGCTCGTATGAACTAGGCTAAAATAACTCTCACGTATATAAGTTTACGCTATTTCAACAGAAATTATCAGTAAAACAGTTTAGCCATTATCTTACACTGAGTACGTTTTTCTAAATGTTATACTTATCGATATCGTATCGAAATTAAAATTGTGATCATCGCCCATCACTACAGAAAACTTTTTGCACAAAAATGTTATCTATGGTGTGTTTACGGGCGGTGGGCGTGGCACTTTTTGTTTACTTCCGGCAAGTTTTGCTTGTTTTGTGATTTATGTCATTAATTTAACTGCAAAACAGTTAAAAGTTGTTCGGCTGATTATCTGAGCCAGTTTATAATTTGTTTGTTTGACATTATTTTGGGATACAGTTGTAGTATTAGTTTTGAGTGAAGTTACATGCTGGGAAAACCCCGCATTCCAGACGCACCTTGTTATGAGATTATTTCGTGAGTTGCAAAATTTCCTCCGACTTTTGTCACGTTTTCCTAAGATTTTGTTTGTTTTTTTTCAGCGTAATTACAGAACTTTTTTTTTACCCGAATTCTAAGGCTCATCCTAATTCTGAGCTACCCATAACTTTATTTTTCGCTAAACCTCATTCAGTGAGTTATCTGATCAAATTTAACACAGTTTTTATTGCACCAGTAATTAGTGATAATGAAGTCAATTCATACACGGCGCCTAAAAGCAAAAGTCGCTAGGCGCCGCAGCCTCAATCAAACAAAATGAACTGTTACGATCAAAAACAGACCAAATAACACATTTGCACTCTCGCATAAGGCTGTGCTACTACATGCTCGGAAGGGGCAGCAGTAAACTGATTTAACTCTAAACCCTTACCCTGGCTGAAAATTACAGAAAAAGAAGTTGGTTGTTTGCAGTAGTTGGCACTATTTAGTGCTACTGCTCGAAAGCATGGTCACAGTTATGCATTTTCAGTCAACTCGAGCTTTTTCGCCTGTCTAAGTTTTGTCTTACTCATTCTTATTTTTTGGTCTATTGCACATAGTTTGTATGACAGTAGTGGTCAATACGAAAGAATTTGCATAAATGACTTTACCTACAGTACCTTAAAGCGACAAAAAATTTTCACTAGGTGCAATTTCGGAGCCAAAAATGCACAAAATATCTTGGCTGCCAGGGCTCCACCCCGGGCTTTGCTGGGGAGCTTTGATCGCTGCAAAACTCTAGCTAGATTTTGAAGTAAATGTTGAGAAAGGGGCAAAAATGGGGGAAATGGAGAAAGAGCAGAAAGAAAAAAAGAGGAAAAGGCAAACAAGAAAAAGTGAAGGAAATGGAAGAATTGTAGGGGATGGCGGAGATGATTTAACTCGATCTCACACATTTCAGTTTCTGGAACTTGGCAGCTATGAGTGTTATTTAGTGGTGTGTCTGTATGTTTGTAGAATTGATGCATTGCAATAATCTGGTCGAGCTCTCAACCTCTGTGAGGATTGCTGTACACATGATGCATTGTTCTCATGTATTCTGAGTCTGCCTTTTTGATCGGACACATGCAGCCATGATGGGCTCTAGAGTCCAGTCAGTTCATGTCTCATTTGCTTTATTCATTTACTTCTGATAGGTTATTTAAAGTGGCTTAGTGGATTATACCCGTTTACACGATCGAGCAAACATCGAGCAATTACATATTTTAGCTGGATGAGCCAGCTTTTCAAACCAGCTCGTTGAGCCAGCGTTATTGTCTAAACGGGATATTAGTTGTTTGGAATGATGTATGTTGCACATATGGACCGATACACTACCAGATAACAGCCCTGGGCAAGTTGTTCACACATATGTGTCTCCGTCAGTGAACGACATAATCTGGTACTGGCCATAATGCGGCAGTGATGCTCTGTAGTTCCGACGATAACCGAGGGTTTGGCAGAAAGCAGCCTACCGCCAGATTTATGAGTATGCAACCTGTGAGCTGACTGCCAGAGGCCCGGATCAGCTTCTGACCTCATATCTGTCTCAACTGTGCAACTTTTAATTTTTTGTTAGTCTTTCATTGATTCCTTTATTATTTTTGCATTTATAATCATTGTTTTGCAGTTGTTTGACAGGTGAGGGTACTGAAAATTCACAGACACTAGAAGTTAATTGGTGCATATGACTGTTCTTTTGAACTCATCTCAAGGCTATGGAGTGTCAGCTGCCATATGAGATCACACAGTGTTACTTGCCACCGAACATGATAGGCCAGTACTTTATTTACTGCGCCGAAGGGATGGAAGGCTCAGTTGATTTGCTTGTTTTGGTTATTTTTATCAATTGTGAGAATTTGTTGTTTTTAATTTTTACTCTCATTATGGTATATACGTTGCAGGACGGGCCGTTGTCGCTTGTTTGAGCTGTTTGCACGCATCGACTGTGTTGGAGATGCAGAGCCTCAGATCACTTTGCTTTATCCGACCACACCCAGTGACCAGGTCCATAGTAGTAGTAGTCATAGTCGCAGTAGTAGTAGTTGTAGTGGTTATAGTGACAGCGGTAGTTGTTGGGTGGTGGTAGTAGTAGTAGTAGTTTGTGTTGGAGATCACATTACTTTATGTAACCTGGCCCCCTGTCCTCCAATAGACAGCACTGTCACATTGATGTCTGTCTGGAGGATAACAGGGAAGATTATTAGAACTACCATTATGTTAATTACATATGCACGCGCATAATGGAGTTGTTACAATTTTAGGTTTAGGTTTAGCTTGTTTTTTTGTATTTTGTGTTTTGTGTTTCTGTAAAAGTTAAACTTTCTGTTCCATTATTTTGTGTTTGTGTGCATTTTGCCTGGAAAGGCTGTCCCCGAAGTGACCTATACTGTGTTGGGGGAGGACGTTAAACCCTACTCACTCACTCACTCACTTTATGCAACCTGTTCTAGTGATGAGGTCTGTAATGACAGTTGTAGTAGTAGTAGTAGTAGTAATAGTAGTTGCTGCAGTCATAGTTTTGCTAGTAGTAACAGCGGAAGATGTTTGCTGCACCATCTCTAACACGTCAATTTTTTTTCGGTTGATAAAATAATATCTTGTTGTAAATTTTGTGATATATAGATCTATCTACCAGGAATATCTATAAAAGTGATTTTGGATGACTACAAGATGCCACTTTTTAATGTCTGTTAAATTTTCTGGTTAAAAGACTGTTTCGTGCATGTTGTCTGTCAGGAGTTGGTCGACTGTCTGCCAAAGTTTGCGTATCCAGTTAGTGACGACTTCGTTGGGTGGGTACTTTTTATTGCTTATTTTCTATGTCAAAACAACAAATTAGCTGCACTCATTTTTATTTTTTATAGCTATTAGCCAGGAAATTTTGGCTAGCTGGTTGTTTCATTGATTTGCATTTTACACAGGTTCATAATCTGAGCATCATTTACTGACAGAAGAGACAAAAATGTTTCAACATGTATCCATCCCCTTTTTGACGCAACATTGTAGAATATTATGCATTACTCTATGTATTTTGTTTGCTTTACAGCTTTTTGCAGACAAGTAAACTATGGTACTTGACTTTTGCAAACATGCTCACATTACTATGTTGCAATTTATTAATTTTCTCAATATTTTTATTTGTTTGCCATTGTCTTTACGTGGTGCCTGATGCACTGTTCATCAGTGTTTTTATTATCTTTTCGTGATAATTTTTTATATCCGCCAAGCATGAACGTAGTGAACATTGGAGGAGATTATGAGATTGGTCGTTGTGTCTGTCGTTGTGTCTGTCATTCCGTGTGTGTGTGTCTGTGTACACGATGACTAATAATAGCAATGACATCATTGCACCAACGGCGCGCAAGCAGCAACGCCGGCTATTACGTTAACCTCCCTCCCCTGCAGCGAAGTGGCTCTTCCTTCTGCCTCCCCTTTCCTTATGTTTATATCAGTAAAAAAGTAGGTGGGCAGGAAGTTGCAATTTTGCAACAGATACTGCAGATTTCAAACATAATTTCTACAGACAGCGGAAAATGTTTGATATATTGCTCAAAACTTTAATTTTGTTCTTAAATTTCTGAAAATTTTTTATTTTTTTGGATGAAAATCGTTAAACAGTAAGAAGACTTTCTGGCAAATTTCTGTCAGCCTAAAATTTAGGGTGGGGCAATTTTACCACTGCACTTCCTGCTGTGATAACACTGAGTCAGTTTGTTAGCTGCGAGTTAACTGTTAAACTGTGAGGTTTTGTTGCTGATGCTGTCACACTGTGAATCATATATCTTATTTTTCTACTCACTCAACATAAGTCAACTGTCAAAATGCATAGCTTGGAATTCCATTTTATGGCAGGAAATTTTTATTTAATATGCTCATTGTTTTTTTGCAAAATATGAGCAAAAAGAAGACTAAAATAGAACTAGTTGAAATATATGCTAAAATGTGCCGTATGGTGTTACCATTAGAGACACACTGTGGATCATTTCTTATTCACACATCATTTACTCAAAATTGGTTTATTTTTGTGTATAATTTTCATTATGTGTTATTCAGTCAGTAGTGATTGATTGTCAATGTTTTCATTCCAGTCACACGGTGGATCCTTTTTCGTTCGTGCTCACCGACATCGGCAGCAAGTTTCGGTTTGGTTTTTGTCGACTGACCGCCGACTGCGAGTCATGTCTGTGCATCGTCAGGTACATCTCATCAGCTTTTTCCTGATAATTATAACAACTGTAGTTATATGAATACATATAATTTTAGCTGTATCTTGTTGGTTTTTATCAACTGATTTTTGGCTGATTATCTCTGCATGGTCAGGTAACTAGACCACTGTCTTCCATCTTCATTACATTGTTCGTTATTGTCTTTTGTGTGTGTGTTTGTGCATATTCAGTATAAGTATTTACAGTCGTATACTGGCTCAAGACTCATAAATGGAATTTAGGTGCAGAAAGGTCAGAGTTGGTGCAAATATTTCCAAGCAAAGGAATGACCAGTTTTGCCAATTTGTAGAACTCTCAAGAAGTCTTGAACTGGGCTTTGCTTTTTTTTGCGCATGTGATGTCAATGAGAGTAGTTACTGTTCTGTCAGATATTTTGTGTCATTTTAGTTACTGAGTTCAGATTCGTTTTATTTTATGCCAGCTGATTTTTTTTTGTTTTATGATAATTAGTTTTTTGCTTGAAATTTTTATTAAGATTTGCACAGTATATAGTAATAATACCACCAGAAATAATGCTGACAGTAAAATACACAAATAATATGTAACTGTGATGCATTTGTCCATTGCAGTAAATAACGTTGTAAGCCAAGAATCCTGGTTTGTAGTGCACGTGAAGTTATTGGTTTTTTGCTCCCCTTGTGTCTGTATGAGTTTTGTTAGTTAACCCGTTCTTTAGTTGTTGCTTGTTTTATTAATGTTAATGGTTCAAAGTTATTTTGGATTTGTGAAAGGTGGTCCATGATAAGTGAAGGACGGTTTTCAGTTGTCTTTTATGGCAACTTTGGCAAATGCAGATGAGTTTCAAACATTTTTTGTGTGACATCTTGAAATGAGCTGCTGAATTATCTGAAATTAGTCTTGTTTTTTTCTTAATTTTTGCACTGCACTTAACAATTATTAACAATTAACAATTATTGTTATCAAAATATATTCCGATGCTGCATTTTTGGTGAGCCACAGTGTGTTAAGTGTTATGTCATTTTGTTTTTGTTTTTATTTAATTTTTTGTTTATTTTCTGAAATTGCTGCATGTGATTATTTTCGTTATTAGAATGTTTTGTCGTTGTTTTTTTAACAAATGTGTGAATTATCCAGTTTGTAATCAGACGTAACTGGAATTACTTAGCAATGAAAACAGGTGATTTGTTTAGTCATAATTTGAACTAATTTTCTTGACCTCTGCTGTTACTAATTGTAGGCTTACAGGGATGGTTTGTGATTGATAAAATCAGCCAATTTTGTTGGCTGATATAGAAAAGTTTTATTTTTGTTTATAAAATTAGCCAACTTTTTATATTGGTGAACAGATTTTGTTAGCGCAGTGTTTGTGAATTTACAAATAGGAAATAAATATTTATTTTAGTCATTTGTGTGGTTATTTATTCGTTAGTCCTTATTTACGTTTATTGGATGTAAAAAAATTAATGCAGTTATCTTTTTTGTGATTTGTTGTTGTGTATTCATTAAGCTAAATTTTATTATATGTTTTACTAATATTTATTCTTTGGGTAACATGTGACAAAAATTTTAAAGTACGTTTACATTTGTTAAAGTTAATTAGGGAAAACTGTAGCTTTCCAGACACAGCTTACATGACTATCGCAGTTAAAATGTTGTGATTTCTGTTGCAGTTGTTGCTGTAATTATAGTAGTAATTGTAGTAGTAATTGTTGTTGTTGCTAGCTATTTGCCATGGTTCGACGTATTCTTCAAGCTGCTAAACTACGTGTCAGATCTACTGCTACACTGCATGGACGATGCGGAACTAAGTGATGTCAAATCACTGTTAGAATGGCTCATGAGAGCTGACGTCTCTGTGCCACTACAACACATCGATGTCTCTGTGCCTGCTTCAGGACTGGTACGTAGTAGTTGTTGTAGTAATAGTTGTAGTGATAGTTGTAGTGATGGTGTTATTAATCACTGTTAGAACGTCTGATGTCATTTGATGTATCTAAACCACTGCAACATATCGATGTCATTCTACCTGCCTCAGGACTGGTTAGTGGTTGTTGCAGCTGTAGTAGTAGTAGTCATAATGTTAGTAGAGGTCACTGTTAGAACGTCTCATGTCAACTGATGTCTTAATACCACTACAACACGTCAACATCACTTTGCTGACCTAAAATGGTTAATAATATTTGTAATAGTTGTAGTAGTAGTTGTTGTGAAGGTAGTTGGTGTGGTCCTATTTTTGTTAGTAGTCTTTGTTAGAGCATTTTGTGATGCTGATGTACCTAAACCTTTACAACATGTTTTAGTTCTCGCTTCAAGTCTGGTACATTTAGTAGTAACGCTTTAAGGGACAACAACTCTTGACTGGAAATCCGTTTTAGAACTACAGAACATCACCTGCCACATGAGATCACAGAGTGCTACCTGCCACCCAACACAGGTGAATGTACCTTGCCTTAACTTGCCCCAGCCAGACTGGGCAGTGCTCAATTTACCTACCCTGAAGCGATGGAAGGCTAATTTGACCTGAGTGTCGTTATATGCTTTTTACTATGTCCAAACCAGTTTTATATATACTACCTATGATCAATGTGATAAATCAAGTTATTGGTTGTTGGTATTAATTTCCACATGTTGCTGTTTTCAGGCGTTCAGATTCACATGTCCAGCGTTGGAAATTATGCCAAGCATTCCTGAAAATGTAAGTACACCAGTTCACCGTTCTCTAGCATTGGATTGCCGTGAAACTTATTAATGTTGAGCGGTGCAGTTGAAGTCAGTCGGTAGCGGCTAAGCCCCCAGCTTGGTTTTTCCACCAGCTTGGTTTTTGCGCATCAAGGCTCATTTCTCGCAGTAGGCTGAAATCACAGAAGTCCCATCGTGCGGCTTACTGTGGAGTGTGGAGTGTCACAGTATTTCAGTTTGTGTGTGATTTCTTGATTATGTGTCGGTTTCTGTCCGTCATATTTATTTGTACTTGCTGAACTTTTCAGTGTTAACTCAGCCCGGCCATCCCTCCGTGGACAGGCGCAGTGGGTACCAGCAAAAGCTGGGACATAAACAGGCACACCGCATGATGCGCTGGCCCGATATCCATGGTTTCACAGTGTAAAAACTGGCGTCTGGCTGACAGGTAAGGAAACGGAGATCAGTGCCGCCCAATGCGCCTTAAGTCTCTGGAAGGACTTTACTTTACTTTACACTTTATTGTACAATGTACACGTATCACATGCGGCATTTTCAATTGTGCAATCATCGCTATTGTTTAGAGTGAAAAATAATTGTTGCATTGTTGTCTGGCAGCGTAATTTGATGGAGTACTACAGTGCTGTCGACGTCAGCAACATGGTCCTCATATTTGCCAGGTATTTTGCTGGAAGTTTTCTAGCAAAAGATTTTTTACTCAGATTGTGAGATCATTTTTACATGTTGTACACAGTGAATTGATGAGGCTAGTTGCAATGCATAGCCTGCTCTCTCTCTCTCTCCCCCATTCCTGGTCAGGGGGGGGTCACTGCCCTAAGCCATTCCAGGTAGCTCCAGAGGCGTCGCGGGTCTGTTGTAAAAGAGTCTCCTGGCCACGTGTTTCTCCCGGCCTGATCGTGGGCAGGACACTGGAATACCAGATGTTCAACTGTTTCTTCGGCGCCTTGTCAGTGTGGGCAGATGGCCGAGTTTCGGCGCCTGATATGGTGCAGATAAGCTGCTGCCAGCAGAGAATGGCCAATGCGTACTTGTGCCATTGTGACGCACTGGTCCCTAGACCAATCCCGTTGTCAACGCTGGTAGCAGTGTTGTCTGCCTGTAAATACTCTATGGACCCTGGCATGTGAATCACTGAGGTACGATCCTCAGTGATGCTCCGTTGATCGCACTCTGCTTGTGTCCCTATACATCCTGTTTTTCAGCATGTTTCTCTGTCTGTCTGTGTGTCCAGTATATTGTTTGAGCATTGTATTTTAATGACCAGTCGTCGAACAGTCTGTCTACATATGTCTCTGTGTGTTTGTGTACTTGTATCTATGTTTGCCTCTATGTTTCTCTTTATGCCTAGGTGTCTGTCGTTGTCTTTGCCTCTGTGTATGTTTTTGTAGTCTTCTGTTTGAGCGTCGTATTCTAATGACCAGTCGTCGTCTGTGTCGTCTCACTGCCTGTATCCACGCCGCCGCGGCTCTCATCTACCCACTGCACTGGCAAGTTTCACAGTATCCATCGTACTCTGTACTTTAGCTGCAAGTTTCTTTAATATCTAACAGAACACACATGAAGTCACTGAAAATAAAGCATCTTAGCTGTGTTCATAGTGAACGCGTTGTAAGTGCATAGAACTCGCTATGGATATTAGCACACTAACTAGTTTTGGGTGTTTTATTAAGACTGTCAGTTTTACCGAATTTCTTAGCTGTGCTTTTTTAAACGTGCGTGTTTAAACTGTCGTTGTACTTGTGTAAATTGTTTTCTTGTTAGCTTCAGTTGGGCTGCTTGCCGTAAATGCTCTGTCGAGCCTGACACATCTTGCTCATGTAGAAATTTTTTGCTGCAAGCTATTGTTGGTTGATGTGTTTATTGCTCAACAAATAAATGATCGAGTGAGGTTTTTCAGTAATTTTTACGCGCGAAAGCAGCTACTGCTTTAGCTCGTCTTAGCCATCACAATTCTGTTTGTCCGTCTGTCTGTCTGTCACACGGGTGGATCAGTCAGAAATGGTGCAAGCTAGAATTACCAAATTTTCACCGTCGGCTGCCCAGAAGACTCTAGTTTCAGGAACCATAAAGGTTTTCTATAAATTCGAAGGAGGTCACCCCGAACGTGGGCGCTAAATGAGAGGGGGTGGGCAAAATTTTTGGCTAATAAGTTGCTGTATCTCAGTAGCGGTGCGACATAGGGCCTAGGTTACTATTAATCACTAATAGGAAGTCGTACAGTGGCTCTCGATTGGCGCCGAATTCAGTGACCTTGAATGACCTTGAACGCCAAAATAGGGGTTTTATGGATTTTTTGGCGATTTCGGGCTGCGAAACAAGTCTATATCATTCAGAAGGTGGCGCCACGCTACTATCATTATGTGATCCAGATAGAGAATTTGGTATTTGTATATTAACTTAACGTGAACACCCCAATTTTTAGCTAAACTTCTGAACTGGAACTGCTATAAGCTTTCGTGCATCTCGTGAGCATTAGCTCAAATTTCTTGTACACACATGTTGCTGTGGTTGTCATTTCAGATGTGTTGTAAATGCTATTATCAGTCAGTTGTTGTAAATGTATAATGTTTGTCATATTGTAGGCAGCAGATATTCATCCCAGCGTTGCCACCACACCTCATTGACTATTGCATGTAAGCTGATGAAACAGTAAATTATTTTTTTCTTATAATTATTTGGAAATTTTTGTTTTAATGTGATGCTAGATTGTAAGATAGTGTCAGTGCATTGATGAAACAAAAGAAAGTGCATAAGATTGTTTATTTGTGTATTTATTTATTTATATACTTTTTCTCATTGAAAAAAGATTGTATTATCCAATTAGATGGTTGATAATTATCAACAGTGTATGACAGGAACTATTATCAGTAGTTTCTTGCATAACTAAGTGCATGTAACCGTAAAGTTTTTCCATAAATTTGAAGGGGGTCATCTCGAACGAGGGTGCTAAATGAGATGGGGGTGGGCAAAATTTGCGATTTTCAGCCAGTAAGTTGTTGCGCGTTCCCTTTTTCTTCTATTTTTCACTGCAGTCTGCACTTTAGATCGCGTTCTTTAGTTACATCAGAAGTTTCTACAGGCTGAAGACTAACCTTCCTGCCAGCCAATGTCCACTTTCAAAACACTGTAAGACTGTTGCATAGTCTTGCTTTTGTAGAACTATTGATTTTATCTTTAGTATATCACTTAAATTCGTACAAAAATATGACCAGATGTGGGCTCTGTTAGTGCTACAGTAGATAATATAAATACCGTTATTTGTGAAGTATAGATACTAGTGCTGCAGTGCGATTAAAATTTTTAATCGCGATTAATCTCGCGATTAAAATAATTAATCTCAGTTAATCTC
>Ga0056128_1010264_pt1 | contig 11679 bp, 4 predicted proteins | sample WorMetLIZISLAND2_FD_71113 | JGI IMG/M metagenome (GOLD analysis project Ga0056128, IMG submission 71113) | Marine gutless worms symbiont microbial communities from Max Planck institute for Marine Microbiology, Germany - Olavius geniculatus... ... | reverse complement strand
ACCCCCCCCCGACAAAAAAACCCTCCCTACTCCAAAACCCACATTTTCTTGTCATGCGTTTCTTCAATAGCGGTAAACAATTTCCACTTTATTTCGTCCATTTTAGCACCAACTGCGTCGAACAATAAGCTTCAATATAAAGTAAGTTTGCGGCCAGTCTAAATCTGCGTATGAATAGTACTGGCAATTAGGGGTCGTCGTTTCCCTTCCCTTCCCCTTTCCTTCCCCATTTTGTCCCTTCCCTCCAGTCGCTTCTTCTCTTTACCCTTTTCTCCCTTCCTCTGTCTTCCTCTTTCCCCTCCTCTTCCCTCCCTTAAAAGTAAGACCCCTAAAATCCAGTTAGAGGTATGGGGGAGCGCCGTGAGCTCGCCAGCGGGGTCTGGGGCAAAGACCCAGCCGAAATCGAATTTGGTGCATTTTAGCTCTAAAAATAAGATCTGGTGACGACGATTTCAATTATTTTAAACTGATCAAATTGGCCAGTTTCGTGCAGTTTAAACGTATGGTTATGTTTTGTCTGGAAGATAGGGGGCTGGGCCCCCTGCCCCCACCCCCCTTGGCTACGCCGCTGGTTTTGTCATAGGAGTTGTGAAAACTTGTGACACAGGGGTCTTGTCGGAAAGAAGGGTTTTGTTCTAGGGTTTTTCTCGTACGGAAATTTTGTTCCGGAGGGGGGGGAATTGCCGTACGCTTGTGGGCACACACACGAAGTGACTGAGTGCTGTCGTTTGCCGGTCGGTAATTAATCGTCTGTGACCCGTCGATTAATCGAATCATCGGTCTATTGAGCTGAGCGCTTTATGGCACATCAGCTGGGCGCGACTCTGGGATTCTCTGCTCTGTCGCCATTATGTTGTTTACTGATACACCCCAATCATCAGTTTCTGCAGCCCGGTCATTTGCATATATTTCGATCGAATTAAAAAATTCAGACACGGTCATGTACCGCAGTCGCTGTCAGCTTACGGCTACGTACGACTTCGGTCAGATAGTATGTTATCAACCAGCCAACCTAAGTCCAATCAATTGAGAATGTGGGTACGACGTGCCCAACAGTTTTCGTCACTGTAGCTTGTCGACAACAAAATAATTTATTACTGTATTCAAATGAGCGATATGTCATAATATTGTTTATCAAACAAGCCTTTTTGTAAACAACACTGATGCAGCACTTCTACTTCCTTACGCACAAAATTACTGATTTTGTGACAGTAACAACCCATGAACAACAAACTCTAATAGATGCATGCGTTGTAATCAAACAGTCTTTGAAGTTTGACATCTGTCAGTATTTGACCAAAAAGTGGACCAAAAAAGTAAGCTGCGAACTTTTGTCCATATCTTCGCCAAATATTGAACAATTTTTAAAAATTAATTCACCAGCTTACTCTGTAAAAAACTAGCCTGTTAATCACTGGATATTCCACCGCACCTTAACTGCGTCGTTACACTACCTTGTTATTTGCTATTCTAAACAAGTTAGTGACTAGCCAGAATCTGCAGGAAACGTTCCAGCACTGCCAGTATATAGACTAGTGAGTGATTTTTAGCTGCACGTATCGTATCTGACCGTTGATATCGGTGTCGTCTGGAGAACGCATCCAGTCGTCTAGGTGGACAGGGTTGTCAAGCAGGGTCCAACTGTTGTGCCAACGGTTGATGCTGCGGTAGATTGCTCCGTTCCACGAGCACCGGTTTGCATCGACGAGCCGTGACGCCGTCGTCGACGCGCGTCGTGCTGGCGCCGTGCGGCCACGCGGCTGTAGACGTTCACGCAGTGACGTTGCCCACGCAGGCGTCCGCCAACTACTGCCGCCCTGCTGCTGAATCCGTTGATGATGGTGATGACGGTTTGACAGCATCTTCAGATATCACTGAAGCCGACGTCAGTAACTTCCAACCTCGTACATTAACGGATCACCGACACAGCCATCCACTGGAAGAACAGGTCGTGAAACAAGTCTGTTCAGCTCGTCCCTATTTTACTGTCACACAGGCTTTTTGCCGATGTACTTCAGGTGGTCAGTCTGCTTTGTCAGGTAAAACGGTTCACGGCCGGATCAAGTAAGGCGAACTTTGTTGTAACACAGAAATACTTCAACGGCTGTCGATGTCCATTTGGCAGCAGTCGGTAAGTAATGTTTCACTACCTTCGTTTACAGAGCGCAAGCGAATGTTCGCTGCTTTCTGTCTGTGTGAAGACTTCTTTCTAGGCGCTAAGTAGGCTGTAGACGATGCACAAAATGCCGCTGGCGGTCGAGCTAACGACTAGATCACAATGAGTCGTCGTAAGGCGGCGCCACTGAAGCACGCACCTGCTAGTCAGTGCCCGCAAGAAGGCAGCACTGGCCGTTGCCCGCAGGCGCTGCAGCTGCAGCTGCTGCTGCAGCGTTCCTTTGCCAGCAGTAGCGACAACAGCACCGATGGCGCCAGACCGACGTAACAATACAGCTGAATTATAACATACTCTAAATGTAAATTTTTTGTTTAACCGGCTTATTTTTCACTCTTTTTTTGTAAACTGGGTCTAATACCGGTCAAAAACGTTTGGAATCGTTGAAGCGATTTTTAATGTAGCTTAGTGGGGTCTGGAGTTGGCTAGGAAGGACCTGTAACACAAAAACGAGAGTTGCGCCCACAATTTAAGGTGAATAGCCTATATAGTTCAATGTGAAATAGCAGCACTAAAGTTTTTGCCTATTCCGCAGTTCATTACTGAATGCAAGTGAAAAAAACTAAAATCGGAACAATTTGCCTCGATCAGTCATAAGAGATGCACGATTTCGTGCGACAAGGTATATACACCGTGGTCCATATAAAACGTGCCACTTGTATTCTTTGAATAGCTTCTTGAAACATTGGCCGATATTAATAATTTTTGGCACACGACATCAGCAAAAAAACGTGACGCAAATGGCTGTAGTTTTAGTCATCTTACTTCAATACTGTCACTACACTGCCTTGTGAAATGCGAAAGTCATAGTTTGGCCATTTACAACAATGAATTCATACTGGATAGCGCACGCGTCGGCTGGGAAATGATAAACTGAAAAGCGACAAACACGATTGGCAACTATTGTATCTCAAAAAGTCGCACGTGTCACATCACGTCCTTTTCATTACAGCATGTGCTCAAAATGTCCTCCTCCAGCGCGAATGCAAGCGGCAAACGTTGATACCACTCGCAGACAGCAGGATCAACAACCTGCATTTTACAAGGTAGTGTAGCGACAGTATTAAAGTGAAGTGGCCAAAAGTATAGTCGTTTGTGTCGAGTTTCTTCCCAATGTCGCACGCCAAAATATATTAAAATCGGCGAATGCTGCACAGAGTTATTCAAAAAATAAAAATGGCACGTTTTATGGACCACGGTGTATTAATTTAGAAGAGCAATACTTGTCAATTGACTTCAATATAATCTTGCGTTCAGTCTTTATTGTCCCACCCATCTCGTTGGTAAATCACTCGTTGTATTATACGGAAGAGCATTAGTGGAAATCAATCCACGTTATTACTGGTCGGTGGGTCAGTCAGAACCTGAGATCGACGCGCAGTCATTTCGGTTTATATCCGAAGCATATTGACGACGACGACACCGGCGTGCGGGTAAAATGCGGACGTCGTGTCTTGCGGACATTACTCACGTGCTTTATGTTACCGGACGGCGGACGGGCACACCAAGTCGTTCCCATGGTGCTCGCCGGAACGAGCGGAACCGAAAGCAATCACTCGTCCCGCAGGAGTTCGGTCGCTGTGGGCGCTTGTCGTCTGCCTGGAGATATATTTCCACGCTGGAACAACGAACTGTCTCGGAACGGAACGGAGTCTTTGAATTGGGCCCGGAGTCAAACAACGCATTCTAAGAACGGCTGAAGAAATGTACGCCGCGTGGAAAAAGCTATGCCAGTATTTCGGCTGATACTTCTGTGACTGAGTCTCGGTGTTTACGTTTATGTTTTAATGCAGGATCATTTCGATGAAACTTTCAACGCTGCAAACAAATTAAAAACAATTTAAAAATCATGATCCGGATCCAAATCTACGACACCCCGAAATCTACCTTATTGTTTCTCTTTTTTGACATTTTATTTTAAAAATTATTAAAACAGACCATAACCTCTTGAGTACTATACCGGTAATCCTGCTTGTTTGGGACACATAAACAAACTAAAAACAATTTGGCGCCAGAGACAGGCTAAACAAATTGTTTAGACAATTGAAAGTACAACGAATTAAGTAAAAAAAATCACTATAGGCGTGCGGTTTAAAATTAAATCATTCCATTTACGGCTCCCAAAACTGTTTTCTGTATCACAGTAAATTCAGTGCTATAGCTTTTCTAAGCGGGGAGCGAAAAATAAGTCAAGTAATTTGTTAAGGGAAAAAGCAGCTTTCCTCGTCGCACGCACATGAAAAAATAACACAACGTGCACAGATTTTTCCGAGTCATCTTTTTCTGTATAGGCCTATTCGAATCCAAATAGTATGGAATCAAGTCAGTTAACAAAGCTGGACTGCAGTGAATCAATCGGTATAGAGCGAGTCCCGCATGGACACATTTTTTCATTCCCGTCTGTGGCGTTCAAATGGCCAGACTGGGAGACCAAGACCCCCGTAATCTATTGCTTCTGTTGCGCTGCTCTTACTGCTGCCGTCGCAGAAATATCGTAATTGATTAGGCTCTTTTTTGTTCGCTGATCAATGACCACCAAGCGACGGAGCCACGCACTGCCACACATCAGTCGCATCGGCTGCAGCAGCAGCGAATAAAAACATTCAATTGGCGTTATCGCGCCACCATTCTGTCGATTTTTACTTCGTTGTTCTTTTATTGTGTTTGCAATTAGATAGAGGGGCGATTCGATTTGACCCAAGGTTACGTTACTGCTTCACTGAAACTTACAGCGTAGGCTAGCGTTAGCGCACAGAACGATCGGACGGAATAATTAGCCTCCACAACCTCGAAAACTCCGCATCTTCAGTTTCCAGTCGTGGTTTCATTTGTCGAGTTTGAATTAAATTTGCACGCGACATCGTGCCAATCGTCGTCAATCGATCGATGGACGGCGATCACCCACCAAACACACTTATACGTACATCACCATGACGCGAACGAATCAGAGGCCGGATCCAGATTTACAGCAGAATGTGCTTATAAAAAAACTGTGAAAATTGGCAAGTTGGGTATTTGACAAAATTATGACCAAAAAGTTTGTGTTACTTTTACCGTCAATCCGCTTTTAGCAACAAATATCATTTTTGTGTTATAATTCCTTCTGGCTAACTTTTCAGGGCGCGGCAAAAAGTAGCTCCCTAAAGCTTTCGCTGTTTTATCAACAACCGTTTAGCATTTTAATCTGAAATTTCACAGATTTATGTCACAAAATGTTCTACGTCACGGTCATAGGCAGTAACGTGGTAACCGGTTTTTAAAATTTTTTTAGTTTGAGGATTTTTATTGCTGAAAAATCAGACGACCATGTTGAAAAATCTATAACTTTGTCGTTTTTAACAGAATCATATTTTACTTGGCAGTTAAATGTAGAACGTTTCATTAAATAAAACTGTAAAATTTGGAATCAAAATTTCAAACGGTTGCTGAGAAAACGGCGACAAACTTTAAGAGTGTACTTTTTGCCGCATCCTGTAGACCTCACTAAGCCATTTGTATACTTTACATGTATTTCTCTAAATATAGCATAAAATGACCAAAAATTACGCCTGTTAAATGTCGTTGTGCTGCATTTAACAAAAATATTTTAAATCAATCAATGCAGCGATATGCAAGCACAATTAATGTACATGCTTTGTGTTTTTAGCAACGTGCAACGTGCAACTTTTCAGGCTTTGGTTTGCTTTATCATGACTGTAACAGCGCCCGCGTCCTTTTGACAAAGATCGGGCATTTTTTGTATTAACAGTTTGATGGATTTGTATAATTAATTAATCTTCTCAGCGTCGTTAAATGTTTGTTTGATCTGCAGTGTAAACAGATAAATCTTATTAATTAATTAACTAATCTGTTTGGTTATACTGTACGCCTATATTGTGCTCACTGGTATGAATATAAACTCACCAAAAGACAGTGAAGATTTATTTCAGTTTAAAACTTTTCTGTGTGCACTGTATGTGCTTGCCAAAAATTTTTGCGTGAAAATCAATCTAAGAAATGGTCAAAATAATCCTTAAGTTAAGACAGAAATGTATATTTTGTATATGGACACTACTTTCAAATGAATTCCTGCAACTTTCTGAAGTTGCTACAGAGTAGCGTTCGGTACGTCAAAGAACGTATCGGGCTTGGTGATCTTAGCGCGCGTGCCACGTGCCGAATTGAACGGTGGTCGATCTTCCGATTAGCAACTGCTGCCAGATAATTTATAGTCAATACAGTGCAAAGCTGTTTATCAGACGTCAGCCTGTCACTCACTCGGATAGGCCAACGAGTAAGCTAAGTAAGTAAGAGCTGAACGCAGGTCGAAGCTATTGGTTGTTGCGGTCACGTCGCTGGCGGGCGGGAGATAAAATCGATTGGAATTGGATGCGCATGCCAACGCAGCATCCAACGATCCGAGTGACTATGGGAGAGAAGAGATGTGCCAAAACGACGAAAAATCAGTTTGGATATCATTCGATCGGATATCGACGCAACAGACGTTTACGAAGCGTGTCTTTACCGTACTCTTGCATGTTAGAGTGTACTTTTAAACTATCAGTGGAGTAAACACTGTGAAGACAATGAAAAAAGTTCTGATCGGTTTGTTTGACTGCCCAAGCACGAAATAGGCTATGAACGCCAACGGATTTTGACGACATTTTGTGGAAATGTGAAACGTATAGTCGAAGAACCAAGTGTCTAAATTTTAGTGTCAGTTTTGGCCGTAATTTGGGTCCAAAAATTTCTAATCAATTTCTGGTAGAAAAAAAATTGCAGGAGTACCCTGGAGGTGCAAGTATGCGAAAGTGCAAATCGAATCAAAATTCGAAAAAAAACTTTTTGAACTGCACGTAGCTCTATCATTTACAGTTGATTTGTGGCGGTCAGACAGAGCTGGGATCAATTCACTAAGATCACACTGATAAGCCGCATCGCTGCATTCACGGTTCACGTATACATGACAGCGACCGGGAAACGCCACCGCAAATGCCAATCACACCTCACACGATAGTGTGAGTGTTGTAAGGACGATCTTCAAAGTATATAAGAAAAGGCAAACTTTGACCCTCAGTCAACTCAAAACCTCTGTACCGATCGTCACCAAATGATAATCCTTATTTCACCAAACAAACATTGATAGACAAAAACCAAACAAAAAAAAACAAAAAAAACAATATAGAGTCAGACTCGCAGAATTGTCATGTTGAGCAAACAGCTATAGAGACAGCAATATCAAACAGGAAAAAACCTGAAAAATTTCAAATCGCCGTTTATAGTGCATACAGTCACTCATCCAAGGTGTCGGTCGGACGCAGTTACACCGTGTCACCAGAAAAAACTGAGCAAAATTGTTTTTGTCAGAACTTTCTCAAATTTGCACCAGCTTCGAAAATTTTTGGTAAAAAGATGGCAAAGTACGCGCTGTGCACTCACTTCCCACCTCAACCAATTTGCGTCAACGCACTACGGTGTTAAACACAGATGCAGACGCAATTTTGCACAGTTTTTTTGAGACACGATGTAGACAGTGGTGGTGCTGCTGCTGCTGCTGTTGTTAGTGGTATTGCATCCGTGTTCGTTGCGTCATTCATTCCGTAGCGTCTGAATCTTGAACGGACCGACCGACCGCCAGTCTAAGACAAACGCTAGCTGATTCTACGTCTGCACCGCTGGGCGTGGAGTGGACGTCCGACTGACGGATGACTATCGCACGTGCTTGCACGCTACCACTCGATGTCATGCCACCGCCAGCGGATTCCGATCCGCCGCTCTACAACGACGCCGACCTTCTAGGAGATGCGTGCTTTGTAAAACATTCAACGGATAAAACACCCGATTTTTAACCGTACACCACTTTCGCGACCTAGAAATTGTCACTGTCATAGTTTGTCTGAAGAGTTTTGATAAATAGTAATTGAAATATCATAGCCCTCTAAACAATCTCTTTTTATGGAGCAAAATGCAGCAGATCTATACGCCTTTCATGGGGCACTGTATGGATCTGTAAATCCGTGTCCATATGGCAAGAACGACGAAGAAACTTGCAATTAGACTAAGCGATCAACAGTAGCAGAATGATGAGCAGCAATTGGCAGAAGGCTGTGTGCAGTGGCTTCTATCCCTATACCTGGTGGGCGCAGCTTGCCCCAGTGAGAAATAGGGAGGAAAGTATTCTTAAGAGTGTAGATCAAAACTTCCCCCTTAGTTTCACTGCACAATCTACACCCTTAACAAAACTTTTTCCCTATTTTTTACTTTAACTACATTTTCCACTCTGTATTTTAACGAAACTTCCCGCTAGAAAGGGGAGAAAAGCCCAAAAGGGGTGGGAGGGCTGAGAAACTTGAGTCCAAAAATGACATGAAAAATTTTAAGCCCAAAAGTGAGGGAAGTTGCTCCCGATTTTGATTCCAGATTTGGGTTGATAGAAGCCACTGGCTGCGTGGAAGAATGGTCGCGTTGAGTTGGTCAATAGGCGGCGCCACGTTAGGCCGCAGTGATCGTAACGAGACCGCCGTCGACACAGCAGATTGCTCGCGCGATGGATTGACGCCTGGAGACGTTCGCTTGCCGTGCCGACATTCCTGGTGCTCGTAGTTGCGCTATATTCCGACAGTTCGTTCCATTTTCTGCCCACCGCGCAGTGTCGAAAGTTTAATCCGCCGCGCACAGAAACGTTGACAAGCCGAGGATTACCTACCTTGGTAACGAACGCTGCTTTCAAGTTCTTTAAATATGGCAAATAAACGTATTGATTATACTCCACATGGCATGCTGGAAGTTGACAATAAAGAGTTATTGCATTCTAATAAGTTATAGGCCTATTCCGAAAAATAGCCTATAGGTCCTAATGCCTGTGCTGCCGTTGTGGCGAATAGGCCCCCTAGATGTATTTATTTATAAGAGTATTCTTGTTTCAGTGTATTGTACAAACAAAGTCCAGTTATGCTGATGATTATATTGTAAGTACTAATTTAGTAACTTACTGAGTAATGTCTGCTTACTGAATCGAATTATGAAAATTTAAGCATAATATTTCGACATCGAACGCTGCGTAGCCTGTCTGCTTTTTTTGTTCGGAGTTTCTGGTTTCAAGCGTTGTATGTAGCTTTCGGATTAGAGGTAAAGGCCGATAACGTTTATTGCCATTTAATTATTTACAAATGGTAAAAATTTTCCGCAGTAAACTGCTGCATTATCAATGGCGTACAACAGAAGATAGAAAGTTGCAATTTTCCGACATAAAAAAATTACGAACGCTCAAAATTTTAATTTAGCCCCCAAATTTTCCAAGTGGAATTTTTAGCCCCAAATTTTATACTTTCGAAAGAAAATTTTCGACAACAATTTTTTCTCACATGCTGAAATTTTGGAGGAACAATTTGGGATAAAACAATTGTCCCTTTTCTGCCTCAACGCAAACTGTGTGTCATTAATGGAAGATACAGTACTCGTATGTGCAGACGACATAAAAACAATCTGGCCAGACGACGAAGTCCGCAGATTCGGACGCGGCTCAGTAGACGGAATCGCACGCTGGTGACGGATCGAAATGTTGAGCTCTGCTCTTCCCTTTGTTTCACGTTGCCTTCTACTTCTAGGCGCTTCGTTAGTCATGATTCATTATACTATTTCACTCGGGCGCTTTTTACTTTCGACCCGATATACCCACGTAGCACATAAACGGGGCCGACAGAGAACATTCGCTATAATTTTTCTTATGTGTACATAGCGTCTACAACTCTTGCAGTCTTAGCCATAGGCGTAAACAAGTAATCTGAGCAAAACTCACGTGACGCGCGACAGCATCGGTGCTACCATCTGGGGAATCAGTGTACAACGTACGATAAAATAAGTGCGTTTTAAAAGGGTACCCAAAATTTGGCACGTCCTTACAGAGGACTTCGTGAAAAAAGGTCGAAACTCAGACGGTTAAAATCTATGTTTCGTGCTTCAAATTTCTTGTGCAGATTGTCCTGGTCTATTTCCAGCAATTTTGGCGCAATTTTCTGTTGAAATATACATATTAGTCTGAAATCGCAAAAAAAATTCACTAATTCACTTCTGGATTTTAAGATCATTCAAGATCATCAACGTAGGTAGCCACCGAAAAGCTCGTCAGCAGTAGGCTATAATTGTTACGATATCTCCTTGAGCCTAATCTGTTAAAATCTACGTTTAATGCTAAAAATTTCATACGCAGGTTGTCTTGATCTACCTCCAGACGTTTCGGCACAATTCACTCTTGAATTGTGTGACAGCATAAAATCGCAAGGTATTGCAGCCCCATCGTCATTACGCGCGACAGTGCGTCTCAGCCATCGCAATTTTGTCCGTCCGTCCGTCCGTCACACTAGTGAATCAGTCAAAAACGGTGCAAGCTAGGATCACCAAATCTTGACTCATGCACTGCAGCCCGGAAGACTCTAGTTTCAGGATCCGTGAAGCTTTCCCATAAATTCGAAAGAGGTCACCCCGACCGAAGGCGCTAAATGAAAGTGGTAGGGAAAATTTGCGATTTGTAGCCAATAAGTCGCTGTATCTCAGAAAAAGTTACTAATAATCACTAATAGCAAGTCGTACACGCGCTTCTGATTGGCACCGAAGGCAGTGGCTTTGAATGACCTTAAACACTAAAATAGGAATTTTTTGGCTTTTGGCGATCTTCGGATGCGATACATAAGCCTATTCCAAGATTACGTTTAAATCACTAGAGATAGACCAAAACAGCAAACCCATGAAATTTTTTTAGCATAAAACGTACACTGCAGATTTCAACGGTCCAATTTTCGACCCCCCGACAGAAAGTATCAAAGGAGGATACCCCATAAAAGTCGTTATTTTACCGCTGCTGGCTCGTCTAGCGTGAAAAGAGTTGCCTACAGACATATGCTTGTTGCTTACCGTATCAAAAACTTTTGACGGGCTCTTCAGAAGTATCAACTCTGATGACCTTGAACGACCTTTAGGCCTAACCCCCGAAATAACCGACTTCGGTGATTTCTTTGCACTTTTTTCGCTGAAACGCACACTTCAAAAATAAATAGCGACAAAATTGCTGGAGATGGAGCAGCACAACTGCATACGAAATCTGTAGCATTGAACGTAGTTTTCGTTAGGGCCTAGTTTAAATTTCGCCTCCTACGTCTAAGGAGTTTTCCGTACGGGGGCGTCAAACTTAGGTAGGCTTACTTCTTTCAAAATCGCTATTTTTGTAGCCGGGTTGCTCAAACGGTAGCAGCTGCGCGAGACCGGTTGCGCCATCTACCGAATGTGAATGAATAGATGAAAATCATCGTGTCAAATGTCAATTGCTGGGATCGATGAGCTTAGATTTTGTTTGCAGTGAGCCTTCATACATGCAGCGCTGTCGCGCGTTCTTTTTGCGTTAGTTAGGGTTAACTCAGCCTTCTACCCTCCGTGGGACGGTAAAATGAGTAGTAACTCATTTATATGGGTTACGGAAGGTGGGGACCTTGGTACAGCTGACTGGGGTTGCCTAGCCGGCCGCTGCGCCAGCC
>Ga0056128_1010262_pt1 | contig 11680 bp, 6 predicted proteins | sample WorMetLIZISLAND2_FD_71113 | JGI IMG/M metagenome (GOLD analysis project Ga0056128, IMG submission 71113) | Marine gutless worms symbiont microbial communities from Max Planck institute for Marine Microbiology, Germany - Olavius geniculatus... ... | reverse complement strand
TTGTACGTGGGCCTTATTTGGGCTTCATTTCTTCAGCAGTTTGTTCAATTGGACGGTCTCTGGAATTGGAGTAGATTTTATGAGTAGACATGTAACAGGAGCTGTTGTTTCATACTTGCTATACTGGTTCACGACATGTTGTTCCCTGCTGCAGCGCTGCTCTGGACTGGCGCCGCCCCCAACACTACTCACGCCCGGCCCACTACCCGCCCTACCCCGCGCCGTGGTACGAATCGTCATATAACCGAAACAAACATGTCCGTTCAATACGCCAAATATCCAAAGAAACGGATCTAACAAAGTGTAGCATCGTACAGATCACTCACTGCATTTTGGTCGGAAGTGTATTTTGTTTATCAACATGCTTGCTGTCTATTATTGTTAATTTTTCTTGCGTTTGTATTTCACAAGGTAGTGTAGTGGCACGGTTAACGTTTGGCGGGATATTCAATAATCACATTATTGCTAATTGTCCACAGAATGCACCAGTAAAAGAATTTTGAAAATCGGTTGATTTTTGACGAAGATATGGACAAAAGTAAATTGGCACGTTTTTTGCCCCCCTGTAGTTTGGTCTTTGGTCGTCGTGAATTCCAGATCGGACGTGATGCGTTGGACGCTGTGAAGTGTTGACAAAACATTTGCTGCGTGTTTCGAGTGGACCGGCCGCTGCCAACGATGACCGATTCGCGGCCATTTGATGAGTGTGAAAGAGATTGGCAAGCTAAGGAGTTGGGCGGCAATAGAATGAAAAACTGCAGAGACTTGGGCGTTTTTTTTCTTTCTCTCTCCCCGCTTTTTGTCTGCGGTGTCACAGTGGTGTGTTAGTCTAACATAAAAACATAAACTGTCTGAATTGAGCAGGACTGCAGATTTTACCAAAAAAACGGATAAAAACTCACTTTGGCCAACGTTGAACCTTCACTTCTTTATCGCTAACTCTCAGCTCCAGTTGTTTCATTCAAATAAAAAAGAATGCGTCATCCAGTTCCGCATGTGGTCATGGCGTACGTAGGCCTATGCAATCAAAGGCGTCAGTCTGTCGCTTTCTTGACTTGTAAAGTGTAGTGTTAACTGTTAACTAAAGCAAAGCTGGCATTTTATCGTTTGAATATTTACTCTTATAGCAAACTCATTTGTAGTCAGCATTCTAGAATTTGTTGTCATACACCGACTGTACGAACTAACGCTGTCTATCACTTTTAAGTTTATCATTTTAACTTGACGAGACGGGATTAGGAAAAATATCGTTCAAATTTAGGAAAAATATCGTTCAAATTTTAAATGGTAGAGTGTCGTATTTGGCATGTTGAACCTATATTACTACGAGATGTAAGTTGAGCGTCGTCAGCAAGCTTCGTTTGATATTTGCACACCCAAGAGAGGATTTTTCACTACCGGGGTATTGTGAAATGTGAGTAATGCGTGCAAACTCGTCGAGAGCCACAGCTGGGCCCGGGGCAACATTCTCGCGGGGCTCCTGTGGGGAATTTTTTTATTTTTTAATGGCGCATTTTGGTGTACTTTATATTTATAGCGACGGGGGACCCGGGGTAACTTACCACCCACCCCATTCTCTCGACGGGCCTGATCACATGCACAATAATGACAAAATCACATCACGACTGTGACAGTGTGACATCTTCCTTATGCTTGTCTTTGTCTTCACTGGCACGTAATCCCTCCTGGGAGTGACGGAATCTCCTAGGACAGAATCCATTTTGAAAATGTGCCGATTTGCTGCAGGACAAAATAATGGAGCTGGGATTAGCATAAAAGACATGCGGAGAGAGAACCTTCTGATGTGAATCCCAGGTCCATTATGTTCTAATCCACCACTCTGTCGTCGTCTCATCAAAGTTGCATCACACACGAAAGACATTATTACACTTATTTAAAAAATTAAAGGTTGTCAATAGTTCTTATTGGCAACTCATCACAGGGCTACAGAACGTTACTTGTCATATAGGATCACTTGCCACCAGACACAGGTAAACGCGCCCCGCCTTAACGCCAATCTATTTAACTACCCCGGAGAGATGGAAAGCTGGGTTGACCTTGGTGTTGGTTATATACCAAGATATACCAAGGCTTCTTTGCACGAATAGCTGAAAAACAACTACGAGAATTACGAAATTTTTGCCACTCGTTTAGCTTATACGTGGCAGGGTGTTTCTAGCGTGCAGTTCGCAGCACGAGCTGTGCAGTTTTAGAACAAAATGTGCACATTTCCCTGATACAAGAAGCTCAGCTGTACAGCACGACACCGGACTGGGTGCTGTAGCTTTTGCAGCCAGCTAAAACGACTGCTTTTCTCGTTTATCTGCAGAGAAAAAAATTTACGGTGCTACACTTGGTAGGTGATTCAGCTGTTGCCAAATTATGCAGACGTCGTTAAGCGCGGCAGAGCGAAGTGTCACGTGGCGCGGTGCAATTAGTCTTAACGAATCGACTGCAGTTTCCGGCGTCAGCGGCTGACGACTGCAGCGACGGCGTCTTGACTAATTGGCTGTCGTTTTCAAGACAACACTGCTGTTGTGACGACAATAATGTGCAGTCAGCGCATCAGACACGTAGGTAGAACATACTGCAACTTTAACACGGGCCAAAGTAATTTGACGAAATGCAGAACCTCTGTTTTTGCGTTTGTCAGGTGACAGCATAGGACCGACGGTTTGGCTACAATTTGCACTTGCGTGCTTTGGCTACGGGTTTGACCGTTAGACCCCCTTATCTCTTCTTCTCAAGAACCTCCATCTGACACAATATAGTGCTGCACCCTACAAGTGTATCTACCAAAAGACATCTAACTCCGTCGAACGCTTTAAATAAGGAGCGCAAATGTGACAGACGGACAGACCACGCGACGGAGAAATGTGTAGGAATTGGCGGAATCGTTTGCTGTTTTCGAGTTAGGAACGCGCGGAACTTTTGGGTGGCGGATCGCGCTGATGGGCGGTTCGGGTGTTGACCTGAAAGTAGGCCCAACAGTTGTTGCGCTGACTCTGCAGTAACTGTTGGCGCCTAATCGCTGTCAGTGCCTGAAACGCCCGGAAACTAGACGACCACACATCACGACAGCACTCGGCTCTGAACATTTTGTTACTTCCAGCTGTCACAGTCTTCAGCATTGTCACAATATAATATCCACTTGTTGTCACAGCAGTGCAGGCATGGCTTTCTGGAAAAAATGTGTTTAAGTTACTCATCGTTCACAATGCTGCTTGTCATTTTAGCTATTGTGCAAATTCGTCCAGTTAGCGAGCTTTGTTGCATAACTTACAATTTCCTTTTCTTTGTCTGTAGTTCAACGATACTCCAATTCCGTACCGCATTAGACGATTAAAGGCGCGTCCAGACGTGACTGAACTGAACTGATAGTTATTCACGAACTGGTCAATGGGAAGCAGTAATGCATTACAGTAGGCACCGTCTAACGGCGTCGGTGTCTACGTGACTACGGGCTCGTACGCGCAACCAATGACTAATGGGCTTGCCGTGCTCGCCCATTGGTCAGTTCGTCAGAAGCTAAACCGTGTCAGTTCAGTTCAGTTCAGTTCAGTTATACATTTTTTTATTTTCTGTACGCGCGTTGACGCTACAGCGAGCGGTCGATCATGGTGTTATAGAAGTTTTGTTACTTAGTTAGAGCATTAATTGACGACATCGGCTGCAGGCCGGATGTAACTGACTGCGTTCGGTCGTAAAAATGATTAGCAGAAACGAATTTTTGTCGCCCCGCCATCCTCCGGCCGGGGCAGAGGCCCTGCATTCAGTCAGTGGTACTAATTAATAACGCTCGACGGAGCGTGAATTATTTCGGACAGTTCTGATTTGTTGTTACGTCATGCGTGCCGTGCGTTATTAGCGCTCTCTTCCTCGCCATTTCCACCGCTATCTGATGGCACTGCTAGTGAGGTGCGGTTTGTAGGTAAGCTTAATTTAAAATATTGCGGTGTAGGTATCGGTATGCTGACTGGCGGCGAGTATAGAGATCGTTGTTTCATTAATGCTTTCGTCTACCTTGTCTTTTGTTTTCCATTGAGTTTTTTATTGGTGCATCTTTGGATTATGTTTTTATGTAGTTGCTTTTTGAGCAACTCTTACGGTGTCGTCATTATTATCAACTTGCGTTCATCATAAGCGGCTTATCAGCCACTTGGGGGCTATAGCCTATATCCCCAATTTTTGGGCGTAAGACGCGCATATAAGCTTAAATATTTTACCGTATTTCTTGCGGAGAGTTCGAACCTCTACCGAGTAGGCTACTGTGTTTTTTTCTTGAAAATTAAGAACGAGTTCGTTATAAGGTTGTAATTCGATGACCCTTTCTATTTCGCCTCCATGTATTTTAACTTTTAATAGCAATATTGTAGCATTATTCGCAAGATGGCAATGCTAGCGATGGAATAAGAGACATTTTAGCAGAGATCTTTCATTGCTTTGTGTTTTAAGTTAAAAATTGTATTTACCGACTTTTAAACATTATCAGTGTTTGAATTGCCAGGGGTTGAACCCCCAACTGTTTTCTCAACCCCATTAATACACTGTCAAATTATGTACTGTGGTGTTAGCTATTTAATATAGGCCTATACATAGGATTTACATCACAAATTTGCTTGGACTTCGACCGTCGAGAAGTTCAACCCTCCTCCAGCTAATTTTTCACAATTCAAACACTGAACATTATCAACTTCGTCGCTTATTAACCGACTTCAGAATTCTTTTACTAGGCTAGTGGTTGTCGTTAAACAATCTAACCGCGCCTCTCTGCCAGCTGCTGCTGCTGCTGGCTAGCAATGGTTGCTATTGGGGCATACAGTCGTAATTATGCCTATGGAGTCGGATGAGTGATTGTTAAGATGCAGCGATATAGCAAGTACTTGTCCGACGCAGCGTTCTCTATTTCATGCGCCTCAGACACATCACCCTCGCCTGATCTGCTGTTTGTCGGACACAACGTCCCTCAAGCCTCAAAAAGCTATTAAATAATTATATCTGTTAAATAGATATTAAAGCTGATAAACCGATAGGCTTTTCTTTTTTTCTTCGTCAAGCGGCGGCTAAAGCATGTTCATAAAATTCGTCCGAAGTAAAAACACATTTTTCCATTCTCTGTCTGAGCAGAGATTTTAGTTCTATACTGTGTCCCAAAAAACGTCCCATTGTTTTATTGTCTATATCTTCCCTGAATTTCAATCGACTTTCAAAATTTTTTACTGATGAATTTTGTAAACAGTTAGCACTAAAGTGATTACTGCACGTCCCACTACACGTTGATTTTGTCGCTGCACTACCTTGTAAAATAAAAGTGCAAGAAAAACCAACAATAATAGACAACAAGCATGTTGCTAAACAAAATTTCACACTTCCAACCAACAGTGCAGTGAATAATCTGTTTGATGCTACACTTTGTTATTTTAGTTTTTTTTGGATATCTCGTGCGTGCATGCTTCTATCTGCTGGCCTAATGCCTGTGGTTGATGCTGCATGTTTTCTAAATGTCTGTTAGTAACATTTCCAGTATTTCACTGTTACAATTTATGTTAAAAAATTATGACAGTATTGTCTGAAAACTGTATTTATTGAACTGGTACAAGTTCTTAATCAGAGCCTTGTTTTCTTTGCCAAATCACATTACATCACCGGTATATAATATATCGTCACTGCACTAAATATTATTATTTACGACAATATCGTCTGCTTTTTGTTTACAAACATCAAAAATATATGTAAAACTAAACAATTTAATTTTCGCATGAAATTTATTGAAAATTGTTTCAGAAGATAATTTTTTGCATATGTATTATAGCGATGTTCGTGATTTTTAAAGATTTATGTTTTACATGGTAGTGTAGCGACACAGTTAGAGTGTGGTGGGATATGTAACGTTTACGCTATTGCTCGTAATTGTCCACAGTATGTGCCAGTGAAAAAATTTTGAAAATCGGTCACTATTTGGCGAAGATATGGAAAATTAGAAAGTAGGACGTTTTTGGGACGCACTGTATATTCGTGTGAGTGAACTGTCGTTTTTACTTTGATATCGTTGGCCTGTTAAGCTTGTAACGCCGTGGGTGGTATTTTGTCCGGCGGTGTTCAGTATAGATCCGGTCATTAGCGGGCCGCGTCAGCTCCAGTGTAGAATGTACAGTCGGATAATGTCTGCAGACTGAAGTCGTCTCGACCAGATCGGATCATCGAACGCAGCTGCATAACGCGTAGGCTACACATCAGATACTGACGATGTACTACACTTTACCGCGTGTGCACTCACCTTTAGCTTATATGCTACATCTCTGGGTGCATATCCCTGCAAGCAATGGCGTAAAGAAACGTATACGTCACGAGAGAACAATACTTACTGTACCAAAGGTTGCAAAAAGACATTGTAGTATCATTGTATCATTTAACATTGTGTTAGTTTTAATTTCGTGTAATTTATGTGTGATTGTCAATGTAACTTATCATTAAAAAGCAGCTTAGTTATACTTACTTGTGCATGCAGTCATAATTATCTGCCTGTAGGAGCAGGTAGTTTAAAGCGTGGAATTCGCCGGGTAGGCCTACACCTATGGTTTGGCTTTCAATTTCCGTTGACTGAAAGCGCCGGTGATGGCGGTCATTGTGTTTTCAAATGAAATTTTGCTTAGCGACGCGAGGCTCATGTTGTTTCCCGTTTTCGTCTCGATTTTTAGTGTATCAGATGCTTGGCTTTATGGAAGTATATACTGTAGCCTATTTCATTCGAATGCATCTGCTCTCATGGGCGGTGCTAGGAATTTGAAACTAAGGGCAATGAGGGGGCCAGGGCACAGGGGGCAATAATTTTTTTTTCTGTGGGCCAAACGCGGACATTTAATTGTTGTGTGCATCAAAAAGACGTAGTGCGTGCTATCCAAGGGCAGAACCCCTGGTTGGGGGTGGGGGGTCAGGCGGACGAAGCTCCCCTGAAGCTGAAACACTTCTAGCTTTTGGACGTTTAGTGAAAGCTGCGAATTCGCCTGTTTTTGGTATTTGAAAACACAAATGTAGGCCTAGGCTTAGGCTCTTAGCCCGCAGCTGTTCACGTGTTATATAGGCCTTCTAATTACAACCCGCCCGCCTTCCTAGTTAGCATGCTAATTACCATAGAACGTCAAGCTAGCTGCTGGATGTTTGCTCGATCGTGTAAACACCCTATAAGTGCTTATTTTAAAACTGTGATCGACGGCGTGTTTACGGTGTTCAGTCGTCACGCTTTCACAGTCGAGTGAGATTATGGGCGGCTATAACACTCCAGACACTGTGTTGAGAGATACGAGGTCGAGGTAAGCTTGGTCATGAAAGTCAGTTCGTATTACATCACTGGATGCATGTACCTCGTATACGTTGTGCGAGCGCAGGTAACGAGGAGAAGATGACGAGCGCCACCTGCCAGCATCAGCAGTATCAACATCAACAGGTGCGAGCTGGTCACGTGACTAAGGGCTATCACCGACTACAACAGGACGAGGACGCCACGCTACAGCCTGCAGTGACGTCGGACAGCGAGCACGCCAGTCCAGACACGGGAAGCGCGTCCGACGAACTTGAACTCGTTAGCGACATCAGTAAGCATCAGAGCTTGCTTATTCATTGTGTCGCCTTTTTGATACGCCACAAGTCGTGTTTAGATCTTCTGTCGTTTAAAGGTTAAAACGGTTACATGTTGTCTATAGCTCGGCTATTAATAGTAACCCATCTCAGAGCTGCCGAATGAGATCACACAGTGTTAGCTGCCACCCGACACAGGTGAACGCGCTCCGTCTTAACCCTAGTCAGATAAGCCGGTGCTCGATTTACCTGCCCCGGAGGGATGGAAGGCTGAGTTGACCGTCGTGTATGTTTGAGGTGGTTTACCTGCAACTAACTGGAAGCACGTACAGGATTCTTTTACGTCCAGGTAGGCGATGAACATTGAGTTCATCTATCCAAGATTTGAACCACGATGGTGAACACGGCCGTATAGTGGCTTCACGAGAGCTGATTTGCCGTGAAAAAACGCGTATTTGTTGCAGACGTAACCGACGACGACGACGATGATGATGATGAACTGAGTGATGGAGATTGGACGGAAGATTCGGAGGATGCGAGCATCGACAGCGCAGGTGCCACGAGCTCCGGCGATGAACGAGACTGCCTCATATAGAAACATAGCGATCGGCCCAGTGCCGACATATTATGCTACCCTCCACCTACTTTGCTCGTGCCTGGCGTCAGTGCGGCTTGACCTAATTGTTCGCTGTGAATTAGATCAAACCGTAGGCCTATTTGCGTTAGCTCTGCGTCATTTTCTAGGGTGTTGACATCCCATCAGCTTGACTTTTGATCTTTAGAAGCAAAAATTGGCACACGGTTACTCCTACGTTTGGGAACGTACACTCAAATTTTGTTTTTTTTGACTCTTCCGTTTATATGTTCGAAAATCGTACGCGACGGACAAACACAGACAGGCGTACAGACAAGGTCTGTAATGGGGTCTGTTAGGGAGAACGGCGGCATAATGTACTTAACAGCTGATTACTATCTTACCTGCAGTGTATTATATGGTTTATGTATCACCTGTGTTTCTAATCTTCCCATACTAACTGTGTATATACTGTGTAGGTCGCTTCGTTGAGTGATATATACATCACTACGTCTGGTGGACCTACATCACTGCGATATTGCGATGACAGTGAGTGAGTGAGTAGTTTCTTAACGGCACATTGGTATAAACATATGACGTCATTTTTGACGTTATTACTGGTCATTGTGACATTATTTTGATTTTTAACCATTTTTGCTGTCATTGGCTTCTGTTTTTATGATGGCCCATGGTGAAAGTCAGCAAAGAAGGCAGAATGCGTGGGCCTATACAAACACTGCAGCAAAGACTTGGGGGTTAAAGTGATAAGTGCTAGATATTCTGACAAAACTGGAGCTTCAGCATGTTGCGGATATGTTTAAACTCTTGAACTGAACAAAATCTGCCCAGTTTCATTTGTTTTTCGTGAATATGTCGGCTGAAACTGCATTTTCTTTTTAAAAAGTGAACTTAGTTTTAAAGGCTATAGTTATTGCGGCAAAACAATAGTTCTAGGCCTAGAACACTACATTGTGTCCTAAAATTAGCGGCCCCCTGCTTCTTTTACCAACTTAAGTCAGCTTGTAAGGACGCCATGTGCATAGCTCTATCTATCCAAATGATTTTTGCTGTTTTAGAGGACTGATATCATCACATCGTCCTTACACACAGTTGTAAACTGGTAAGTTTTTTTACATATTAGTAAGTTTTTTACATATTATATTTGCTGTTTTATTGCCAAAAGCGAAGGAGCGAGCCTGACGCATGTAAAAAGCGCTATAGCAGGGCCCGTATCTTTACTTTTTACCTTTTTAAGGCAGAGCAGTATACATTTTCCTCCGGTCGGGTACAGAACGTTGGATGTGTCTACTACTGCTGCTGCTCGTTATACCTGAAAATTAAGGTTGGCTGTGGTAGACTTCGACTGACGTCATCTAATTGCCAAACCCTCAACCCGCACCTCCGTCAGATCCAAGTATCTTGGTGATATTTGTTGTACAAGCCGAGGTATAGCCCATTTTGTCTTAAATTTTGTTTCCATGGCAACAAGGGTCGGTCGGGGTAAAATTCAGTTAGCACAGCATTTCCGAAAACTCCCCCACAGATGTAAAAAAAATCTCGCACATATCTTTTACACAAGCCGACTTATAGCCAGTTTTGTCCCGAATTTCGTTGTCATGGCAACGGGGGTCGGTCGGGGGAACAAGCGATTGGCAGCATTCGATGGCCCACCAACAAAAACTTCCCTATATGCGCAAAAATTTCGCTAAAATTTTTTACACAAACCGAGTTATAGCCAATTTTGTCTCCAATTTCGTTGCCATGGCAACGGAGGTCGGTCGGGGAAAATTGCGATTGGCAGCATTTGATGGCCCATCCCTGAAAGCCCCCCTATAGGTGCAAAAATCTTGCAGAAATCTTTTACACAAGCCGAGTTATAGCCAATTTTGTCCCAAATGTCGTTGCCACGGCAACGGGGGTCGGTTGGGAAAAAAGCGATTGGCAGCATTCGATGGCCCATCCCCGAAAATTCCCCTATAGGCGCAAAAATCTTGCAAAAATCTCTTACGCAAGCCGAGTTATACCCAATTTTGTCCCAAATTTCCTTGCCATGGCCACTCCGGTCAATCGGGGGTAAATATCAATGTCACCGTTAATTAGGCCGACCCAGAAAACCATATTTTAGAACCAAAAATTACGACTCTGTCTTGCACACAACGGAAGTTATGACAGTTTAAAGAATTTCTAAATTTTCCCCATAGGCCCCACTGTAATTTGTTCGAATTTTTCAAATAAATAAGTCAAAAATGAAATTTTTATTTTGTAACATTATAAAGGCACTTCCTTGTGCAGAACTGCGTCATTTGACATATTAAGCGTAGGGGCGAGTTCAAGAATCAAAAAGTGTAGTAAATTTCGAACAGGAGAGATGTATATTTCACCTATATGGGGAGCAAAAACCCTTAGGCGGATTGAGCCAAAAATTTTTGATGGTAAGCGTCTACGACGTTATTACGTCATTCAAATTTGGTGACGATCGGTTCAGGGGTTTTGGATTGGCTGAGGGTCAAAGTTTGCCTTTTCACATAAACTTTGAAGATCGTACTTACAACACTCACACTATCTATCGTGTGAGGTGTGATCTGTGGCTTCAAAAGTCAGTCGATTACAAGGTTTGACTGTCATGAGCAGTACGTGTGTCTACAGATGACGTTTAGGAATGTTTAGGAATTTCAGAAGCAACTGGAAAAGTTTGGATTAGTCCAGAGCATATCATTATCGATACTGCTGTTAATGAGTAGAGAAATCGTCTCCATGCCTGTGTTTGCAAAATAGGCCAATATTTCAATCAGTTTTATTGCAGGCAGCTATAAATCGGAACAGTTAGATGAAGTGTCAGCCAAAGTGTCAAAAATGTGAATATAATGTGTTTTTGTGTTTTTGTAATAATACCATTAGGTAAAAATGCAATATTTCATTGATTCTGATTTCCCTAGGTAGTGCAGAAACAGACGACGTTTGGTGAGATGGAAAACTACATACCGATAATGATTTGATGGCCAGTTGTTTTAGGAATATTCCTACCGAAATTTAAGTTACAATCGAAAATGTTCAGGATATTTTTTGAGACGCAGTGTATGCTACCTATACGGCACGGCTCGAGGATCGACGCTGAGTAGCCTATAGGCCTACCTCGGTCCGGCAGCGGTGTGCCGCGATTCAAGCTCGGTTCTGTTCTGATGTATCCGGAGGTAGGTTTGTTGCCTTAGATTGAGTTCAGTGGTTAAGAACTTAAGAACGCCAATACAGCAATACAAATATACGGTTGCGATGCTGTGGACGATCTGTTTTGTCGGCGTTCTGCTGTCACCGTGCCTGTTTGGTGAGTATAGGCCAGTACACAGCATAGCCTACGTAACTCTGGTGAGCAGGGCCTTCCACAGAGGGGGGATGGAGACAAACTGTCTCCAGTTTAGGTCAGGGGGGAAAGCTTCCCCCCTTAGCTTTCCCCACCTGAGCTGGGAAGATTAACCCACGAACGTTTTATCAACTTAGTTGTACTTTTGTGTGGAATTTGTTTATTGTGACAAC
>Ga0056128_1010260_pt1 | contig 11682 bp, 5 predicted proteins | sample WorMetLIZISLAND2_FD_71113 | JGI IMG/M metagenome (GOLD analysis project Ga0056128, IMG submission 71113) | Marine gutless worms symbiont microbial communities from Max Planck institute for Marine Microbiology, Germany - Olavius geniculatus... ... | reverse complement strand
TTTAGTACTAAAACAGCAAATATAAATGTACAAAACATCAGTTTATACACTTGTTAACGGCAACATTTAAGGACTTGCACATCGAAAACAGCAAAAATTACAAAAGGTGATATTATTCAGGAGCACATTGACACACAGTCAGTGTGATGCGGGCAATATCACCTTTTGTAATTTTTGCTGTTTTCGATGTGCAAGTCCTTAAATGTTGCCGTTAACAAGTGTATAAACTGATGTTTTGCACATTTATGACACTAATTGATAACTGAACAATAACAGTGATTTGCAAATTTCGAAATGCATGTCAAAATCAGTGACAATCGTAAATTTGGATAACTTAATTTAATCCAGCATATCTATTGCGGTAGCGATTTCCGTTGTGCCTTAGGTAAAAGGAACTGTCTATTTTTACTGTTTTATATTTTGTCGTAAGCTTATAATAAAAAAAGGTTCTAACAACCTTTTAGCGGCGGTTCCTGATTGTTGTAGAAGTGTAGTAGCCTTTGTATCACTTCGGTTGGACTACAACAGTTGTCAGTTCTAACACGCGTTACTGCGACATAGCAATAAATTTAGTAATTGTATTTTTTTATTTAGTTATTTAACTAATAGACTTTGATCATACTGTAAACTTTTATACTAATTGTTTTGCAGCTAATTTTTTTGATTTTAATCTTAGGTGTATGTCTACATTTTTATTAAATCGTGTTTTAATTTTTATCACATCACCTACGTTATCTCGTCTTATGCTCACCACATGGTTATCTCCCAGATAGCCCTGGCAGAAAGTTACAACAAATAACAGACTCATTTTAAAGTGTAAAAATGAATGAAAAAAATAGTTTCATACCAAAGGCCTGCAAACGACTCGCGGTAAGTCTTCGCCCTGCAACGCACAAAATCAGTCACGAACAGTGGCGTATTTAGGATTTGGCAAAGGGGGAGCCATGGTGAGCGCGCAGAGCGCGAGCCTATAACGGGAGTCTGGGGGCGGAGCCCCCAGCGGGGTCCAGGAGCAGAGCCCCTGGTCGGGAGTTAGGGGGGCGAAGCCCCCTGAAGCTAAAACACTTTTTGCTTACAAACGTTCAATAGAAGCCGCAAATTCGCCCATTTTCTGAAATTCGGAAATGCAGAAAATCACAGCATCATATCAGATGCAATCTCACATGGCGATGTTAATCGCATATTGTATCGGTATGAAAAAAGACCATTACACATTGTTGAATTTTGCAATTCTTGCTGGAAGACAGCAAAAACGCACCTTTTCATATAAAGTCGCCTTAAGAAAATTTCATGGTCGGGCCAAAGCGGGGCATCGCACCGTGGCCCTCCCCCTAAATACGCCACTGGTCACGAACTCATGACATTTTATTTATACTCATGAATGACAATTAGTTAGGGTCATCATCATCATCATGATCATCATTTATCACTTACTTCGAGTGTGCAGATACCGAGTAAAACAAATCATCAAACAAATGAAAGTTTTACTAAGCTAATCTAGTTGAACGTTTGGTAAAGATTTAAAAGTGCCTTGAGGTGATTCTGCAAACTGTGGCATTGCATTGGCGACGGATCGAAATTGTTATTGGCTGCAAGCGTGCGGACAGACGAAAGAGTCAGTAAGAAAGGTATTCATGTCGCGTTAACTGCAAATAACCTCGAATGCACTTCGTGTTATCGTAGAATGAGGGGTATTTCACCTAGCGTCAAAGCTATACAAGAAGCGTGCTGCTTTCGAGAGATAGTCAGAATAAGCGTTCCAGTCAGGTGAATTGGCGTGTCCGAACGCACGTCCTGCGTACATCGACATTTTGAATCGCGCAGCGTGAAAACGCAAACGTTATCTGTTCTCCAAACTTCGTGAACCGTTACAGCTTGACGCTGGGCAATGCTAAACGCACTTTGCTGAGAGCGTGAACGGCATGCTCAGTGACAATACACGGTGTTTCACAAAAAGCGCCCTTATTCTTTCTTTCATAATTCAGTCAAATGATTATTAATTTGCACTAAATTTTTAACAAATGTAGCTGAAGAAATTCTAATTTAAACTATTTGGACAAAACATGGTTTGTTGCTAGTCGTGATGTAATGCTGACGTCATAATGTGCCGCGAGTACAAACTTGCTTGTCGCAAACGGTGCTGATAGTTGCTGTAACTTGCTGAACAGCTGCCCTGCTCTGATGGTGAACTTCATCTGGTTCACTGATAACAAACTGTTGATGTTTTACCATTGCAGCCACAAAAAAGCCAAAAAATGATCACTTTCACGAGGATAGCCCGACTTTTACATCTTCCAGCAAGATAGTGCACCAAGATAGTGTACATTATGACCGCTTGCGAGATAGTTGAGTTTTGGGATCGCGAGACGCCTGATTCCATGCCCCATGTTGCTAAGTGCTGATACGATGAAAATTTTTCATTAGTGAAGCAAATAAAGTTTACCATCAAAGCATGGTAGCAACTGACAGCACCACTTGAGACAGACAAGCTTGTACTCACGAGCATTATGAGTGACGTCAGTATTACATCACAACTAGCAAAGAATATTTAACCAACAACCATATTGTCAAAATATTTTTGAATTGGCATTTCTTTAGCTACATCTGGCAAAATGTTGTATTGATAATCATTTGAGTAAATTATGAAAGAAAGAAAAAAGTGCTGTTTTATGAAACACCGTGTATATCTCTGATGTAACCAGGTAAATTACCGTTGTGTGCTTCGTTCGTCAAAACACACGCTAAAATGTCAGACACGTTATTTCATTTCGGTAACAGTTCGACTCTTTCTGGTGGCGATTTTAGGCTGTCGTCTTGATAGGCCGTAATCCGAGTCTTGGACGTCCGTCCGTCCGTCCGTCTGTCTGTCTGTTTGTCTGTCTGTCACGTACGGATTTCTAACTCAAAAACAAGAAAACGTAAACAAAATCGGTGTGAACGTTTTTGAATGCAACAATAACCGGTAAGACAATTTTGAACTTTAGGTTTGAAGTAGCGCAGCTCTAAGTAGACGGCCATACATTGTGTCGGCACTGGGACGACATTTTTTCTAGTTTCTGTCTGCTGTGCTGCTTGCTTTTAGAGGGCAATAATCCTGTCATTTGTATCACGGGCCAGCACGCCATGCAGAGCCGATGGTCGAAATTTCTGCCAAGCATCCTACTCTGAATCAACGTTCTGTGCTGTTGATTTATCAGAAAGTGAGAGTAACGGGCATCTTTACGTCGTTGCCATGGCGACAAAGCCTCAGGGCTGCTGCTAATTAGCGGAATAGCCCGGACGGACGGCGCCACGACAAGTACGACACGGGACGGTTAAACAGGCGGCCAGTCGTTAATGTCTGCCGCGACTGAAGGTTTCGGTACATTTCGGTAGTTCGTTTGATCACAGGGATGGAACAGTGCACTGTGACCACTGACAGAGACGATGGTATATTACAGTCGACAGACATGCGCGGCAGATGCGATCATTCTTTCCCAGAAACGACTTGCCAACTGGCGTCCCACACTAGCTGAACCAGAAACGATGTCGGTGCTGAGTGTTGACATGATATGCGACCGTCCGTTCAGTTGCCGGACGTCTCAGGCGTTAACAGTAAATTAGATCACTGCGCAACGTGCAAGATTACGCGAAATACGTGTTATTTTCTTTAGTTTGTTGGCGTTCGGTGAGGGTGACCTTGACTTTTGACCTTTGGCACATCGGTTACTCATACCTCGAGGAACGTTCACGCCAATTTTAATTTTTGTGAGTTTTTTTTTGTTTTCGATTTAGGAATACAAACTTTACAGACGGACGGCAAAAAGACGAACAAGAAGCGTAATACGGCCTATAGTCGGACCACATGATAACCAACAATATCGTGATGAATATATCTTCGCAATGCGAAAAAAATGAAATACTATAGTTAATACAAGCGAGCGAGCGAGCGAGCGAGATACGAACTGGAGATCGACCCTAGTATAGTGCCGCCAAAAGACGCACATAGCTCGAAGCTAGCCGGATAGATGTAACTGTTCCCCCGCCTAATTAATACTGGCTTGTACACTAAAGTCAGCCATCAAAATTGTTGTAGTGGATTCTGGTCAAACGACACTATTACCGACCCCTAAACGAACATAACTTGCACTGTAGCCATATATGTCTTGAATTGTGAATGTGAACAAATATGAATGTACCAAATGTAAATTGCGCTACAAACGACTATGCCAAGTCACGTCCGACTCCATAGTTACCTTTTCTCTTCCTCGAAAATGGGCTGTCGCTACGTTGAGTACATGCTGACCACGTTGTTTCGGAAAACTGGGCCTACCCGGTAGTCAGTTACCGTTTGTCATTGGAGTTATGTTGCATGTATTAATTTAGCTATTTGCTGCAACGCACAGTAAAAATGTATTATCTTATCATTAGTGTATTATCACCGTTATTTTGTGCCCGTTCTTCCGGCCGCATGACGCATGCTGACCGCCTAAGTAGAAAACAGAAAAGCGTAAAAATCAAATATTCGTCTAAACGTTCCTACTGTACCTCAGAAGCTTTAAGAAAATGTTGCTTATCTCACGCATTTATTCGAACGTGAGCTAATTCGCTGTCAGGCCTGAGTGAGACGTTCGGAAACTGGTCGGACGGATGGCCGCATTTAATGTCGGCACTCGGCACCGACAATTCTATTCTTGTTATAATTACAAAGCAAGTAGCGATGTTCCACTTCTGTGTAAAAGGCTACTGCAAAGATCAACGCGCCGACAGATTGCAGGTCTAATGAGCGAAACCACCAAGTTCCCTAACTTTATAAGTTTAGCACACATTGGCCGACTGCCAGTGTTGTTATTTTAAACTCAGCAGTAAAATTTGCAATAACTGTTGATTACAAGTTGCCCAATATATGCTTCACTGCACTGTGTTGTAAAATATTGATCCCGGTGTTCAAAAACCGATTTTGACATTTCAGAGCAAACGTTTGGGGGTTGGCGGCGTCTGCAATCATCATTGATTGAATATACTATTACTGCATTTATTTTTTAAAAAGTTATAACAAACTAGAAGCTATATATCGGCCAGGTGTAAACGTATTGTGCGACCGTTTGTATAGCTATTATTGTTTTCCGTAACCATAACTCTTTTGAGTTGTATAGTTGTTACTGCTGCTCTAGGAATGTTCACATCGACTTTGGTTTTATGGTGTTTCGTTTTCGAGTTAGAAGCCCGTGTAGGGACAGTCAGAAGAACAGACGGACGGGCAAAGTCCATATTGCGACCTGTAGTGACGACCGCACACAACGGCTGATCATTCTGTGACTACCGACTGGCGATACCGAAACATTCGAGTCCAGGTCGCACGCTAACTAGCTGTCTGTCTCGCCGGCGGATCACGAAGAACAGTCTGGCGCCGAGAACTAAGCCGGTGCAAGGCGCCGTCGTCACTTGCTGACGCTCATCGCTGCTAATGCGGCACGAGTGCCAGCTTCAGTCACAGGTGCTCGCCAAAGTCTCAATATAACCGCCGGAAATGGTCGACCAAGCAGAGAAGTCGCCGGGCACAGAGCTTAAATCTGCGGGTGGTTGGTTGCTAGCTGGTTCGTCAACGGTAGAGAGCGGTAGTTCAAGGCTGCATTCACGGGGGCACCTGCGACTGTCCCCGCCCCTTTGAAAGTCAAAACAATTGCCGAGTAGAAAAACATGCAGTGAGTTTCTCGCTGACATTGTGCGCTTTATAAATTAAATTTACTTACTTTCTTACTTACTTAAAATGGGAGTAGGCAGACCTATCGTACAAAAAACCTTTGCTGCAGAAGCATGTGGGCCCCCGTTTGACCTTTTAAAATACCCCCACGAACCGATCGGAGACGAGCACTTAACGGCCGTGAGATATCTTAACGACTGCTGCTCATTTTCTTCATCCCAAACAACCCAATTTATGAAATTATTATTAAACTCAATTATAACAGCAAGAACTATAATATATAATATTCTCTTTCTTGGATTTATTTATGACACTGCTCGTCGGATGACGTTTTCGAGTCTCTACGCATGAGCGTCGATGTGAATAGGCCTACATTATTATGCTCCAGTACTAGGGCTATGGGTATACTAAGACAAGTACCATTTATGGCTGTTTTTCTATGCTTTTCACTTTTCCGTGATGTACACTGCTAGCCGTGGTGTGATCGACGGTGTGTTCTGCGTGGGACGCGCTTACGATAGCCCGACGCCAAACGCGTTTCAATCGTCGTCACGCCTGACTGTCGTGAGAGTGTGGGCGGTTATACACTGCAGACACTGTGGTGTGAAATAGGAGGACACTGTAAGCCATGAAATGAAATGCGTTGTGTGTGTGTGTGGGGTGTATGTATTAAGCAGTCAACTGTGCACTTTTTGAGCTTAAAATGCGTTTGGCAGCCGAGCTTCGCCGGGACGCCCGTGGACGTTTATCCTATACCGCGGAGAGACATAAGAAGAGGAAAAAGGATAAAAAGCGTTCAAGCAAAGAAAGAATTAAAGGACGGTAGACGTTGGCTATTCGGATCAGCATCCGGATCCAATAATTTCAACTTTATTTGCGGATAAACGTTTGTGCTTTCCGAGTGATTCTAGTTTTTCTTTGCGCAACCTTTGTTCAAATCCTCGTCCTTCTGTATGTTGCCTAGCAACGCTAACCATTGCACCATCATTCCAGCATCAGTTAAGCCGTTCACAAAGACACAGGAGAGCATGTGACGTTAAGGCGAATTGCTTTCAACGTGTAGCTTTTAGCTCCTACAGGAATCAGTGATTTATGCGCCTACTTCGAACCTGCTTGTTATATCCGACTCAATTACGTTAGCCTGCGACAATCCATCAAACTCGCCTAAGCTATACTGAACGCTGGTCGCTATTCTTTACCACGCACGTGGGCGCGATATTTTTAGAAACCAAAACGAACCAGTCAAAAATCCGAGTTGTGCAGTTAATAAGCAAGCTGGCCAGTCAAAACAATCGTATACAACCTGTATTTTACATTAAGCTACATAATATCGGATCAGTTTGTCATAAATCATTCTCTCGAAGAGAAATGTGACGTTTAGAGTTTAATGAAGGTCAGGTATTCCGTCCGACATTCTAAAACTTTATTTGTTGCTTATGGTTAGTTCGAGTGCAAATTTCATGTGATGCGGAAAACTTGAGGAGTCTGAGCTCTGAAGTTTATGTTTTTTACTAGGCCTACTAGTATGAAACTAAAGGAGTGTATTTCAAACAAAAAAAACAAAGCTCGTTTTAAGCACATTATTTTTGTTGATCTGAACACGTTTAAAACAACTAATAAGCAATCTTCCTCTGAAGTTCGTTCTTATAGAAATGTAGGAGCGCCTAGATATAGAGGCCCCTGGTGAGCCGTGAGGACCAGAGCAACAAGTGGTTGCGGCGATCGTCTCATGCAACACTGTTACTGGCTTTTCAACGTTTCTTCAACATGTTGCATTAACTGCTCGATACGACGACGACTTGTTTAGCCTCGACACATAAACCTATCGAAAGCAACGAACGCGACGTACGCAACAAAACGGTCTTGTGTTACGCAAGCGACGCAAGAAACTGCGCAAGCAAGTACACAATGAACGCAAGAAAGTGTGGCAAAAACGCAAGGAACAAGAGCGACGCAAAAGCGAAAACGCAAGGATAAGAAGCTGCATCTATTTTCTGAGTACGTTGCGTTCGGCTGCGTTGCGTTACGTGCACCGTGCGTCTGCCACGGCGACGTGCACGCATCACTTGTATTGTCATGCGAGTCCATCAACAAAACGACTACAGTACTAGAGTGACCAGTCCGATTTCCGGCCCCGGAAAGAAAGTAATTTTCTACAGTGACTACAGTTCTATAAACGTTATGGTGACGCTGCTATATAAAACGCTACAACTAATGATAGAATACGACACGGTAATTCGACGCACATGGTGATGACTGCAGGCAGCAACTTTGTATTCAAATTGCGGCTAAACCTCTGCAGATAAATACATGGTTACTATCAAATGCCTATAAAAACTGGTCATCGCCCTATTCTATCGTGCCATTGGCGACCTCTTACGATGTACCGTTTTCCCACATTAGTGCGTTTGATTCTTCAAGATCATCCAAGATTGATGATATTCGTCTCATCTAAAAGGGCTTGTGCAACTTTTTATAATTGCTCAGTCAATAGCAACCTTGGCCCAGTTTTTGGTTGAAAAGCGCGCATTTTCCTACCCAATTCGCTCCATTCAACTCTAAATTTGAAGACGTTTTTCTTGCACTAAATCGCTGAAATTTTGCCAGCTAAAAACCACCACACCAGGCTAATTATCTGCGTCAAAAAGTTTTCGGTATGCTTTACCACTGAGCCACAACACATCCGTTACAGACATAGATGTAAAAAGCGTTCCAGGAAAAATTAAAAAAACGTTAAAAAACGTTAAAACGTGGCAAAAATAATAAACGTTTAAAAACGTTGAATAAAAAACGTTGACCATAATGTGTTCAACTTCTTGCCTAATGCCTAATGCAGTAAGTGCAGCATACCTGAAATTATAGTTTAGATAGAGAGAACTTCATTTAATTTTAATTCAACTATGTGTTTATAAGACAATAACATTCAACTAAGTAAATATACTAGTTACAAAGATTTTATTTAGTATATTTGGACTAAGTAAACTACATCACTATGACTTATTAATTCGTTTCTGTGGTCCCCAAAGTGCTTCAGAAAGCTTTCGATGGGATTTTTAATGCACGTTTTTTAAAATAAAAAAACGTTGAGCAAAATAAAAAACGTTAAAAAACGTAAAAAACATGGCAAGAATAAAAAAACGTAAAAAACTTTTACATCTATGGTTACAGAGTGACAGACAGACAGACAGACAGACAGACGACAAACACCTCGTTGAAGAGAGCCAGATTTTTTAAAGCTTACAGCTTAACGATCGGCCCAATGATGTGTCCTTAGCAATGTAAATTTATTTATTTATGTATTTCATTTTATGACAAAGGGCCGCAGCCACTAACATGCCACAATAAAATAACAGTATACATCAATGAATGTCACTGATAGCACAATACAACAATAAAACTACTAGAAAAAAATAAACTTTGCAATAACTAGTCAAGAATGTGGAAGTAATAGATCGTTTAAAACTATTTAAATTAGAAAAGTCAGTATGACGTGCTAGTAAATACGTTTTTCTGGGTCGCAAATCAGCAAAATTTTACAATAAAACGGAAAATGTCATTCGAAAATATATAGAAATATCTAGCTCTTCAGAAAGTCTTACCGGATACCGGGACATCATCTGTCATCACATGCACGATTACTGTTTGACCTTGAGGTAGCTCTGCTGCTAAGACAACTCCGGGTGATTGATTGATTGACTGATTTGGTTTGATTATAAAAATACAAACATTTCAGCATTTCGTGGCCAGACACACTGCAGAACCGTTCGCACACAGCAGACACATTTCCTATATCAAGAATATCATTCTTTCCATCTGTAGAATCGTCATGATGTACAACAGTCGTGGCGTTATTATGCAAAAAAACCGCAGCACCATATTTATAGGCGCGAGGCACAAGGGACAGCAGTTGCTATTGCGTGTAGGAGTGACACTTCGTTGGCTTGCTGTTTATGTCACTGCATACGCTCACAAGAACGCCCGGCCCTACATACTGTGCGAACGTACACCGCGCGATGCCATCCGACGGCAATTACACTGACCGCAAACGTAGGCTATTCCATAAAATGTCGTTTTCTTTACTGCCCGAAGGACTGTCACTTTTTACGCTTAAATAACTTACGTGGCTACCGTGTCACGGGACAGATTACGCTGATTATAAAGAAGTAACTAACGTACGCTACGGCCGACTAAGTGCCGCTGTTTTACTGCAAAATTTAGTGATCTTCCCCAGGTCGCTAATGTTGAGCCTCCACGAAACGAAAACCACTTAAGCCTCAACGATCCGTTTCGTGTAATTAGTGTAATTACTCTCCAAGTACCAAGATGCTCAAAGTTACTGACGGACAGCCGGACAGACAACTGACGGTAGCAATACGGCGCTCTGCACATCATACACTGCGCGTTAAAACAGCTGCCGTCGTGACGGTTAGGCGTAAAAATTGCAGTGCTTTCGGTTGCAACCGGCCAAAAATTTGGACGGGCGGCGGCGGAAATTTGTTTATTATTTATTTTTATATTATGACGTGTTGTGTAATATTACCCAGCAACTCATAATAAACAAACTGACACACTAAATAGTACTCACGAGAACTTAAGCAAAGATACTGCAATAGGCTAAATGTAAACAGTATTTTGCAGTAAAATTTTGAAAATATACTGAAAACTGCGCTGATATTTTTGAAGGTCCAATGAAAATTTCAGGGAAGCAGGTTTTTTAGAGAAGGACGGCAACCGGAAGCACACAATTTTTATTAGGCCTTAGGTTTCAACAGTCCTGCTTACAATATGATCAGGTCAACTCAGCTTCCTACCCTTAGTGAGATGGGAAATGAGAAGTAGCTTACGGGCTACGGAGTGAATATCTAGTGTGGCTGACTAGAGCAACGGTATCTGCTAGTTGCAAACCGCGGGTCTAATTGTTCGCTTACGCGAGTAATAGATGACCGCATAGTGCGCTGCGGTATCATTAGCTCCTGCCAATCAGCTGCCAGTTCCGAGACTGCGAAGCGCTTCTGATCGTGACTTATGTAAAAAGCACTATTATGTCAAGTTACCTTTTTACCTTTATGTGGCAGCATCATTGGTACAAAGTTGGCGAAGCAGACTGAGAGTTCGTGAATTTCGTTATTCGTCGACGTGATTCATCGCTTTCGTGTAGCCAACGACAACGTCTTCCCAAGTTCTTTCCTCCACGAAACAAATATGCTGACAACCCGGTCCATATTCGCATAACGAAAAACAAACAAAATTCCTCTGTACATTCGCCCCCGGGCATAATCCGCCCGGAAAATATATCCTGGAAAAATCTTTTCCACGCAGATCCCATCTTCTGTAACAAAATCCTCCCGATAGGCCTACGGAAGTTTTTGTTGGCTTTGTTAAATATCCGACTGCATTACAGGAGATTTTTTGTCTGTGGGTAGATTTGTCCTACAACGTATCCGTATTGCCGAGATCCCCCACTGTTTTCCTGGGAGACGGACATTTCTTCCCCCCCCGAACGTTCCCCCCGTTTTTTGCATATTCGGACATTTTCCCCCAAGCCCACAGCACATCAGAAGATTTTTCACACTAAGCCTGAGCAGAAATTCCTTGCAACGCTTAACACAACTCAATTTTTGCGACCGTCGCCGTTGAGTATATTTCAAACCCATGCAACTTAGTCGGACTTGACACTTCTGCGGCGCAGCAATTAATAACAATTACGTTATTCAAGTAGTCAAGGTAGCTGCTCAATTGCTGCTCAACTCTACCCAACGATCTAAGCTTGTTTGCTCCAACCCAGTAAATGCCGCTTTGAAGTTGCTGCCGTGGAGTATATTTCAAAAACACGAGACGACTGAATTCGACTCGATGCCGACCAAACAAAGAGAGTAGAAGTAATTAACACACAGCTATTTTCTATAAAGTTTGTATATATTGTATGTTAAGAAATCAATACATTTGGATATTTGCTATTTGGTCACAAATGTATACGATTGACACATACGTACACTCAG
>Ga0056128_1010257_pt1 | contig 11683 bp, 11 predicted proteins | sample WorMetLIZISLAND2_FD_71113 | JGI IMG/M metagenome (GOLD analysis project Ga0056128, IMG submission 71113) | Marine gutless worms symbiont microbial communities from Max Planck institute for Marine Microbiology, Germany - Olavius geniculatus... ... | reverse complement strand
GACGTCGGCCGACCACACCTAATTTGAAGGGAGAATTAGACGGACAATTTGGGGACTGTTAACTAACAGTTTACTTAAACAGGAATGGAAGAAATTTCGAGGAATAAATTTGAACAATAAACTAACCCGACAAAATAGAACAATTTGTTTGGTAAGTAAGTAATTTTACAATAAAATAGCCAAAAGAAAATGGTAACAATTTAAATAAAATTATATTAACCAGGGATCCCTCAAATAATAGTAATTATTATTATCAGAACATCTAAATGTCTCTGTCATGTCGTAACAGTACATCAGGTAAACTCAGTCTCCTACCCTCAGCGGCTTACGGCTTACGGGGGTGAAGGCCTGGTGTGGCTGATTTGAGCGGTGGTGCGTCTGCTCTCTGCACCGCGAGTTCAACTGCTTTTGGATCAATCAATCAATCAATCAATCAATCAATCAATCAATCAAAATATAACCACTTATAACGATGGTCGCATAGTGCGCTGCGGTATCATAAGTTTATGCCAATCAGCTGCCACTTCTTATGTTGTAAAGCAATTCTGAGTCTAACTCAAGCGTATCTGTCTAAACAAAAAAACAACGTTGTGTCAAGTACCGGACCCATATATACCTGACGTCCCAGCTAGCTTAATACATACATAGGCCTACAATGCTACACATTCTCGTACATAGATTTTAAAAAACTGGTTTAATGTTCCAGAAAACGGATAAACCACTATGGGAAGCTGATGTGAGAGCGTGGAAAAATAAGTTTAGTGGGAAGAAAGAAAAAAAACTTAAACAATTAAATATGACTTTAAACGGCTGCAGAAAACAGGCAGTGTGGGAGCCGAGATGACGTCGTGCGGCAGAGTGTTCCACAGTCGACTGCCGGCGACCGGGAAGGCACGGTCGTCCATGATCACTAGTCGCGTTGGTCTGACAGACAGTAGATCCGACGATGACAAGCGCAGGCGTCGGCAGTTGAAGTCGGCGACGTACGAGCGAGACGCCAAACCATGTAGACACCGAACAAGTAATTTGAGCAAAGCTCACGTGACGCGCGATAGCAGCGGTCCTGCCACTTTGGCAATCAGTGTAGGCCTACAGCAATAAGATCTTAATACATCTTAAAAGAGTACTGAAATTTGAGGCCTCCGTACAGAAGACTTCTTAAATTTAAGAGATCGAAACTTATATTCTTAAAAATATATGTCCTATGCTAAAAATGTCATACGCAGGTTGTCCAGGTCCACCTCCAGCCATTTCGGCGCAATTCATTTTTAAAATGTGTGTCGCAGCCGGAAATTGCAAACAAATTACTAAAAACCTCTATTTTGGGGGTTCAACGTCATTCAGGGTCATCGACGTTGACACTAGTAAAAAGCTTGTCACTATTGCTTATGATAAGCAGCACATCTGGTCCTATCTGCAACCGTTTTCACGCTACACGAAATAATTACGGTAAAGTAACCACTTTTTAAGGGGGTAGCCGTCACTGACGTTTGCCTGCGCCGATCTCCATGAACCCAGGGGGTCGGGACTTGGACTGCTAAAGTCTACGTTTAATGCTAAAAATTTCATGTGCAGGTTGTCTTGGTCTAACTCCAGCCATTTCGTCGCAATTCAGTATTGAAATGTGCACAGCATCCAGATATTGCGAAAAATTCACTAAAAAACCCTTTTGGGAAGGTTCAAGGTCATTCAAGGTCATCGATGTTGATAAATTTAAAAAGCCTGTCACCAGTGCTTGTTATGATAAGCAACATGTTTGTGCTTATCTGCAACCGTGTTCACGCTACACGAGATAATTGCTGTAAAATAACCACTTTTTAGGGGGAGTAGCTGTCTTTGACGCCCGACTGTGCCGGCCTCCTTGAACCTAGGGGATCGGGATTTGAACTGCTAAAATCTACGTTAAATGCTAAAAATTTTATATGCAGGTTGTCTTGGTCTATCTCCAGCCATTTCATCGCAATTAAGTGTTGAAATGTGCGCTGCATCCAAAAATTGCGAAAAATTTACTAAAAACCCCCTTTTGGGGGGAAGGGGTCAAGGTCGTTCAAAGTCATCGATGTTAATAAATCTTAAAAGCCTGTCACCAGTGCTTGTTATGATAAGCCGCAAGTCTGTACCTACCTGTAACCGTTTTCACACTATACGAGCCAATAACGGCAAAATAACGTCTTTTTAGGGGATAGCCTTATTTGACGCTCTCCTGTGAAAGGAACCTCCTCACCCAGGGGCACAACATTTTGTCACTACAGACCTTGTGGCAGCCCATGGTTAAGATTTCGTGATCCTAGATTGCACCGTTTTGACACAATACAGCAGTGTGACAGACAGACAGACAGAAGGACGGACGGACGAACAGACGCCCAGGTCAGGCCAGGCCAGGCTAAGAAGCGCGAAGCATTCTGCTATCGCGCGTAAAAATCTGCTAATCTTTCTTCGAGTTACAATCGATAATGTCAGAGATTTTTTGTCAGTTTTTTTTGTTTATTTCAAGGTAAGCCTATATTTCGCTTGATCTCCTTTTTCTAAATAGTGCAGATGCGGACAGTAAGTGAAGTGGGAAACTGAATAAGCATTTGATGGCAATTTGTGTCAGGACTAGGCCTATTCGTACCAAAAATTATCAAAATTTTTTAACTGGCTTCAAGTGACAATCGAAAATGTCGGGGATGTTTTTGGGAGACACAGTGTAGATTGGTCTACTACAATCCTCGCACTCGCAACTTTGTGTTGTATCCTATACGGACAGTCAGTAATGTTGAACTCGTTGATATGTCTATGTCTAAGCCTACTCACATGCCGCTTAAAGTAGTCTAATAGTCTTTTCATCATTTTTGTATATAAATACAAAGGGAACGCTAAAATGCGCAACTAAAAATGCGATACTGAAATTTGTAGCACAAAAGAGCAATGGCGGAAAATGCGAGGCTGGAAAATGCAGATAGATACAGTATGTAAAAGTTGAAAAATGCAAAAATGAAAAATGCAGTACACAAATGCAGGGCTGAAAAAGCTGAGAGTGGAACATGAGAGGGAAGTGAGCACTTGAATAAGATAGAGTTGCTGGCTGAGTTACGCTGTTTTGTTGCATGTTTTCGATGAGCAGATTTCCAACGGCATTTACCATGCCTTGCGGTCAGCTTTGAGAGTGGATCCACAGACCTGTGCCAATAAAGTCTGCCTTATTGAATCATGCGACCAACGACATGCTTTTGTGTTGTATGGACACCAACGCTTCTGTGCATCAAACGTCACCCTATGCAGATAGAACAGCAAGTTCCGCATGTCGCACCTTCATAAACATGGTCCTGTGCCTTTACAATATTCTGTTTTCTACTGGTATATGACTTTCTCTCCTTATCAGTTTTTAGCGATTATGAGCTTAAGTCCTCAGTTGTGTATGTTAAAAAACTGTTAACCAATCTCATAATCGTTTGTAGGGCCTAAGCGCCAACATAGCTTATCAAACAACGGGCGTCTATTATTAACTCGTAATAAAAAAAAATAAAAGTCCGCCGACGAGTGTGTGAAAAATACGTTTAAGTAATTTGTATATTACAAAATTAATGTTTGAGATCGAAAACAACATTCGACCACGACGTATACGACGCTGTTGTATAGCCTAACACTGACCGATAACTCAGCCACGAGAACTACACGTTCACAACAGATCGCAAATGTTGCAAAACTATGAAAAGACTGTCCAAAAAAACGGCAATACAACCGAAAGTTCAACGTAGTAGGCTTACACGACGTGTCATTTTTGGCAATTTTTAATATTATATCACTAGCGTACAAACAACAAAAAATAAGAAGCTCACTCATTAGCCGCAGTTCGGGCGACGCTTGATACAACTTATTACAAGCGATCAGAAACGTCCAGTTTCCATCAAGAACAGTGCTGCCATACAACGGATCTAATATTGTGAACTTCTTATTAAATCGGCTATAAGGTCGTGTTACACTACACAGCGAATGTATGTTGACACTTTGTTGCAATAAAAAGTGAATGTACGAATCTCGGCACTCATGTGCATCGTTTTATACCACAAGACAATCAGATCGCTATGTTCGTGATCTTTAAGAATTCCTTAGAATAGCCACGCTGCGATCACCAGACTGCATGGCGACGTGCGGCGTTAACATGAAATTTTTATATTCTTCCGAATTCGTTGGTTTTGACTCAATAGGCCTATTGCTAAAACGGTAGACAAAAATGATCTTGCCTCATTCTTTTAAATAACCGCATGCATAAGAAGATTCGATGGTTTACTAACTTGAACAATACGCTTAAACCACACTGGCATTGCTAAAACCCAAATTCCATTACGCCGACTGGAATTTGAGCTTAAACAAAGACTATACAGTGCACACTTTTACAACGTTACAGCAAAATGAGTGACCAAAGAGCATTGGAAAGAGACATAGCCAGAACAAGGTGATGTCGCAAAGGAGTGAGTATAGAGTTTTTTTCATATGGTCGACACATAACAACTCATTTCGGCGACAGATGAAAACAAATGATTTGTAACTTACCAATAACTGCCAGGCACAGGTTATTAAATAAATCACAAAAATAAATTTAATATCCTACAAGTTAACACAAAATAAAATTCAACACTTCTTTTTAAAAATATAATTTTAAACTGTTAAATTGCACACGAAACAGTGTTTAAAATGTTGGTTCCTGAGTATCCTGACTACACGTGAGTTGACAACGGCAAGTCGCTGACGTGATATAAAATTGTACTAGTATTGAAACAACCGTTAAGCATCGGTTACTGTTACCATACGTAACAAATACATTAGCGTATCGATCAATATAACTGTATCATTATGCAATATGCCAAAGTTGTACAGGATTCAGATCGGTTGATCAGCTATAATGGCGGCAGTGAGCTTCAGATATTTAAAGCCGTTTTGGCCAATATACTCGCACATCTAATGTATATTCGAGTAAATTAAAAACCGGTGTTATCATCGTCACAACAAAGAAGAACAACAAGAACAACAAGACAACTTTAACAACAACAAATTGTCGACAGTGATACTGCAGTTGCAATCGTACTCCTAACAAATATACACACCGCTTTGATTTGAAATCCACGCTGCACAATGTATACTGGGACAATGAGTACAAAACACGTAACACACCAAAACCCGACAACTATTAACAAATAACAATTCAAAGTAGCATAAAAACATCTGCAGCAACGGGCGGTATAAGATACTGTGCTGGTAAATGTCCCGCGTTTGGCCGAGTGAACATATACAGTTGGCCTATTTTTTTCTTTACTATATAAAATGTAACAATGCAACAATATTAAAACGCATAGACCAGTGGCCTCGTAAAAAAGGGCAATCCTCTTACCTTTTAGTCTGTCGGACAATTTCCTTTTTGTCGGTATTTTTTCCGAAAATACAAAAATGGGGTTAAAAATCCCACATTTTTTAAATTTAAGAGCAAAATTATTAAACTTTAAGGCACCCATTTGCAGCTGTCTGTCTTAACTTTGTCAAAAATTTTTAGCTGTTTGTCAAAAAAATGCAACTGTTTGTTCCTTACCTTCTTAAGCCATGACGTTGGCATAAACAACAACCATAAAGAATGCAGCAACACCAAAAAACCGAAAAGCCCACATTTGTAACAAAACATAATTCTATATAAAATGCTACATACATGTAATTCAATTCTCTACAGAAACACGAACACGTTCACACGACAGTATGATCTATAGACGCGCTGAAAAATACAACTAATTCGCTGATCCAAAACATCATTCTTGGTGACATTATTTTAACAATACTTTGCTACTCTGCTCGACAACCCTGACAGCAGACCGACAGTCCAACAGTCTAATACAATGTTAACTGTGATCCTGGTCTATCGGTTAATAATTTCATCCGTTAAAAATTGGTGCAATATTTTGAACACCGCGCAAAATTAAATACCTGAAAAGTCTACAACGTGTGAGCCAAATTCTAAAATTTCACAGACATCGAAACCGATCTTCAAAACTGCTGTCACTGACTTAACTTGCAATCAAAACAGCCAGTAGCTCTTTTAGTATATATCGATAAGAAATAGACAGTAAAATAGACAGTAACAGCATACAGAGTTAGGTTTTGGTTGGGTTATCTAATCTGTATAAACTATGTACATCGCTGAATCAATTAACAGTCGACATTGTATCTAAATTTACTGTGCAACGCCGATAAAAACTGATTACGTTTTTGCCTCTGTTTTTCGTCCGCATGATTACTCATAAAAATGTAAACAGAATTAGAGGAAATTTCAAGGGAGAAATAAGAGATGACCTAATCAACAAATGGCCGCATGGAAGATGAAGACCTGGATCAAACTGCGGTTCCTGATTCGATTCGGAAATGAAAACTTCGGTGAATGTTTGCACTCGCAGACCACCTCTATAAGTTTCATCTGCTTTCACAAGCAAACACCACGTCAACAAACACGCTCAAGTCGAAAAAGACGCCAGCTAAAAAACGCTCTAACGCCGTCAACATCAACGCACTAATCAACTATCTGGTCGTTTGCGTGAAGAGATCAGTCGATACGATATTCTAAACGTGACGCTGCAAATTCAATACTGCACGCATAAGTTATGAACAGTGTCCTTCGAAATAGGCCTAAAGCGTAGCTCCTACAAGCTTTCAGTCTGTGAATTCTACCACATAGACCTCGAAACCGTATGATAATAATTTCGCATTGGTGGGCTACCACGACTGTGGCGTGGATGGACCCGAAACCGTGCAAGATGAAGCGGTCCGTAACAGCAGCAGCAGCATCCGATGCAGCGGCGCCATGCAGCCGTACCGTACAGGCGTGCACCGGCGTCTGTCCCTTGTGGATCATTGGAAGTTGGAACAAGTTCCCCCTTTCCTCCCCGTCATTCCCCCGTTCCCATAGGCGGCGCCAGAAGAGGGGGGCAGGGAAGCAACTGCTTTTCGTGCCCTTGCCCTTGCCCTCCAGGCTGCCCCCAGGAGAAATTTTGATGGTGATAAATTGGCCTCTGGTAACCATACACATGCCAAGGTGTGACTGATTAAACGTCATTTCTGCTAAACAACACACATATCTATTTTTTTCCTTTTAAAAAATTAAAAAGAGGCAAATCTGTGGCTACCATTAAATGTTCAAAAGCTAAAAGTGTTTCAGCTTCAGGGGGCTTCGTCTTTCTGACCCCCTCCTTCCGACCACGGTTTCTGCCCCTGAACCCCGCTACGTTTTTCTGATGCGCACAACAAGTGAATAAGGACGACATTTGGCTCACGCAAAAAAAATTATTGCCCATCCCTGTGCCCTGGCCCTTGTTTCCCCTTTCTCCCAGCTTCAGATTCCTAGCGCCGCCCATGCTTGTTTCTCTTTCCCTTCCACTTCTTTTTTCTTATATTTTCTCTTTTCAAAATCCTTTTTCTAAATCTGGAAAGCGCTGTAAATTAAGTCTAGAAAAAAACCCCACCTGATGTTAATTTTTGGCCTGATAAAAAACATCCGTAGCAAGCTAGACAGATAAAAGTTAACGATCCTAAATTATACCAACTTTCCGCCCTCGAAGAACTGAAAAACCTTTCCCCTCGCTTTTATGCCTGAGCATTTGCTCCAAGTTTGATACGGCATAAACGCCGCTGACACTGCAGGTACTGAGGCAATTAGAGCCACTGTGCACCGGGTTGATCATCATGCGTTGTCTGCTGAGGCAGCTTGGCATCACTGTCTCGTCGGTTGTCGTCCTCGACCTCGATGCTGACAGTTCTGTTGGGCTTGCCGGCAGCGTGAGCGTCCACTCCGCCATCTGTCAACAGAACAACGCGCTCTCATCCTGCATGCGCTCCGGTATGCTACAATCCGCATTATCCGCTGTAGCTTTTTTCATAACAACGAGTTCTACAGTTTTCTATTTCCCAACTTATTATTTTTAACAACGACTAAACAGTTAGTGCGATTCAAAATAATGAGATTTATAAGCTAAAGTGGCGTTGATAAAATAATAAAAATGACGGATTTTGTATTTAAATGTACTACACTGTTACACAAGCCAGTCATGACAAAAACTAACAAACAAAAAAAATCGTGTATAAAACTCGTAACGCAACGATATGAACTCAGATGGCAGTCGTACTATGCTGGTGACCACAACTTGAACGAGAATGATTTTGTATGTTACAACATGCACGAGATATAGTCAGTGATTTCCTCAGAAAAGTAGTCTTTCCGAAAGTAAACGGTTGACTATGCAGGCAGAAGTAACCAATGTGTTAATTTTCCGTTCAAAATACTTGCGACAACTAACGGACAGCCGCATACATGGTGACACACTAAGCGCCGACATTTTGGCTTGTTGTCGTTACCTCCAGTTTTTGTTCAGCCAGCCATTTTTTAAAAACTACTCTTAAAACTTAATGCATTTAGTTTATTTTGAATTAAACGCCGTTACTGAACAGAGAGACTGGCCGTATAACACGGCCTGCAGAATAACCGCATAACAAACTCAGAAGCGTTTTTGAGACGCGGTGTAGTGAAAACTGACCATGCGGTGCAGGCGGTCCGCTGAGTCGGCGTCCTGACAGTTCCATGTCAATGATGTGTTCTAACTGGACGAGTCGGCCGTCAACCGCTGAAGCTCTTCTCACACGCTCCTGCTGTTCACGTTCATCATCCTGCTGCTGGAGCTCCGCCTTGCACAGGTGATAGACGATGCCTGCTCCGTACGAGTCACCCAGCACGTTTATCGACGTCCGGATACGATCACTGCAGCACATCACGTCGCACCAACGTCGCCATTTTATGCTTGCTTACTCCTCAAGCTTAGAGAAGATTTGCATACTGAAACAACATCTCGGGTCCGTCTTGGTGAATTGACGTTTGACAGTTTTCCCACGTCATCCGGTGTCCGTCAAGGGTGCGTCACTGCGTCCTCGCACCGGCCTTTTTCTGCCGAGCAATTGATTGGATTATGGAACGAACTGCTCGAGAAGCTGAGGTTCATGTTGGCAACAACTTGTACACAAACCTTGATTATACCGATGATGTCGTGCTAATGGGTCAACAGACAGAGACGTTACGATCAGCTCTCACGAAATTTTACCAGACTGTTGAAGACCTTGGTTTGCACTTATCGTGGCAGAAAACTAAGGTACAGAACCTGGATTCTGGTGATTCTGCTGCAGATATAACAGTTGCTAACAATACCATAGAGTTAGGGTACTTGGGCTTTATTCAGTCGTCTTCTGGCAGATGCTATCTAGATCTACACCGACGAACTGGAGTGGCCTCCTCCGCCATGCATCAGATGCGACGCTGCTGGCGTCAAAGGGGTCTAAGTCTGGAAACCAAGCTAAGACTCTACCAAACTTGTGTTCTCCAAATCCTGTTGTATGGAGCTGATACATTAACCCTACTGGCAGACGACACACGCAGATTACAATCCTATTATGTCATGCCAACGCCAGATACTGGGTGTGAAGTGGCAGGACCATGTGAAAAAAACGTCCACATAGCCGACAGGACCGGTCTGCCAAACATTGCAGATATAATCAGCAAAAGGCGCCAAGCACTGTTTGGTGACGTTGTTAGACTGGATGCCACCACACCTGCACACGAAGCGTTATGGCAGGTCATTGCAATGAAAGACGGCCAGAGTCCGGGGATAAACTGGCGAAGACCTCCTGGGCGTCCTCGAAAGACCTGGATACAGCAGATCGGCAACGGAACACCAGCCAGCTGGAGACAGATGTAGCAGACAGCAGATGAACGTGGACATCGCGAGGAGTCGTCGCAACGGACCTCAGCTGTCTACGCGCCATGATGATGATGATGATATACCTATCGCTATTAATAAACGTTTAATACAATCACGAAGCAGTCACCGTGTCCCAAAATTGGCGGCCCCCTGCTTCAAACACGCCTAATTCAGTTTGTAGTTCATGGATTTCAACGCAATATCGTACACTGCACTACCTTAACATTACTTAGGCCTACATTCACACCCATTATGACGTACGCACTTTACCGCGTGTGCTCAGTGTAACGTCATTATGACGTCAATGTTTGTTTACATTAAGCTTACGTTCAGTATGCTGTTATGGACAAAGGGATCAAGCAGCAGCGTACCCGCCTTAGACTAAGAGCTTGCGTTGAGGCCAAAAGTCGCCACTTTAAGCTCAAACTTTAAAGACAAGTTCCGAATAATTGTCTCAATGACTGGTTAAAATTTTGTAAAGATCTGTCATGAACTAACGATTTTACATTTACTTATTTGTAGGGGCCGCTAATTTTGGGATGCGGTTTAGTAACGTACGGTTAATCTAAAACTAAGACACAACTTTTGACAGTAATCTGCTCGCAGAGACAGTGAAACAAACAAAAACGAATATACTGTTCAACTTCAATGACAAAGTAAAAGCTATGACCTTTTTAATCAACTAAAGTTTTACTAGTATACAATTACGAGTATTTCAATCAAAGCCTGAAGTTTTATCCACTTTCAGCGACCGTATCAAATTAGGCCGATGACGCGACAATCAGCGATCAGAAAAAAATGCTGAATTACCCTTTAAGTTGACTAGATTGAGTCTAGGAGCTGCGAGGTTACAAGAGAATAGAGAGAATGTTATACTGACAGAAGCCAGTCGACGGCGACAATGTAGGTGATGTCATCGGGCGGTAGACCGACAGCAGAGAGAACAAGAAGCATTGTGACCAGACCAGCACTGGGCACGCTGGCTGCACCTATACTGGCCAGAGTCGCCGTCAGACTACACGACACATCGACACTTAGCGTCATCATCGTCGTCATCATCATCATCAGCAGCAACAGCAATAGTAGCATTTCATCAGAACACAGATACACTGTAGTTGCGACGTGAATACAACGCACGGAATATTAGACAAAATTAAAAAAGTGTTACAAAGAACAGAAAAAATGGCGCTGCCTGTACGCTTAAAATAAAAAATGCAGTCATAATCTAGTTCACTCACGTCCCATGTTCATTCTGTCAGGTGTTTAAGATGGCTGCACACTGCAATGTCACGCGTGAAAATAAACGCTGATATTATATCGGCTAATAACGATGATTTGACACTGACTGTGAGAATTAAAACAAGTAATTTGAACAAAGCTCATGAGACGCGCGACAGCCTTAGCAGTTCCTATTCGCAGGTTGTCTTGATTTAACTCTATCCATTTTGACGCAATTCGCTCTTGAAATCTACGCCGCAGCCACAAATTGCAAAAAACACTAATACCTTTATTTTATAAATTCAAGGTCATTCAAGGTCATCGATGTTTACACCAATAAAAGGCTTGTCACTATTTTGCTTGTTATGATAAGCAACATGTCTTCGCCGATCTGCAACCGTTTTCAAGCTACACGAGCCAATAGCAGTTAAATAACTACTTGTACATTCTTAAAAATGTACGTTCTATGCTAAAAAATGTCATGCGCAAAATGTCCAGGTCTATCTACAGCCATTTCGGCGCAATTCACTCTTAAAATGTGTGTCGCAGCCAAAGCCAAAAATCGCAGAAAAATTCACTAAAAACCCCTATTTTGAGGGTTCAAGGTCATTCAAGGTCATCGACGTTGACAGCAATAAAAAGCTTGTCACCAGTGCTTGTTATGATAAGCAGCATGTCTGTACCTATCTGCAACCATTTTCACG
>Ga0056128_1010256_pt1 | contig 11683 bp, 3 predicted proteins | sample WorMetLIZISLAND2_FD_71113 | JGI IMG/M metagenome (GOLD analysis project Ga0056128, IMG submission 71113) | Marine gutless worms symbiont microbial communities from Max Planck institute for Marine Microbiology, Germany - Olavius geniculatus... ... | reverse complement strand
CCCAAAATTGAACCACTGGTAGTTTATGCCATGCCCGACATACCCTCAAAATTTCAGAAAGATCCGTCCATAACTTTTCGAGTTATCTTGCTGACACACAGACAAACAAACAGACAAACAGAAACCGGCAAAAACATTACCTCCTTGGCTGAGGTTAAAATATATCGCCAGCCCCATAAAAGTCTTCCAAATATTGCATCGCCCCGCAGAAAAGTCTTCCCGGCCGACAATTTACTCGCAAAAATCCGTCCCGCCCGGGCGGCCGCCGAGCGGGGCGGAATTTTGCCGGCAAATTGTCAGCCGGGGGAGACTTTTCTGGGGGCGATACTATAATGAGACAACAGCCGGAGTCAATAGACATCGTGCACCCTTTGTGGGTATGGAATAGATGCTGCACAGAACGGATCAGGACCAGTATGTATAGACTGCGGGTCCACTCAAACGGATGGCAACTGCAGCCGCTGCAGCAGCGAGCGTACAATCGATGGTGCGTGGCTCCAGCCAACAGACACCGCATTACATTGACCATGAAAGAAACCCGTCATCGAGGCATTTTATGAAACATCGCCAGCATAATATGAAATTGCACTGGAGCATATACAGGCAGAGATTGGTTCTAGTCAGGGTACAGGGTCGGCCAAAAAGTGACGTTTTTGGTATTTGAGTTTTTTTTGTTAAATGCACAACATTTGCATGATTTTGTATTTGTTGTATCTTTCTCGTTAAATTTGTTATGCAAATAATTATAATTTTGCTACAGTGGTTGGATTAGATCTAATTAACGATGAACGCTGTTTGATTTACAATCTGCATGTGCAAAAACACTCAGGTCCCGAATAAAAACGACATTTTAAAAATAAATAAGTAAATTTAAACTGTAAAATGTGAGCAACTGATAACACATGTTACAATTATTAAACTGTGTAAATGTTTATAAACTTTTGCAGTTTAATGTAAGCCTATATGTCTATAGCATTATATCGACGTAGACCCTAGTTGATGGGTGTCACTTTTTGGCTTACCCACGTAGCAGCAGTGGCTTCGTGCCAGTAGTATAAGGGGAAAGGGGAAATTACCCTTAAATTTTAGAAAGTATGGCATTTTTTCTTATCGGATTTTTTGGGAAAACAAAATAAACAGTGTGAAATTAAAAATCCCCATTCTGTGGAAATTTGGGAATAAAATTGGAGTTCTGAGCGCCCGTAATCTCCGCGATCGGGACTTTGCAGCCGTCTGACGGAAAATAATTGCAACTTTCTTTCTATTCTTCACAACGCACGTACGACGCTGCTGTTAGTGGATGTGCATGCTAAGCGGCGCTTATGCTGCGCCAGTCTATCACTGTCTCTGTATGCAACGGTGCGTTGTAATTATGCCGCGCTTCTTCACTTGCTCTGCTCCTAGTGATTTGCAGCATTGCCCGCTTTAGGAACTGGGTATCCGGTTGCAATTACCAGGGTACCCGGACCCGGTTTCAACTTTTAAGTTACTGAGAAAAAAAACGAAAATTCAGTGACACGTGCATACCCCAATTAACAAATATTTTTTCACATAGCTAGGTTTTTCGTATAAAATGCCTATAATGCGTTTACGATATCAAATATGCATACGTCCGTCAACGAAATGGCTGACGATGAACCTCAATTTCAGTGCAGAGCTTCGCCACAAAGGTCACAAAAAGTGCGATTTCCATTATATTTGCGTCAGTAGCCTATTTAGTCCAAAAGCAGGTATCAATTTCCAGGATTTGGAACCGGGTACGGGTACCCGATTCTTGCCACAAATCACTACTCCTATAGTTTCGTCTCTGGTCTTTACGCTCATCGACTTTTCCCTGGCGCCGTAGTCGTCGTTGCATCGTTTGTATGCCGTAGCAGCAACTGCAGCAACCGGGGGCCTGAAGTCATATATAGCATCCGCTGACTGATTCTCACTTTCATTACGTCTCGCAGCGGTCGTCAGCGCACCGTTCTTCCGTCGTTAAAACAAGGATCGCAATTGGTTTCAACGCGGCGATACCAACTCTCGCAGTCAACGACAGGTACGTTGTCGATAGACCTAACGCTGTGTATCGCCTGTCTATTTTGCCGGATAGACCTAATAACTGTAGGTGATGACAGCTAAAATTGTAACGCATGCCTGCATGGTAATCGTAAAGTTTTTCCTAGTCACGCTAGCAATAGTTGGATATATTTTTTTATTTTGTGATAAAACTAGGACCAAATAATAAGCCTAAATTTAGCAGTATCTCACTGATAACTTAATAATATTCGGTTTGCCGAACGTGAACTACTCTATAATGCTTCTGATTTTGGTACAGAAACGCATTTTGGCCGACTGATTGACAGATAAAATAAAATTGACGAAACAACCAATAAACAATTTAACGCATTAAAACATTAGACTAACATTCTACAGGATGCTTTAACCGCAAAAAGCTGTAACAACTAAGACGACACTTTCTACTGTTATTTCTGCCGTGTTTATGTTTACTTGATTTATTAGGGCCATTTTTGTGCTACCATTATGTATGGTAAATAAAGTTCATTATAATTAGCATGCTTTCAGACGCAACTCATTTATCTCCGGTTGCGTGCGTGCGGTCCGTTTGAAGCTGGCGTGGACGTATGGACTAGCGTGCAATCCGTGGAGTGCCATTCATCACGAGACTTTAGTCCAACCGACCAGTTGGCTGCCACGCTCGTATCACATTGCAGTGTCTGTCTGTTTCAGGACCGGCTGGAACATTGGGTTTTATGGTGCTAAAAATTGTCAAAGCATGCAAAGTCGTCATTTGGGGTTTTGGGTTTATATTTTTGTGCAGTTAAGACTACAAATCAAATTTAATTATATATTTTTGGTATTTTTGACGTCACGTCTTTCGCTCTAACAAAAGCGACGTCAGTGACATGTTGGAGAATAGTGTAAGTTCTTATAAGATGTTTTTATTAGGCCTATATCTATTTACTGAAATGTATGTATGCCACCGAGAGTAGTCGTTTTAAATTCCTTTAAAGTTTGAATGATTTTCGGTAAAGGTCTGGAGGATGTTTTTCCAAGAATATCCAATATACAGGAAATATGAAGAGGCGTTCCTTTAAGATTTCAGTGCAGGGTATATCTCGCACAACCTGATGATTAGGCCTATCGCGGTGAGTCGCCTGCGTCCCTGGATAGGTCTAAGCCGTAGCCGTAGCATGCCACTGAGCTAGGCCTACCTATTGCCGATAGCGATGTGCGATGATGAAAATAATGATTTAACTAATGAGTTTTTGCGTGAGCCAGTTTCTGTATTGATTACGTCGTCTTACTGATCTACTGCTGCAACCGCTGCTGCTGCTGCTGCTGGCAAATTAATTAGCGACGTTCGAGGTGCAGCGGACGATTATATTTCTTACTTCTACGCTGTTTTTCCGAAAATGATTAGCTACCAGACAACCAAAAACTGAATCATTGTTTACGGTGACCTATACTTCTAAGGTCCAAGCTGTCAGACTCTACTGAGTAGGCCCCCCTATGCGCTGCTCGTACCGACATTAACTATAGATAGACCTATTTTGCACGTCGTGTAATACGTGATAATTGAAGAAAATATTCTCGAATTTACAAATAATTTTATAATGCGTATACGAATTTTGCGTTCTCCGTAAAATTACATAAGCCTGAGTTCAAAGAGTTGCAAAAATTAGTTTACTGTGCTAGAATTAAGCATATCCGTCCCCTGGGCAAAGGTAAGTCACGCAGGCCTATGTATGTACTGGGTGGTCCAAAAAAAACGGCACAAAGTTTATGGCACCATAATTTTGCAACCGTACATCACAGAGTCATGCGGTTTTCAGCAAAATGTTCTAAAAGAAATTATTTACATGACTAAAGTCAGCGTTTAAATACAGCAATTAAATATTCTTTGTTTTGCTGCTGGCAAGTGAACTACTGAAAAACAGTATTATCTTCGATGAACCTTAGTCCATAAAAACATGCCACTATTATTTTTTTCAATAGCTCCGTGAAACATTGGCCTATTTCAATAATTTTTGGCATGCTACATCAAGAGGTAACTTGACGCTAAGGTCTCTAGTTTCGGCCACCTCACCTTAACGTTACGCTACACTACCGTGTGAAATGCAGAAGTCGCAGTTTGGCCATTGACAACAATGAATTCCTACCGGGTAGCGTATGCGTCGGCTCAAAAATTATTAAATGAATAGTGACAAACGCAATTGGCAATTATTATTACTCAAAAAGTCACACGTGTCACGTCACATCATCTTCATTACAGAATGTGCTCAAAATGTCCTCCTGCAGCACAAACGCAAGCGTTAGACATTGACACCATTTGCCAACAGCACGTTCAGTATCTGCATGACTCATGCGACCCACTTGCTGTTGATGTATCATTTCAGTTTGTCCACTTACCAGTACAGTTTTAAAATAAAGACGAAACAACAGATTTTCAGTGATTTTGTGGTCTCAGTAATTTTCTGAGCTAACACATGCACTACCCAGTATGAATTCATTGTTTTCAATGGCGAAACTACGACTTCTGCATTTCACACAGTAGTGTAGCGTCAAGAATATTCGTACCAAAAATTATCAAAATCTGATAATTGCTTTTCAAGATAAAATCGAAAATGAAAATGTCGGGGATGTTTTTGAGACACAGTGTATATACGGAGTTACTTAGGCAGTTCCACGTTTTCCCCGTTTGCCAACATATCACCACAAACAGGCTGGCGTCGCATATAGGACACGATCTACTAGCAACCGGACTTAACTAGGAGTATATCATCTCAATCTTTTTCTGTGGCTCTGCGATGTCGGAGAAATCTTTGAGCGTTAGCGCTCTTTAGCTTTAGCCTGCAATTCTCTGCTATAGAAGTGTGGAGCTTCTCACCGAATTTAACTTTTTTTTATTGCAGTTTAAACTCGAACTGTTCGATATTGTCTGTAGTAAACGCGAACACCTGGGCGCCTCAGATATAAGAAAGCGGGCACTTGACAGTGGCTTTTTTGTATACGAAAGTGTTCTACTTGATTAGTTGATTGATATAACCCATGTCGTTGGTTGCAGACTTGGCGTAACATTTTTTTTGTGAAAACACAGTTTGACAATGAATTGTGGTAATCGTTATTAATGTTTGGAGTGGGTGGGTGAGTAAGGGATAGGGTTAAACGTTTCGCCCGACAAAGTATAGGTCATGTCGGGGACGGCCTTTACAAATCGTTGTTTGAAATGGGAAATGATTAAGTCGGTAAATAGATTCGGTGCACGGAAAGCGAGGAAGAAAGGAACAAAAGAAAAGAAGACTTGCCCTCACTTGAAATACATTCTGTACCGGCGCCGTGGTAAAACAAAGCAACTCATTCAACCCAACTTAACTTGGCCGTACGCACGTTTTACGCTGTGTTGATTCGACCCTTTTACGACCGTTGTAAAGATCGTTCATTGCTTGTGCAACCCGGTGTCACATAAAAATGTTTTTCCCATGAAAAATCCGCCCGAGAAGATATAATCACGGACTTGATATCTCTCCCCCTTACTAAAATATCGCCGGCCCCATAAAAAGTCTCTCCGTTATATGATCGCCCCCAGAAAAGTCTCCTCTGGTCGACAATTTACCGGTAAACATCCATCATGACCGGGCGTCTGGAGGAGACTTTTCTGGGGGGACGGTCCTAGAATAGGACACCGGCCGCCTCGCGTTTATGTAGCGGCGTGGTCTATCGATCTATTCGTTCCCGACCACAGGACCACTTGAGAAGCAAGCGACTTAGCGTACGGGTAACGTTTTTATTCAATTTAACCCGACTTTATAGTGATTGCTTCCTTCGAGCGAGTCATCGCGTCATCACCGACCATGGCAACAGCACGCCGATCCAATAAATAACATTTAGCTGCTGACGATCGAGTGCATAGACCTAATGCAGTCCAGTAAGACGCCATCAGAGAATTGACCGCGAAAATCAGCTTAAGGCGTGTACAGAGCGCACGAAATGAACTAAACTCAAATGAACCGCCAATTCGTTTGCTTTGTACAGTCTATGCAGTGACACTGAACTGGCATTTCAGTACTACAGAGTGTGCCAAAAATGGCACAATTTTTATACGCCAATAACTTCATCAAATATTAACCAATTTTTCAAAATTTTTTCACTGTCGGAATTAGGAGAAAATTTGTAGTAGCATTATTACTAAAGATCTCATCGAACCTTATTAATACTTAAATCATGCACGTTCGGATCGCATAGAGGTCTACACCGTCGTTTGCTTTAAGACGCGCGCACGACTGCAGCCGAAAGTTACGAAAACAGTAGGCCTACGCGTGCGAGCTGGCTGTGGAATAAACTCAGTTCTGTTTTCTGTATTTTATGCACTGTCCAGACTCAGATTTCAGTTTATTTCGATTTACTTTTGTCGATGCGTACACGTCTTTAAGTTCGACGGGCGACTCAGTACTTCGGTTCATGAAAAAGGCTACGTTGAGTCTTTCTGAGGTTCACTGCTAGTGAACAATGCCAGTACTTAGTGCCAGCAATGAATAGCTTGTTAACGGCACACGAGAGGCTATTTCGTAGTGCGACTGTGGCGTGAATACTAGCAACCAACTGACCACTTGATAGTTGCATATAGGCCCTAAGTACAATGCTGTTTATCTACAATAAAAGTGATTACGGTTAAACGTTAGGTTAAATAGGCATAATGGGGTGGTTGTAACTTGTAGGCGCTTTTCGCGACGCAATCCACAGGACAGTGACAGCCCCTCGTTGTTGAATTTCACAGACACGAGCCATTTAGTTCATCCGTCCGTCGGTTGGTTGGTCGCTCGTCGTGTCGGTGCATATAGAACGCCATCTAGACAGCTTGGGTCGTTTTTATTGTTGCATGGCTACGGACATCTTGGGCGGTAGGACATTTATGGAAAAGCACCAACGGCGTCAGAAGGCGCAGAGTAGCATGGACGCTCTTATACCCATTTTGCTGCTACGACGAGTTATGGGCAATAAACTCAAACTATTTTTTTACTTATTTATTTAAATATTTTGATGTTGTTAAGACAGTTGTTGGCTACATCAATTTGAACTACGTGTAGTGAGTATTTTCGTCAGCTGATTTTCGGTTTCGATTAATGACTACGTTTAATTACTACAAAAAACCAAGAAACCACCCGGTGTGCAGTGATAAAACTGTGTCGGAAAGAATATTTTTCGCTAACAACAGTAGAGTGATGATAAAGGCTGTGTAAAGACACTTTGGAGACGTTGACTTGGCGTTTTTTTCAGTCACGTTCAATGCGACGGCGTCTTCCGGCCCTTGCGCAGCGGACGTCTGCTCTATTGACAAGTCAGGACAACTACTCGCTGGGCCGAAAAAGTGACACCCTTTTCAACTACGTCAATATGACGCCAAATAAATTTTAAAACATTGGATGTATTTGAACAATTTTAACATTTTCTGTTAATTATTAGCAGTTTTTATGTGCAAATTTATTTAAAACCTGTTTCTTAATTTTTTTTAAAACCTCTGTGTTTCTGTGCACGCTAACTGTGAATCAAGCAGCGTTCGTCGTTAGTTAATTGTGACGACATTACAACTTACTCGAATGAAAATAAAACGTGATTACATGGGCAGAGGACGAATGACGTTATTTGATGAAAATGATACACCGATAAGTAAAAAAATGCAAACAAGACAGGAAACTCGAATACCAAAAACGTGCCATTCCTGCAGCGATGTTTGATTTTCACAAATCATTTAGTCTTGACTTTGACTTTTATTTGGTAGAAGTCATTTGACTTTGACTTAAGATAAATATCACCGGTGTCAATCACTTTTGGCCTATCGCGAGTATGCTAAGCCATAAATACGGACTCATAACGCATGTACGTCGCCTGTACACGGGATGTGTTTTGCGATGTCTGATTTCTCACGAGGCGCTCTCTCGGTCTGCATCGATCGCGTTCGTCTTCTCATCGCTATTTCCATCTCTGCGTCGCTATGCATCACCATAGACCGAGAAACCGCGTCAGTCTCACTGTCTGTTTCTTCAGAGATGGCGCGCGGTCCGCGGACCGACAGTCCGCGCGCGGATCATGCAAATCCGCACATCCGCGAATTCACTGCAGCTAGGCCATATCTGATTAAGTAAGTAAGTAAGTAATCTTAAAAGTATACCTACTTTGACTTCAATTTGATGCTGCATGAAAAGTCTTGCTGTTGAAAACAGTCTTTTACATCAGTGGCGTAAAAACGATGCATTTAGATGAGCAAGCAAGGGTTCATTCGCTTCATATTGGATGTCATTGCACGTTGAACAGTGCATGCAGACTGACCGGTGGCTATACTTCTAAGCTGCTAGCGTCGCACACGCCACAAACAGTCGTCAATCTGCAATTGTCACTGAACTGTAAGACTGCTGATACTCATTTTACGGTCCGCTTAGAACTATAAGTCGTTTGCGGTTGTAATAAAAGAACAGCGCTGTCACAGTTGGCTGAAATTTGCAGAATCCGCGCACCTCTTTTCTGCTGCTTTAGTACGGTTAATCGCAGACGTTGTCGCTACTCGTGTTGACCTCTGTGGTGACACTGGTCTTGTGACCACAGTCAGATTGCAGCGTCGAATATTGAAGTCAACGGTCAACTTCTATATACGTACACTGGATGCGTAAATCGTTATAATAATATTATTACGTCGTTTAAAAGCAAATTTAGCGTCGAAAAGGTCACAGGCCTAGATCAGTAGGCATCTACGACGCAAATCAACTCAACTTAGCTGTTGAGTTGAGATAGATCTAAGTCGCGTCGGCGTCGTGTAAATTGGCCTATAATTGTGAACAAAGGCCGTGCTAAAACATTTTTGTTTTGCATTTGAAAAATATAGTTAAGGTGAATCACGGATAAAAATTAGCTAGTTAATTGCGTTAATAATAGACGCAAATTCGAAAGGATGAGAAGAAACGCAATAATCATGAACGCCTTCGCTACAGCAACGAGTCCGCAAAATGAATAGTTTACGCACATAGAAGTGCGAGAACGAGATTGTCCTTGTAACACAACAAAAATGGTGAAGGGCAGCGCCTGTTTCTTTTTCACCACACACACAAAAAACCGGAAAAGTTGTGGAATTATCCGTAATGCCGGTGTCCGGAGGAGAATTGCAGACAGAAAGAGATCGGACAGCTTTAGTGCGCGCGGTCGAAGTGTCCATTACAAACTGCGCCGGGGTCGCAATCTGCACAGTCTTGTGACCCTGGACACCACCGGCCAAATATATTGTGATCGGATCATACATGCAATATCTTCTAATCTGTATTGCAACCCACCGTTTTTCTCTATTTACTGCGCCCTCTGCTGCGGCGGCTGCTGCTGCTGAATTTCAGTGGTGGATTCGTGCAGAGGCTGACTAAGCGGGCGACTAGGACAACAAATTTTACAAAGGGCGGCAATTTTTTTTCAGACATTCGTACTATTTTAATAACTTTTTATGTCACACACTGCGCTCGGGACAAAACATTTATAAAATGTTAATTATTTTATCAAACTAAGCTACTGCGACAGCGAATCAGAAAGGAAAACGATGTTGGAGCAGAAAAACTTGGGGTGGGAAAGAATTTATTAGCTTGTTCATAACTATAAGACCTAAATGCGTTTTGGGTAAGTAAAGAGATGACACCTTGCGCAACTGCTAAGGGGCTTACTTCGGACCTATCGGAAAAAAAATTGAGAGACATTTCGGACCTAGGACCGAAAACACTTCGGACCCACTAAACAATTGAGACACTTCGAACCTAAAATGTTCCGCGCCTTTGTGTTTGAAGTGTCCGGTTATCGTTTAGCGGGGCGGAAAATGCTTAAACCGACCAACGTTGTTGGCGGTGATAGTGGCATCTTTGACGGATAGGTCGATCGGCGTGTATCTGATGCAATCAAGCTAGCGGTCGGTCCTAGGCTATGAGTGATTGATTGATCGTGTTGTGTACATGTAGAGATGTTACGACGTGGACTTTGTGGCGCCTTGCAGTGCGCTATATAGCTTGCGACGTCTTGGTGGTGGTGGTGTTATAGCTCTTAATGAAAGCAACTTCATACGGCAGGTGACGCTCCGTAGCTGCTACGGAGCGTCACCTGCCGTATGGGATCCCACCGTGTTACGTGCCACCCGACACAGGTGAACGCGCCCCGCCTTAACGCCAGCCAAATAGGCCGGTACTTAGTTTACTTACCCCATGAGGGATGGAAGGCTGAGTTGACCTAAACGGCTGGTTACATATCGAGATGGTTTACCTGCCCGCAGGCAGTCACCCATCCCAGTACTAACCCGGTCCGGCGTAGAGTAACTTCGTTGATCGAATCAAACGCGTTACCGCTAAGCCACGCCTCCAACTCAAAAACCAACTCTTGCTATTGCTTCAAAGCTCTGCTTTCGAACTACTCTCTTCAACGCAATAAAGCAGTAGTGTCATTTCAGTAAATTATTGGGGAGTGATCTCAGTAATTACTGGGGGCCCCTGAGGGTTTTAGTCTGCGTAAATATTGTTCCTATAGCAGTAACACTGTTTCAAAAGTACGATTTATAGCAAAAAATTAAAATCATAAATCCTTGGGGGGATCCGCAGACTTCTCCAACTCCCCCCTGATGCAGAGTCACCGAACTGCTGCTGCTGCTAATACGTTTTGAAACTCCTGATCTCGTCTTTTGTCCGCTAAGTCTGATTATTCTATATACACGACTCTCTTACATTGCTACAACCGGCGTCATTTTACAGGCACGGCTTCTGCAGCTTTCTTGTCGCTGACTTTTGCAGGTTATTTTACGATCGCTTGATAAGGCCTAGGCCTAATTATACGCCAACAAAGTCGCAAACTGAACAATTTTGTACGTATGTATTCTGACATTATGTGCTGATATTTCTCGTTAGATTGCCCAATGACTGTACGATGTACCAGCCCATAGGCAGTGGCAAAGTAACAGAGGAAGGGCAGGGGCGAGGGGCAATAATGCCCCTTGCACCGCTAAATTTTTGGATGTCAAAAAATTGTACCTGTAACATGCCACCAATGAACTTCAGACGAAAGGCGTGTTTAAAGCGACAGAAATAAAATAAAATGAAATAAAATTCGTTAGACAGATTATTTTTTCTGTCGCTTTTAGCACACGTCAATTGAGTACTGACGGCGGTTGTCGATTACGTAAAGGCGCGTACAGAGCGACGTAGTTGAACTGAACTGACCAGTGGACGACATTACCGCAGGAAAATGTGTACATTATGGAAAAGAAGAAGACGTTTATTTTAACTCAGTTCAGTTATGTCGTTCTGTACGCGTCTTAAGTCCGAGTGACCGGCAGCAGTTCAATCTTCCGACGTACCGTACGTCGTCGGTTTACAAATCGGTTTCCGGTTTCGTCCGCGCGTGCGCGCAGCCAGGCGTTTCTGCCGGAAGTTAATATATAACGTCACTTGATTCCCCTGACGTGCTTCGTCGACGCAAAGAATATTAATACAGGGATCTGCATCTACAGTGAATATTTGGAGACAGGATCGGATGTGTCGGATGTTGTGTGTATATACACTGTGTCTCAAAAAAACCGGACCCCTATTACGTTTTGAAATAACTCCAACAAACTGTGCCTAATAATAATAATGATTAGCTGAGAAAATCGTCAAAAGGTACTCAATATCGT
>Ga0056128_1010249_pt1 | contig 11687 bp, 6 predicted proteins | sample WorMetLIZISLAND2_FD_71113 | JGI IMG/M metagenome (GOLD analysis project Ga0056128, IMG submission 71113) | Marine gutless worms symbiont microbial communities from Max Planck institute for Marine Microbiology, Germany - Olavius geniculatus... ... | reverse complement strand
AATTGTCACTTGACGACAAGTTGTCTCAGGAATATTCGTACCAAAAATTATTAAAATCCGGTAATCCTTCTTCACGTTACAGTCGAAAATGTCGGGGATGTTTTTTTGGGACACAGTGTATATAATAATAGCCTATGTAGCTTAACAGGTGGTCGGCAGAAGGTGTTCTTTGTTCGCAACTTCGCATCGGCGCCGGCGAGGCAATGAGTGAGAATGGCGAGTAAAAAACACGCCGAATGCGTTCCAGAATATCGGGGCAGCTACAGTATGCAGCGGCAACGGTTGGATACGCCACTCCATCATAGAGTAGAGACGTGCATCTTTGTTTAGGTCATCTGATGTAGACCTGGACCAGTGCGGGGGCGTCGACGAACAAAGACTCGGTCTGCAGCATGCCGCCACGCTACCGTCCGTCCGTCCGTGGTCTTAAAACAGTCGAGCGTCTGTGTACCCTGAGGGACCCGCCATGTTACCAGTGCATGAATCAGTGGCGGGGTCAGTTGCGGAGCTAAAGGCTACAAGCCCCGGAGATGTTGGTCAACTACCCCCCCCTCGGATCGCCACTTTTCCTCAACTCCGTCAGAACCATTTTATGATCCTATACTATGATTTTGTCTTCTTGCTCCTGCACCAGATGTGTTCGTTGCATGACGCTTAAAATGCGTAAGATTCATTTCCTCACGCCGTCGACTCCTATCGCGTCTCGATCTTGGCGCCTCGCCCTAGTCCTCTCTTATATAGCCGCCCCCGCTAATGTTAGCGTCTATCTCCGCCACTGGATGAATGTGACGATGTCAGAGCAAGCCGAGTGCATGCACGCCGAGACGCATTTTTGCGGTTTTCAGTGTGAATGGCTGTCGCCGGTCGTCGACCGTTGGACCACATCCCGTCCGTCTCCCTGTCTGCCGGTCGTCTCTGTCGGCCTGCAGTATAGTTTAAAGCAGACCAGATGCAGTGGTTGCCTGTCGCTCGTCGTCGTAGTTCGGTGCACTGCAGAGAGACCGGTCGGCTGTTGCGCTTGCTGGATAACCAGCTCATTACACCCGCTCACGACGCAATCAGCTCATGCACTGTACTGCAAAGAAAGTGTCGACTGAAAGGATTTCGAAGAAGCGCGGCGGGAGGGCTTCGCGGGCGGACAAACGATGGCATCAGGAATACAGGATGTCGGCGTGACTGAACAGTCGTCGTAGCGGTGACGTCGCGTGGTGTCAGTGGCGTAGACAAGGGGTGGTGGTGGAGGGGGAAGCAAGGGGCCAAGCTCCCACGATACTCCAGACAAAACATAAGCATACGTTTAAACTACAATAAATTTGTCAATTTGGTCAGTTTATTCTAGCGAAAATGATTGAAAATTGTTGCCGCAAGATCTCATCTTTTAGTGCTAAAATGCACCAAATTTAATTTCGGCTGAGGCTCCACCCAGACTCGGATAGGGGAGCTCACAGGGCCTCCAGACACCCTATTTGGATTTTAGGGGTCCTACTTCAGTACTTCTGAGGGGAGGGGAGGGCAAAAGGGGAGGACAGGGAAAAGGAGCGGAGGAGTAAAAGGGGGAGAAAAGGGGAAGGACAAAGGGGAAAGGAAGGGAAACGACTCAGACGAGCCCCCCCCCAACTGAAATTTCTGGCTACGCCACTGCGTGATGTAAGTTTACTATGGCCTACGACTGCGCGTAGGACCTAATCTTGCTTACTGCAATATACGCGCTATGATCATGCCATGGCCATAATGACCATACGATTTGTCTGTGACAACTGACAAGAGTCTCAAAGAGACTGTCGGCTGTAAAATATACACCGCGTGCACTGCGGACCACATGCACATGAAGGCGCTTGCATGCATGACATGCCTACTTTGATTCATTTATTCATTATACCGTAAAACTTCTAATAAACGCCTGTGCATTTGACACCCCCGGGGGACCCGACCTTTATTAGAAGTTTTACGGTAAGCTTCTTGTTCGTTAATTCACTCGCACCCGAATAAACCGCTAGGTTTAGAGTTAGAGTTAGGGTTAGGGTCAGGTTTAGGGTTATGGGTAGCGTTAGCGTTAATGATAATAATTCGGGTGCGGGTGAATTAGCGGACAATGCCCACTATAAAATGATACACATGATTTAGTCGACCGGCTTTAGGCCATTATAAAGCTGGAACATTTTTTAAAATGCTCTACACGTGGTTAATGTACGTAACACCAAGAATTTGCGTTTTTTTGCACTCTTGTTTAATTCACACATAAGCCTAATTAGGTCTAGCTTAATTGCGCTTTGGTTGCATGCTCAATTGCTCATGACAGTTCGAACACAGACTGAACGGTTTATTTCAGCTCAAGGTAATTAGTTTTATTACCGTTTCACAGACGGACCTCCCGAGAGGCCGCGGCAATAAAAGTCGCCGATCGCGTCGCGAAGTGGGCCAAGGTGATCGGACGCCGTTCTTTTCACACTTGCACAGACTGGGTCATATCCGTACAAGCAGACAGACAGCGAGAGTGAGAGATAGGAAGCGAGTGTATGGAAGGCGGGTTAGTCACTCGGCGTTCGTAACACGGAGTCACGATGCGTCACCTCGCCTCGTGTGACTCATGGGTCTGTCCGTCAGATAGAAGTGGCGCGTCCAGTCATGAATCCAGTCGCATCGTTCAGAATCAATAAATCCCTACAGAGTTCACTTCGGAATAAACCTGACTCACTCGTTCTCAGATAACGGCAACGACATGTAAGCTTAAAAGCTTATCGTACTCGCAGTTTCAGTAATATAGGCCTATACGGGCTTTTAGTGTTTAAGGGTAGGCCTATGCCTATGCCTACAGGTTGCAATTTGAATTTAATTTAGGCCTAGCATTCCGATGTAAATATTTCACAAGCATCGGTGCATTTAAGTTTTTAAAAGTGGAAATTTAATTATTAGGCCTACTAATAATTTCCTGTAGGCTAGGCCCTAAAGTGCAACATGAAATAATTTTGAAAGTCATTTAGTCTCTGAGAAAGTTGTGATAAAAACTGCGGAAATATATTCTTCTGCTAATAGTGCAACTGTCCTCAACAGACGTATTTATGAACAGCCATAGCACTACATTGTGTCGTAAAAACGTCCCACTTTGCAATTGTCCATATCTTTGACAAATATTAACCAATTTTTAGCCGACCGTACTTAAGTAACGGTCGAGCTTATGGTACGGTTGTCGTCTGTCTGTCGTCGTTGTCTGTCACGGATGTATTGTGGCTAAACGGTAAGTCATAAGGGGTTGGCGATGGTACCATCGGATAGAGCAGGCGCTGACGACTACCTATAGGCTGTCGTAGTAACCATGTCTCCATCTGCAGCGGTTTGGCCGCAATTTTCAATGGACAGTTTCAAGTTATAAGTGGATATTTCAAAAACGGCGAGAGATACGGCCAAGGTTGCTATTGGAAATCGCATAGGCCTACACCCTTTCAGATAAGATAAAGTCATCGACCTTGAACGACCCATACCAGTTCCTTGAAGTCACTGACAACCAGTACGGTCGGCTATCCTAGCGACAGCTGGGCTTCTTGTCAGTTTTTTTTCACTGGCACACTCTCTGGACAATTGGTAATGAAGTGGCTATTGAATATCCCACCACACCGTAACTGCGGCGCTACACTGCCTTGTGAAATATAAATGCAAGAAAAAAACTAACAATAAGAGGCAACAGGCGTTTTGGAAGATGAAATACACTAAAGATTAAAATTGCGACGCATGATCTATAATTCTATATGATGCTACTGTTTCAGACCAGTGTTTGTGAACGGCGTGTTTGTTTCTGGTCTTCGTGGTTTAGTAGGCCTACCAACTACCACTTCATCCACAGTGGTCACATTCTCTTCTGTACCTGCATGCTTCAGTCTCGCCGTTTTGATGTCTTTGGTCGGTGGTTCCTGTTTTCCAAATTTTTTAGTAGCATGTGCAGTGCCTTCCTTTTGCTCTTTATCTTCAAAAATTCCACCAGAATTTTCTGTGAACTGTATTTTTCGAACTCATTTAAGTTTTTAGCCAAAGCCTTGTCGTCATTGCAAAATGCATGTTACATTACCAGTCAGTTCATCACTGCATCAAAAATTATTGTTTGCGATAATATCCTCTGCTTTTGTTTAGTAACACAAGAAATGTATCAAAAGCTAAACATCATTTAATTAGTTTTAATATGAACATTGGCGGAAAAGTGACTTTTGACAATTTAAGTTAGTGACACAGTTAAGGCGTGGAGGGATGTTTAAAAACCACACCCCTGCTACTTGTCCACAGAGTGTCCCAGTGAAAGAATTTTGATAATCAGTCAAAATTTGACAAAAATATAGACAATCACAAAGTGGGACGTTTTTTGGAGACACAGTGTATATTGTGAAGATGCACAATGTGGGGACTTAGAACAACAAGAAATGTTAGCTAATGCTCACGAGACGTGTGAAAGCCTATAGCAGTTCCTGTTCGCAAACTGTCAGTGTATCTCCAGCCATTTCGTTGCAGTTCATTCTTGGAGCGCGCGCTGCAGCCAAAGATCGCAAAAATCAATAAAACCCCTTATTTTTGGAAGTTTAGGGTCTTTCAAAGTCATCGATGTTGATATGACTGAAAACCTCGTGACTAGTGCTTGTTGTGATAGGTAGCATGCTCATGCCTATCTGCAACTGCCTTCATAAAAGACTGGCCGACAACAGTAAAGTAACGACTTTTACGGGAGTACCGCACTTTGATGCCCTCGTGCGCAGGTTTCCTTGAACCTAAAAAATCGAGACTTGGACCGTTGAAATCTACGTTTAATCCTGAAAATTCTACATGCAGCTTTTCTGTCTATCTCAATTGGTTTTGGTGGAATTCGCTCTTGAAATGTGTCTTGCAGCACAAAATCGCTAAAAAAATCCATAAAACCCCTATTTTAGCGTCCAAGGTCATTGAATTCGGTGGCAATCAAGAGCAAGTGTACGACTTCCTATCAGTGATTAATAGTAACCTAGGCCCTATCTCGCACCGTTATTGAGATACAGCGACTTATTGGCTAAACATCACAAATTTTTCCCATGCACCCTCTCTCATTTAGCGCCCTTATTTGGGGTGACCCCCTTCGAATTTATGGAAAAGCTTTACGGTTCCTGAAACTAGTCTTCCAGGCAGCCGAAGGTGAAAATTTGGTGATCCTAGCTTGGACCGTTTTTGACCGATCCACCCGTGTGACGGACAGACAGACGGACAGACAGAATTGCGATGGCTAAGACACGCTGAAAACAGTAGCTGCTTTCGCACGTAAAAATGGGAAAGAGGTTATCAGATAGCCACCAAGACTGAACTTAGTGCTTTAATTTGGTGCAAACTATGAAGCGCCCCCATGAGATGAACAAAAATCTTTAGGCTTAACTTTAACTGTTAATGTTAATTTCCTCGATATAACCTAAAAAAGGCAGTATGTTCCAGATCTAATGGAAACTGTGCAAGCCATAACACACAGTCCACACCCATGACAAATCAAACAATGCAAAAATATGACAGTAATATTTCTATAATGCCACAATTCGTAACTTCAGACATGCTGCAACATCGGCGCATTAACTGCCACAATGAACTTGCATAATGTCAATAAAAGCATAACAAAGCTGTAAAGAATATAATATACTGCACAACGTGAACCAACAAGCAAGAAGACATTAGACAAAAAACGTCGAGAAATCAGAACTCTCCTTATCAGCCACACTTGATAATTAAAGAAATTCTAGATCACGTCACGATCTCATTGGCCAAGCACTGCCTTTCCGAAAATGTTACTGAAATCCGGTCATTGCTTTTGGGAGACATTTTGTTCACAACAAACAGCTGCACACTCAGACAGGCACACGCATACAACTTGATAAGTAACCAGCCATGCCCCTGGCAAGAGCGTGGCTGACAATATTAAACTGATCAAGTTCATAAGTCAAGTCACACGATCACAAGGTCATCAATCCAGTAAGGACAGAGAACATGTCGCACCCAGTCTCTTGGGCGACACCAATGACTTTGTGGCAAGTGGACAAAATTAATGTTTTAGATGAATAAAAAATAAAAATACATTTCGGTGGCAGAAAAGTCCTTGCTAACACCAAGAAAAAAACCTTTGCAGCTCATGATTCTCTACATATCCCCTAGCTGGCTGGAGAGACAAAAGCCCCTACCAGCCCCCACCCTCATCACCACTCTTTCCCCCTCCAATGATGGATCTAAATTACTGACACCACTACTCAGTCCGCCACAAAATGCATTCATGAATTATTAGGCTGCTATGAAACCGGCAGGGACATGCAGTAATGACTGCATGAGGCGACTGAAAATGCAGGTACGGATAATGCAAGTACAAATCTGCAGGGGTGGAAAATGTAGGTAAGGAAAGAGAAAGTGAGGTTTATTTTCAGCATTTAGAAACAATGCAGAAGCAAGTAAATGTATTCACTGCATAACTTGCTTCCCACTTGCCAGCCAGGCATCCAGTGATATCAACATTTTTGGCCATGTCATCGGATTCAAACAAACTGCTGCCAGGAAGAGTCGAAGACCCTTGACTAATGACTGTTCGAAGAAGCTGGTTAATGAAAGCAAATGTTGTCAACACTATTAGGCTACCTGTGAGTGGACGTAGGCCTATTCAAAGAACAGATAATAGTGTGGAGATTTTTCACATCATGTTTTTGACGACTGATTTTACAATTAGACGTAAAACAATTACAGATTTTGTTAAACTCTTTTAATCTTGTTTATTGTCATTTCCACAAAAAAATATTTACAGGCATGTACATGCATTTTCCATCAGTGCAAATTTTTCTGTTTTGTGCTTACATTTTCAGCGACCCCGACTGCACCTCAGCCATGGTGACAGCAGAAAACTGAAACCAGAGATTTGAAACCAATAAATCAAACAATAAATTATGATAACAGTCATGCTAAATCGGCGCACAATCAATGCAGATGACTGCTGAGACAGATTGTTTGCATTCACAATGGTGGACAGCCAGCACGTAACAAATGACATTACACCAAAGATATGATAGAAGCAATCAATAACAAGCAGCTTGTGCTGTACAGTGATCATTGTTTAGCCATCCTAACAGCCTGTAAATTATCCGTCTTGAACAGCCATCTGCACTGTAAGGGTTCCAAACTCGGAAATATGAATAACAAAAAACAGCATAAACGTTCACAAAGCCAGGAGTAATCTGTAATCAATGTGCCAATTTTGAATTTAGTTCAAAAGATTGGAGATCAGGGTTAGAGATAACTTGTGCAATGCCAGGTGGATGGCCAGACTATATGTCCGCTCAGCGTGCAATGCCTTCTAGAGAAGCATGGTGCAGATGACATGTTCACATTTCACCACTCGTTATGGTTTAAAGAAACCATCTTGCATCGTGCTCTCGCGAATGGTCACTGTTAGCGCGTTGGCGGTGATGTCAGTTATTGATATCTGATCAAGTACACGACGCGACTCTTCATCGGTTGGTGGACGCCAGAACGTCTGTTTTGATGACTTCCGATGATTTTGGTCATCATCGTCGAAAGACTCATTCCTCCCACTGTCTTCCAAAGCTGTCTGTAGATGTTCAGTTGAAGAATACCTGTCTTCTTCTAATGTATCTGTTGTTAACTGAACATTATTCTGTTGACTGTTATTCAACTGCCTGGCTGTGAGCCACGGCCACTTTTTTACTTTATTCTTGGAACCTTTCGGTCGTCCTCTCATTCGTCGAATTTTAGCAACAGCTGAATTGACGGCAGGTGATAATGTCCTTGTAAATGACTCACAAGATCGGCGGTCGAATGAAACATTCCGTGAAAGCGGTGGACGTCCACGCCGTCTACTGTGCGTCAGGTGCAGTATTCTGTCCATGGTGCGGATCCGCTTCGGACGACACTTGATCTTTATCGGAGTGACGGTCATATTGGTGGATGACTGAGATTCGGAGAGTCGATCGGCTGCCGACTGCAGCTTCTTGTTGGTGTCTGGCTCCTCGGAGGATGAAACGTGATCATCAGAATCATTCTTAGATGCAGCAGAAAACAAGTCATCATCATCGTTGCCAGTATCACTTTCATCTGCATCAGATTCTGCATCACTGTCTTCAGTTACCTGTTGCGGAACCTGACCAGGAATACCATAAAACAAAGCCTTAAATTATGCAGACTGCAGTCCCTTGCAGCATGCTAGTATTAATAATAATCAATGCAGCAAGTTATTATGAAATTACAAGTAGTACATTGCATTACAGCAACATAAGGTCACTACTAAACCATGGAAAATGACACATGCTTGCTACCAGTACTAAGTGACTGATGATTAACTAGTCCAATGACAAATGACCAACAAGATGCAAAACTGACAATTAAGCTATAAATACATCATCAGTTCGAGAAAATGGACAACATTCAAAACACTGCATCAAATCTTACACCAATAAATACTGTCATACAGATAAACTACTGCTTCAGCTTCAACTAGTAACAATCCAAATTTGTAAACAGAACTAAAAACAAGAAAAATTGATGGTTAAGTGAAATAAAATTTATCCAGAAAACTGCATAACTGGAAGTCAGATCTGAGATATACCTTCCGCTTGCGACCACGCTTTCCAGGTTTCTCCTGACCTTCGGCACTACAACAAAATGTTCACAAAGATGTCAAAGATCAATCACATTTTGCTGTTTGGGCAAAAATGTACTGCAATATGAGAATAAATTATTTTTGCTGTTCAAAGGCTAATTAACATTAAACAGACAAGACAGAAAAGCAGAGAAAAACTGATGTCTGCAGTAATATCACGTAATCACACTATCCTTTTGATTTTACTATATCACTAATAAAAGGTGTACCAAAAATGGACTATATTTTAGCATTGACAACTTAGCGGTCAGTGGTAAAAAAATCATGCGTTCAAATCAAAAGTTCTGGGATTTTGTCTACTAAAAGTGTAAAACTTGCATAACAGTGCATTTAAATATTTTTAGCCGCCGTGTCCAAAACGATGGTATCAAGCGAGTCATTTTGTGCTTTTATTTGTGGTAACCACTAAAAATGACGATATGATCAGCCGAGGAACTCAATGTATTATAGCCTCCTTGGTACCTGCAAGAAACTGCAGACTGTACAGCAGGCCCACAGATGTAAGTTACATTTTAAAGACTGAGCCATATTTTCATGACTCAAGCTGGAAAGCGAGCCAAAAAATTTACAAGCCAAGCCAAACGATGATCAAGTAATAATGCGGCTTAGCCTAAATTTTATAACTCATGAGCAAAACAGAATATCAGCATGATTAGACAGGTATATAAATTTTAAAACTTATGTATGTATAAAATGAGAATTCTCAGTTGTTTCTCAAGGGGAACAGTTGTACCGTTGATCGAAATCTTTGGATGTTCCCTTGACTGATTCGATTGAAGAGTAAACACAGTAACTGTTTATGTGCCAGCTTTTGCAGGTACTCATTGTGCCTACCTATGAAGCGATGGCCAGATTAATTTGGTAATAAAATAGTAAGGCATTCTTAAATGCAGTAAACTCTCTGTCTAGCTTTAGGTGTCATCTAAAGCACTTTTGCTTCTTCGAAATTATTACTGTTAATGCATTACTACTTACTTACTTTCAAATCTTTTAACCATGTATTTCAGCTAAATTACTTAGTTCTCAAAATATACCCACCTTGCATGAAATATTTCAAGCAAACGATCATCTAGAATATTTTTCTTTGGCTCCCAAGTATTGTACCTAACAGCAACAATCAAAATCTATGAGTAAAAAATAGCCTATAGGAACAAAGCAATAACAGCAGACATTTTTTTCAAACAGTCCTAAAATGAATAATAAAAATTCACACTATTTGACAAACTATTAATAATTACCTAATATTTTAAAACAAAACGTTAAACAGTATTGGACCATTGGACATTGTAAAGACATCATATTTTTTTCTTAACAAACAAGCTTTAATTCATAAAATTAAGTTCCTGCTGCAATGGCATGCATTAATAAAGCATTTTAGTGCTTTTGCTGGAGAAATTCATCGTATACCGGTAGTCAAAATAAGGCACAGAAAGATGAGCCAAAGCAGCTTCAAGCCAGAGATTTTTCAAGTCACACTAAAGTCTAGAGCACAGCTTAGTTCAGTTCAATGTAAATACTCCTATAATGAGCGACTTACTTGTCACTCCAGCCTTTCCACTTCACCAGATACTGCACTTTACCCTGCAAACAGAAACAAGTTCAGCTTATGCAGCACATCAACATTCTTCGGTCCAGCACTAAATGATGTCAAGTAGTTACGAACAACTGGTAGCTACTAGCTAGCTAACTAATTACATACTCTTGTACAGGGTCAGAACATGCCAAAGGTAGTTTAAACTGGTTAAAATTATGGCAAGAACAGATTTTTGCTTACATAAAACAAATGCAAAACAATACAAATGTTTTAGCACAATCGCAAAATGTCCCCACCGAAAATCCTAAAGCTAGCCATAACCCTAAGCCTAGATCACTACTGTATTTCAAACTTCGTGGTGGGGAACTTTTGCAACAGTGCCAATGCTTTTTATGTTTTTATATACATATATATTTAATTTGTTGTTTATCATTGTGCAACAAAGTTGTGACTGTTACAAATGATAAATTTTGCTTCTAGAATATTATAGTTTGGTATAAGTTTGACACTTAGATATTCCTATACCAGACAGTTTGGCCCTAAAGTAGACCAAGGTTTGTAAAAATGTCCATGCTAATGTACACACAAACTAATAATCATCACCATCATCTTTTTTTATTTAATGCAGTGTCTAGAAACCTGACAGTCGGTCCCCTAGTATGCAGGCTAAAAGACTGACAGCAGCAGCCACCAGCATTAGATTAAAAAGGTGGTGATACTGTTTAAGGTTAGTTTTTACCTTTTACGATTAAAGTTAAGGGTTGAAGTTAGAGTTAGTTATTGCAGCTTATTCAGTTTTGTTAGATATTACATTTTTAGCACACAAACTTTAGCACATTTCATACAATTATGTCATGAGAGATGTATACCCAAATTATTGAAGCTAAGGTTGCAAAATTGGTTATGTCTACAAATGCAGTGCTGCCAGTCTTGACTGGCTTTCTGGTATGAAGGCATGATATCTTGGCATAAGGTTGATCTTGTCAGTGGCCAGCTATACGAAGGGTTCTCATGCTGCCATAGGCAATCTCTTATGACAGTATACAGCAGCACTGCTTACGTTGCTGGCCGACTGTCAGCCAACTGTCGGTCCCCTAGTACAGAGCTCAGAGAACTGACTGTCAGCCCTGCAGACATGACATTTATTAAATGAAGTTGAAAAATGCATTCTGCACAACTAGTTACAAAAATGTTAATTCCAACTAGTACGCAAATATATGTCATAAAAGCGGTAATAGTACAAAATACCAAAAAATAGTCTAATAACAGCGCTTATACAAATATTGTCTAATAACTGTCATTATGTAGCATGCGCACATTGAAGTCGCAGTGAGTTAAATATGAAGTTTGCTAATTAATGACTTGTTAGAACTGAGTTCTGCATGATCAGTATCCTGACACAAATTATGGCTTTTACGCCCCTTTGCCGTTTTGCCCCCTGGCTTGTTCGCCCCTGGTTCTTTCACCCCCTGTACCTGGCTGATTCACCACCTAACTTGTTCACCC